>VOFF01000667.1_pt1 | contig 312000 bp, 350 predicted proteins | sample 5384061 | NCBI WGS metagenome assembly VOFF01 (sample SAMN12384725, study PRJNA508395) | human gut metagenome | isolation source: healthy gut E | host: Homo sapiens | reverse complement strand
TATATCACTTGGAAAAATAATTGTTTTACCTTTTATCGCTCTATACAACCATAATTCTTTTTCAAAAAAACCTAATTGTAATCGTTCGTCTGAATATGTAATATAAGGTCTTACAATTGTCCAATTCTAAAATCACTATTTCTTAATATATCTTCTTGCTTTGCTTTTGCTATCGCATACTCGTCAGATTGAACATATTGCAAATCAATATTCGAATCTAAAAGTCTTTGCGAATCTTCTGTTAATACATCACTATTTGCATATACCCTAGCACTACTAAAATAAAAATATTGTTTAGTTGCCTCTAAAAGTAACTTGTAAAAATTTAATGGTGCCTGACCCCACTGTGGTCAACTTAACTTTTTCAATGTCTGAAGAAGTTTCAAAAGTGTATCAGCTTGGAATCCGTCTGGAACATAAACTTTCATTCCCTGGAAATAGATCATAAGCCGGTTGTCGATATTAGCAGCTCTGCTTCCCCGGGAATGAGCATTGTTAGCAGAATGAAGTACTTCGCCAAATGTAGTGACTGTTTCTGAATTTGGTCTTGCCATAAGTACGCCTCCCTTGATATGTGATGTTTTACAGTATATCAGGAAGCATAGTGGGAATCACTACGCCATGTTTTGAGGCACTTACGCAAAATCGCCTGCAAATGCCGAATTTTCAATATTTTTTATTTCTTATTAGCCCTAAAATTTGTTTAGGTGAGATTTTTTCGGAAGTACACATTTACACTCCCCGTTTTTTATCTATATTTTATTGTTCCAGATCCTCCAGTGATATACAGTGTATCGCCAATAACAAGATTACACATATCACTTGCTAGCATTACAGCCATCTGTCCTATTTCTACTGGATCAGCAAATCGTTCAGCCGGAATGCAGTCAGTATATAGCGTATCTCCTTCTTTTCTTCCAAGCATATTAGTTGCTACCGGCCCCGGTGCAATTGCATTTACAACTATTCCGTATTGAATCAATTCATCTGCAGCACCTAAAGTAAATCCTCTTACTCCCCACTTTGATAATTCATACGGTGTCCAACATGGCTTCAATGATGCAGCAGAACTTACGTTGAGAATATGACCTTTAATCCCATTATTTTTCATATAGTTACTCACAGTTTGTGTAATAAAAAATAGCCCTTTTAAATTCACATCCAAAACATTGTCATATGTATCTTCTGTAACTTCACCGAATTCCTGATTTCCATGTACACCAGCACTATTTACAAGAATATCAATTCTTGACTCATCGAATTTAGTTAGTGCCTCTTGAACTTTACTTTCAAATGATGCGACATCTGTCATGTCGATTTTAAGCGATTTTGCATTGTTTTTTCCTAATTTTTGTATGCACAAATCCAACTTCGAATCACTTGTTCCTGCAATAATTACGTTGCAACCTGCTGATATAAACGCTTCTGCAATCGCATATCCAATACCACCACTACCTCCAGTAATTAATGCAACTTTTCCTTTCAGAAGTTCTGAAGTTTGCTTAGTTATATAAACAGGTTGAATATTCTTTTCTTTTTTTTGTTCTTCACAGAATCTAATAAATCCTTTTATTTTTGTTCCTAATCCCATAAAACTACCCTCGTATCAATTTTTTTATATAACTTACACCTTTTTCTCCAAGTATATTCTTTGCGATCTTCTTAGTTGTATCAACAACGGTTTGTTCTTTTGTTGATACATATAAATTTTGAATATATCTTAATGCATCAGAATCATGATGTTCATCAACAAATATCTCAAATACCATCGATTGAGAAATCTGCTCATCCAAAAATCTTTTATAATTTAAGTCAAACTCATTTTTATTTGAAGCCGAAATATAGTCAAAACCAAGATCCTCTGCATAATGTTTTAACAGTTCTTTTGACTTATGTCCATAATGACCTTCTGCAGCTATATATTTGTTTGCAGAATTCCCCAAACCAGCCCTCTGCACATTAATGAATGGTGTTTTAAACTCACCGCCTAGTCCATTATTAACAACCATCAATCTTATGTTATTTGGTGTTTGTCTATTTCCAATACTATTCATATCATAGAAAAATGCCAAATCACCAAATATTCCAAAATATAGTTTGTTCGGATTAACTAATGCAGCACCCAACAATGAGGATACACCACCATCAATTCCAAAGCCACCAACATTAGAATAACCTGATATTGTATCATCCAGATTAAAGCAGCTCCAACATCTCAAAGAATTTAAAATTCCATAATGCATCTCTGAATTTCTCGGAATTAAAGAATGAATCTTTAAAGCAATCCACATGGATGAAAACGGAAGGTCTTTAGAACTTAGTACTAACTTAGACTTGACCTGTTCATACTCTTTTTTCCATGTGGTGTAATATGTGTTCCCTACTTCTGTATTATTAGACGCCAATTTTTTGAAAAACTCTTTCTCTGACATCTCAAATATCTTTGTAAGTTTCTTATATGTATCTCTTATTTCGCCGTCTGGATTTACACGCCAGATTTCTCTAGCATGAGTAGGCCACGTTGCTGAAATATTACCTATATGAATTAAATAATCAAAATTCATAAATTTCTGACTATCGTTTCCACACAGATTTAAAAGTCCAACATATATGCCATATTTACCATTATAATTACTCGTTTGATCACAAAGAACTACAGCGTTATATTTTTCACAAAATAGATCAACCGCCTCTGTCAATGCAATATCCCATTTGGAATGCGAACCTACAAATACCCCTACCTTAGCACCAGTTGGTATTATCACGTCATAAGTACTAAAATATCGATGTATTGTTTTAACGGTCGGCAAAGATTTTACACTAAAGTCTATACTATATGCCGTAGTTAAATTAATGTGTACCGGTCCTTTATCTCCGTTTCGATCCAATTCCAATAGTGCTTGATTGGTTTTTACTTCGCATTCCCATTTGTCGTCGTCGTTGTTTACGATAGGAAGTGTGACGCTAATCTTCGCAACATCATTTTGAATATTTGATCTATCAATTACCTGATCAACATTATGACCTATTAAGCTTGTCCTTCTTGTTGCAGTTATTGCAAGAACAGGCAGCTTTCTGTAAAAAGCTTCTGTTAACCCTGGTAAATAATTTCTAGATGCCGTCGCACCTGTACAGCAAATAGCAACAGGCTCTTCTGCTTCTTCAGCCATTCCACAAGCCATGTACGCCGCAGATCTTTCATCAACACATGAATATAGTTCAAAATAGTCATCATTTTGAACACTGGCAACAAAAGATGCATTAGCACTACCAGGACTTATGACAATCTTCTTTATATTATGTTTTTTCATAAGGGCAATAAGAATTTGCACATTTTTTTCGCTAGAATACATAAGTCCTCCCTTTATCTTATCCTTTAATTTTTCTTAAAAAGCGATTAAATTTATATTTTGTAACTCTATCTGCAAGATCTATCATTTGATTAAAATACTTATTCTTTCTAAAAATTACAAACATTACAGTGTTTGAAAAAATGATAACAATAGCAAAGTTTATAATCAATTCAGCCAATAAATTCATTTTTGGAAATATTTTGCACACATAATATGATATTCCTGTTACGCAACACGCTATAACAAAATACCCAATGGCGTCAATTATAAAATCTTTTGATTTTCTTTTGAATACATATTTAAATACATTTACAATCATCCATGGCATTGATACAAAAACATAGCTAACTATTGTTGAAAGTAAAATTGCATATATTCCCCAAGATCTTACGAACGTAAGATTCAATGTTAAATTAATCATTGCCACAATTAATGGTCTGAATCGGTCCTGATGCCATGCGCCTGCCGCATCCTTATACATACCATTAATTTGCTGCATGATTACCAAATAAAAATATATACAAAAAAGCGCTACCACTCCGATATTAAAGGTATAATCTTCTCCAACCCATAAAGTAATAAATGGTTGATATAAAACTGCAAAACAACACATGCAAACAGTAACAACCCAGTTGATGAAAAATGTTATCACACGAAAATCATTATAGTTTTTATCTAAACTCTCGGTTACAAGACTATTACCAATACCCGCTAGACATGAAACAAATACTATAACTAATATACTCATAACTGAGTTCATTATAAAATAATAATTTTGATATACTGCAAGCATTGTCAAGCCCAAATACGCTGAAATAACAATTGTATCTGCAGAATTTACAATCGTTGCACCTAACTTAGCAGTAAACAAATCCTTTATTCTTTGATTGATTGCAGCTATTGTCTCTTTAGGCAAACTTCCTTTCGCTTGGTAGTTCGGGTATATTTTTGTCGCTTCTCGAGCAGTTATAATATTTGCTAATGCTTGTGTAAATAAAATTGCAATAACATATAAATAATAGTTTTTCGTTAACCATAAAACTAAAAATTGAAGTATATATTGAGCAGTTGTTGTTATCAATTGCACTTTGCTAGAAATATCTGTTCTTTGGTGTGCTTGCAATAGTGAACTTTTATACGCATACAACCAGTAGGTTATGACTGTCGCGCTCAGGTTTAAAATATATAAAACATATATATTAATATCTCCAGGTACCTCGCCATTTATCAACTTCGTTATCATAGGCGTAATTATTATCCCTATAGTTGCGATGACCAATCCTATAAAAAAATAATATTTCTTATATAATTTAAGCAAAGCACAGATTGTATCTTTATCATCCTCGGCAATAGGCTTATACATGGAATATACCATAGCAGAGCCCACTCCTAGCTCAGCAAGATTTAGCACTTGCAATATTGATGTAAATAAACTATTTAATCCTAAATATTCTATACCCATGAAATATATCATTGCTGTTCTCATCAAAAACGGCACAATAATTTGATATATTCTTAAACCCATACCAAATATTATATTTCGCATAGCATTTTTTGTTTTGTTCATATCTATTTTTACCTATATTATTATATCTATTTTAATAAATTGTATTTTATAATAAAATATCTTTTAAAATATTAGTTGTCTCATAAGATTCTTTTTTCATTTTGTCATGAACTGAAATCAAATATTTTTTATATTCATCATAGTTATCAGTTAAAATCGAAAATTTCTTTTTTAATTCCTCATCTGAAAGCTTGTCCAAAGAAATACAATACCTATCTAATTCCATTTTTTTCATAAACCCTTGCATTTTTTGTTCATATGAAATAGAAATAAATGGCGTCCCCATTTTTGCTGAGAAAATATTACTATGATATCTCATTCCAATAACAGCATACATACATCCAATAACATATTGTTGAAAATATGTATCATATTTTTCGTCATCAGAACAAATAACAAAATAATTGTCCTCGTCAAAACAATACTCTTTCATTAAATTATAATCATTTCCTAATCCATACAATTGCGGAATAAAAACAATTCCGTAACCATTTTGTACAAAATTCTTTAATACATTTGTGAAAGTTTCTTTAATTTTTATCTTAATTTCATTATTTGAATATTTAGGATGCCAACTCAAATCTGTAATTGTCACACCGATACATTTTTTGTGGTTTTTTATAAAACTACATAATTCTTTATATTTATCTAGTTTAACTTTATTCGATGTCAAATCTATATCATGCTGCAACGCAGAATCCAATGTTAATATTGGTTTTTTCTCTGGGACAAAATTATTGACATAACTATATGAAATAGGATCTCTTACAACAATAGTTTTTGCTTTACAGAGTATCTTTTTTCTCCACATATTTCTCTTTTCATCCTTAAAAGGGCCCATAGATGGGGCATAAAACATATATTTCTTATTCATAGATATTATTAAATCAAATATCGATAGATAGGATGGTTCATCATCATAATATAAATCTCCAATACTTGGTCCTCCAGGCGCATGCACTACTATATCAGAATCTTTTATCTCATTTACAAGTATTCTTTCATTATGTGATAATGCTAACGTCCCTTTCGTAATAATTGCTATATTATGTGCAATTTTTGATTTAAAAGATCCAGGACAAAATTGGCGTATCATCTTGACGTTACTAGGCATATTAGGATATCGTGTTCCAATCCCTCGTATTGCTAGTGTAATGCTCAAATTTGTATATAATTTATTTAATTCATCTACCATTGCATGAATAGCGGCTTCATCTCCTCTATTATCACAATGACAATTGATAACTAATATCTTCATTATATTATTATCCTCCCTACAATCTATAATCCAATCTTTTTTCATCCACATATCAATTGACAATGAGTGATAGCTATTTATTACATATTCTTTAGCCATAAAATTATCTGGTATATTGATATTATCCCTATCCACGATTATCATATTATCTGAATAAACAGGATAATATTTCATATATTTATTAACTGTAATAACCTTTGTTTCTGTCAATAACGCATCAAATGCCCGTGTAGTTGGACCTTTTTGACATATCTGTGGAACATCTAAAATTGCTTTGGATTCTCTCATAATACTAATATATTGTTTATTTGTAAGTGGTGAATTATGGCAAAATCTTCCTCCAACATTTTTTTTATCATATAAATAAATAAATAATCTATAAATCGACGAATATCTTTCATACAAATCATCAGCAATTTTTCTTCTATCATCATTTAAAGAGCCAATAAATACAATATCATATTTGTCTTCTTTACTATGCCCTACACCCGATTCTTGAACAAAAACAGGTAGGTAATTCCACTTATTTTTTTTACATTCAATTATGTTATATGAATAAACTTCATCAAAATATCTAATATGATTTTTTTTAATCAAATTACTAACATCGTCCCATGCATAATATATATATCTTGCATTCGGATTTAACATTCTTACCTTTTTTTATAAAACTCATCTGATAAATAAGGTCCATTAATACAAAAAACAACTGAGAAATAATTTTTTTTCAAGACATATTTTGCCAAGTTCGTTTTCTAAGAAAAACGCTTCTGCCTTCTCCAAGTCATAATTAAAACACTTTCTAAATAAATGTCTAATCCCCCATCGAATTTTATTACATTTATAAAACTTATCTAATATTTCCCGGTCAAATTCATCACTGTCCAACCAGCAAACCTCATATTTTCTATTCAAGTTTTCTTTAAGGCTCTTCTCATAATCCATAAATCTAGGCATTAACAATAAAAGTCTATCCATCTTAATCCTCTCATATGATATTATTTATCTGTGTGATACTACTTCATTTGTAGTTAAATTAACCACCACTTTAGGAAGTTTATCATCCTCCGGAATTCCATCTCTTTTTGATGAATAACCATATTTGTCATCATCATATGACAGAGCAAATTTATCCAAATAATATGCCTCTAATTCAAATGCAATCCCATTATCACAAGCATCATACATTAGAGCATTATTCTTCAATTCTTTTATTAAAAAAAGGTTTTCTTCCGTAATGTGATATAAAACACTCTTATGAACATTCTTTTTTAGAAACATCAATGCCGATACGGACAAATCCTTAATTAATTTGCAAAATAAAAGGCACTCATCAACACTAATAAAATCACGACTCAATGAATCCAATAAATATGCCATACACTTTCTGAAATGTCAAGCATTAATTGCAAATTTTTTTCAAAAATTTTTAGTGCGTATTTTACCACAAATATGCACTTTCACATATACCATATTTGTTTTTGTCCCACGACTCCTAATCCGCCTGTAACAGCCGGATTTTTTTTATGATATTTAATTCTCCATGGTTAAATGATAAGTCTCATTTCTTCCTCATACAGCTCCTGTGATGACCTTCCGCCAAACATTGGTCTCGGATAATTATTAAGCCAGTCCTCTACCTTCTGTATGTCTTTTTTTGTCTTTCTGTCAAAGTTCGTTCCCTTTGGTATGTGCCTCCTTATCATCCTGTTTTGATTCTCGTTTGAGCCTCGCTCAGCACTACAGTAAGGATGGCAGTAATAAACCTCTGTACGTTTCTTTCCTTTTTTATCTTTTTTCTCAATTCCCTCACAGTCAGCAAATTCAGTTCCATTGTCTACTGTTATGGTTTTAAATATATCAGAAAAAAAGCCTGCCCCACTTGCGTTCAAGGCTGTTTATACACCTCACCACTGATGCAGCTGTGTGATCCTTTACCTTAAATATCTTCTCATACCTCGTTTTACGCTCAGTCAATACAACAAGTGCATTCTTTGACTTTCCCTGCTGACCCATAACAGAGTCCATCTCCCAATGTCCGAATTCCTCACGTGTATCGATATCAACCGGTCTATGTTCAATGCTTGTTCCTGCAGCGGCTCTCTTTGCCTTTCTATGTATCTTATGGTAGCTTTTTCTTTTCCTCTTTATGGCCAGATTGTCTGCTGTCACTCTCATGAATATGCCCTCATATATGTACTTGTACAAGGTCTGCTTTGTTATAGTCACGCTGAAATTAAGGTTTTTCCTTTTTATATCCAAAAGCGCAGCTTCCGGACTGTATCCATCATCTGCTATTTTCTTTTCAATATAATTGGCAAGTTCAATGTCTTTGCCTATCTTAAGGACAGGTCCTTTTGCCTTAAGGTTTTCCTGGTATTTTTCTTCTGCTATGTCTGCACTGTACCTTTCTGTCTCTGTCCAGTCAGAATTCCTGTGCATGTATCTTCCACGCTTCAGCTCCCTGTATATCGTGCTGACATTCACCCTCAGCGTATCAGCCATATCCTTCGCCTTTTCCCCACTGAGATACATCTTCTCAATTTTACGGCGGTCGGTTATTGTCAGCTGTCTGAATATTCTTCCCATGGTTTTGGCGCCTCCTTTGCATTTTTGTGTTAGAAGTATACCTTAAACCTCATAGTATTCCTATATGCATACTACACAATATTATCTGTTTGGAATATTTCATAATTTACAAAAATAAAATATCATCATAATTCCACGGCATCCGGTAAATGTTACACTCTAATGGATGTATGCAGATTACACAGTCATGTTCCCATCATGCACTGTGATCGCAAACATATAAAGAGTAATTACTGTATATTTTGCACAAAAATAAGGTGCAGCACTGTTTCATCCTGCACCTTACTTCTTTTAACCTCTTCCTCAATTTCCTCTGCTTTAAAATATCCGCAAAGTCATGCATATTCCCATAAATTTTCTAAATAATTTCATTTTGCTCTTCCAGAAGAATTAATAATGTGGTCATTGTCATCTGTTTAATAAATTCTTCGTTTTGCAATTCTTTTTCTGTAATAGGCTCTTCTTCATCGATAAAGTCATAATTCGTGTAAAATATAAGCCCATCATTCTCTTTGCACCAAACGGCAACTATTGTGTCACCACCGAATTCTTCAATATCCTGTTTCAATTCCTCTATTAACTCAGAACATTCGTAACTGATTTTTATTCCTTGTGGATTTACAAATGCCAACTTAATCAACCTCCAATTATCGTTCCAATTTCCTCTTCGCTGAAAATCTCTTCTACATCAACACAATTTATTTCTATTATTTCTCCATTATTTTGCTTTATCGAGAATGTATTTTTATTTGAGTCTACTTCATACAGCGTACCTATAAAACACTTTCCATTTCTCAAAACTTTACACTTTTGTCCAATATAAATTGTATAATTAAAGTCACTGTCTGAGCAATAATTAATAAAGCTTTCTCCGTTTATGAAGAATGTATCTACACTTCTGACCATATATTCTGTTTCTCCTTAACTTGTGAATTTGTGAAACTAACTTCTTTGTCGAAACTGTTAACTAATTCTTTTTTACCTCCGTTTATTGATTTATTCGTCTTAAAGTGCTAATATAATACTGTCACTCGTACTAGATGTTGTACGAGTGGAACCGCTAACAATCCTTGCGGTTCGCGGATTGAAATAATAAAATTTTTAATAATTCAAAGGCTTACGGACTAATTTATTTAGTCCGTTTTGCCATTTTGGGCATCGCTATAACAATTATAAAAGCTATCCACCAAAAGCCCCAACTGCGCAGGTGTCAAGTCCTCTTTAAGGCTTTCCGGGATGCGGTTGTAGCAGGTCCTAAAAGTATCGCTACAAGTACCGATTTTGCAAGCCCTTTTAACTTGCTCTAGCTTGTACATCTCGCCAAGCTCTTGTGTTGTAATGTCACCATTTTTAACGGCTTCTCTGCCCTCCCTTGTTAGGATTGACATAGCCTCTTTTTTGCTAATGGTTCCAATTCCTTTGATCTTCATATGTTATCCTACTTTCCGGCTTTCTAATCATCAATAGCTCTTATCAAATATCCGTATATCTTAACCTGTTCCCACTTTTCTACGTCATTGCCGTTAAAGTAAGTTCCCTCTCCTTTCTTGGCTTTCACCTCGCACTCTTTTTTCATCGTCGTAAAACCAAACGTAACAATTCGTTACCTTAATGCACTTCAGCGCATCAATACTTGGCATTGTGGCTGGTTTGTAATATTTGCCGACTTCAAACTTTTTCATGTTGTTCTCCTTTCTTGGCTTTGCATTTCTTTGTTCTGTAATTATAATAAACCTTTTATCGTTTATTGTCAATACTTTTTTAAATCTTTTTTGGTTTATTTCTTCTCTACATATTTAATGATATTTCCCGGTTGCATATCCAGTAACTCACATAATTTTTCAATCGTCTTAATCCCTACCATTTCATTTTTGCGGATTTTTTGTACCGCTGACTGGCTAATTAGGTTTTCTTTTAATATACGTGTAGAGTTATAGCCGCTTTCCTTAAGCGTACCAAGCACATCTATTTTATATACAAGCATAGCTTTGTACCCCCCTGTATTTTTTCTTACATTATATAATTTGTGACTTATAAAGTCAATTCAAAAATAATCTAAAAAAAGTTTATTTGTCTATTTGTGTATTTTGTCAATTGTTTTGTGCCTTGCATTTTGATATATTTTAGTCAAATTGTATTTTTTGCACAAAAATAAGGTGCAGGACTGTTTCATCCTGCACCTTATAAATTCTAAAGCCTCGGTTTATTCTGTTTTACATTCTGTTTATTTTCCATGGTTTTTGCCCTTTGGAATATCTCTGCAGTTGTCTGTCCCGTCAGATCAGCCCACCGGCCCATGCACTCATTATAATGTTCAATTGCCTCTGTCACATTATCAGATTTATAAGATGCATACAGATATGGTGGCTGTGGAACTCCGTCCTTGAATACCTGCATGACTATCTGCTGACGGATAAGCAGTGGACCGGTTCTCATGTGCTCCATGCCGTTCAGCTCATTCTGGAAACGTGCAAATACCTTGTCGTTTCCATTTTCAATCGTAAAACACTGCGCCCTTATATATTTACCGACTATAATGGGATTATCAATGTTCAGCTTAGTATTTTTAATTGCAAAACGTACACCATCCCTGTTTTTCTCAGCAAAGAAATTAGGCATCAATGTAATAACGTCCGCACTGCTGTACATGGGTTCTTCATCTTCCTGTATTTCAGCGGCATCTTCCGCTCCATCAATGCCTTTGTTTTCATCCTGACTTATTTTGGGCTTGCGTATCTGACCTACATATGTAATTGCCTTGTCAAGATATGACATTTTAATTTCATCTGTATCATTTTTAGCGTAATCTTCACGAAGGCTCTTAAGGTATTGTATATATTCTTCCCTGTCTTCAGTTCCCGAATATATTCCATCCAGGCGTTTTCTGTCAACGGCAACTCCTGCCATATTTAAGGTCTGCATTACATCATCTTCAGTCGGACTTAACACCAGACTTTCAGGATACGCTTCAATAAGCTTTTCAACGGCCGCCTTTACAGTCTCATTATCCCTCATGTCCGGATAAGAATTCAGTGATGGCACATCTATTATTTTTCCCATTACAATATCTGCCTGCTCATCTTCAATACTGTCCGTTCCCTTAACATGGTAATTAATTCCGATTGCTGGGATTCCGTGAAGTCTTGCCGGGTCAATCTGATTAAATTTTTCTATTGCTTCCTCAACAGTGGAAATATTGTCAATGTAAGTGCCCATGCTGTGGAACTCGCTGCTCTCTGCAACAGTGAATGTAATGACTGCATTGACAGTCTTTTTTTCAGCATCTTCGGCTTTCTTCTGTTCTTCCTGAATCGCCTGCGTATTCCCGACTGTCTGTTGTTCCCCTGAAATTTCTGCATAACGGGCGGCAATAGTGGATTCACTTATAGGCACTCTGCCGGTGTCATTTTCTTTATACCAGGGTTTTGCAACGGCTGCATTCATTTCATCATACCATTTTGTCATACGGTCATTTTCAGGAATATTATTTCTGTTCTCATAATCATGGATTGCATTTATCTGCTCCCTGTATTCATCTGTCAACTCTATCTCCTGATTATTCTTAGTCTCCTGCACTTCCTGCATATTCACCTCTTCCTGTGCCCTAATGATTCTATCATATTCCAATAATACCCTTTCCTCTATTTTCCGCTGTATCGCAGCTGTAACACCATACACGGTATCCCTGTACTGTCCCTGTGTCTGATACTGTGGCATCTGTACAAACCGTCCCTTTCTGCCTTCCTTTATTACTATGCCGTTAACCGTCATTCCATACATTTTGACCGATGCAATGCCTAGTTTCTGCACTACAGAGCCTGTTTTCTGGTTAAGCGGGGTAATTCTCACATCATCTATATTTACATCCGGTACACTTTCTGCAAAAAGCTTTTCTTTTGTGACCTCAAGTACCACTCTGTCTATCTCATTCCTGACCTCCCTATCATGCGGATATACCACCCCTGAATACCTGTCTCCGTCTTTTCTCTGAGGATAAGATACAAACATCATTTCTTTGCCGGACTTATCGTCAAACCATTTTCTGACTGAGACCGGAAATTTAAAAATCCCTTCTATTTCTACCCATCCGGTAGCAACGGTAGATGTGTTCTTAATTGAATCAAAATCCACCCTCATATTAGCCTTTATGTTCATTATCTGTCATCTCCATTCCTTTTATTATCAATTACATAAGCTCTTCTTAAATTGTCCATGTCATCTGTAGGTGCAAGAAAAATATTTATCATCTGCTCTTCATTCAGGCCGTCATCCATCGCATTTGAAATTATTTCTTTTTCTATTTCCTTCAGTTTGTCCCAGTATCTGCCACACAGGTCTGCAAATGTATCTCCTGTCCATCCCGTCTTGTCTGTTTCTTCATCCTTCTTAATAAGCTCTTCCGTATCAACATCATGAAGAAGTGCAAGACCTTTTATCTGCTCCACTTCCTCGTCTGACTCTTTTACGGCCTGTCTGTATAGCTCTGCTATCTCATCAACAGACCTTTTTCTGGCTGAATCAAATGACAGGTATAAAAGGTCACGCTCATCAACCTCGCATGAATATATGGTTCTGTCAGTCTTTGCCATGACCTTCAGCCGTTCAATTTCTTCCCTGTCTGTAACGAAATCCAGACATTTGTCCCTGGAAAGGGTTATATACTTGAAATTCTTTGCATCATATATGGTACGCACCGGATGTTCGTAGTCACCAAGTGCCATAGCAGCACTGTATCTGTCTTTCAGCCAGTCAGCTGCCGTAAAACCGTATTCCGGCTTATCAAAAGGTATTGCCTTGGTATCATATATCGGCGGTCTCGACTCAAAAAACACTATACATTCAGTCGGTGGCATTCTCTTAACCTGTCCCGGAGTCATAAGTTTCATTTCTACTTTTGAATACGATAGATCCGATGACTGGTTCATTCCATAAGACAGACGATCATCCCTTTTATCTGCCGTTGCAGACTGAAGCATTTCTGATATAAATTCATGTGTGCTTTTTGCAAATGGTCCTGAGCCGAGATATACTGCCGTTGCAAGGTTATCCATTAAAATTTCCCATTTATCATTAGGGAAAATTGCCTTTGCCTGTGCTATTGATTGCAGCATTATTACAGCACTGATATTACGGCTTCGTATTACTCCAAGCAGTTTTTCAGTATCAGCCGGACGGGCACCGGCATAAAACTCATCCATCCAGACCTGTACTTCAAATGGCAGTGGTGCTTTTATCTCATCATCTGATACCCTGACAAGCACATCAAAAAGCTGTGTGTAAAACATGGAAATTATCCATGTGTATGTATTAACGTTATCCGGCATGACAAGAAACAGTACTACCGGAGTTTTTCTATCATAGTTTGCTCCCAGTCCAATCTCACGGATATCAATATCATTGCCGGAAAAGATACGTTTAACCTCTGCTGTCTCACAGATATTTAACATTGCAGAGATCATAAGTGACACAGAGCCTTCCGTTTCAGCCGCTTTGCCCTGAAATTTCCGGTACGCACGCACAGGTGGATAATCAGCTCCTTTTTCCCTCTCTTTTGCTCTCATGAGCAGTGACAGCCTGTTTGTCTCTTCTCCGGTCATTTCATCGATAACCACCTCATTTTCAAGAGCCAGTAAACTCATGACATCATTAAATGTAGCTGTTCTGCCATGGTCTTTCGCATCAAGCCATGCATAATAAAATACTGACTGCATCTTAAGGTCAACAGCATCATCCCAGAAAGGATCTGCAGCTGTATTGCCCTCAATTGGTCGAACTGCATCATGCCAGCTTTTTATAATTCTTAACATATCTGACTCTGTCTGAATCCATGTAAACGGATTAAACCGGTCTGACTTTTCAGGATTTTTGAAATTCAAAGACAATATTTTGTATCCGGCTTTTTCATAAGCTCTTCCCAGTTTTCGTTGTGTATCTCCTTTAACATCCAGAATGACATGGTTAGCTCCAAACTGAAGCATATTCTGGTGCATTATGGATGTTGTCTTAAACGAACCTGAAGCACCGACAACAAGCATGTTATTGTTTGAAAGTCTGCCTTTCATGCTCACCTTTACATTTTCCGATACTATCCTGTTGTTCTTATCATCATCTTTATCTGCCAGCTCCCTGCTCGCTGTTTCCGGGTCAAGCCAGTCTTCGTCACCATGCTCCATCTCGCTGTGGAAGTTCCTGTAACGGATCATGTAATAATTAACAAAGAAAAACCAGCCTATAAAGCCAATCCCTACCCATGCTGGAGTCTTTGAGTTTGCAATCTTAAAAAAATGTGTGACCGCCCACAGCATCTGTGCATTATAGTCTCCTTTAAGGTCTGCAGGCGCCACATAAAGACCCGATATTATATATCCAAGCAGTAGGAAAAACAAAAGCAGGAAAGCAAATGCTGCCCATGGTGTTTTCTTCTTTACATATCTTGTTCCGTAATTTGCCATATTTCCTCCAATAAATCCAAGGTGCCGGATTCCGGTACCTTGGATTAAAATATTATACCTTCGGGTTTAATACCTTACTGTTATTCACACTCGGAGCTTTCGGTCTGAGATTCTTTGCATATGCCATGTTCCTTGTGACATTCTCATACTGCTTATGAATATTCTCATAGCTTGCAGTTTTTACATTTCCATTCTCTGCAACCATCGAGGGCTTGTTTTTGGGAATAAATCCCACATAGGTTCTGCCCTCATCTGCCACAAATACATTTTCAGCCGGAAGTATGAGATGCTTTTCGTTTTCTCCGTATGTGCCCGGGATACGTGATACAAAATACCCTTTTTCACGCATCTTTTTTGATACAGACGAAAAAGCCATGTTATCAACCAGCGTCTCCCTGTTTATCGTGACCATTTCATAGTTGCCGTCTTTCTTAAGTCTTGCGAACTCCTCACTGTCGTCCTTCTGCATTACATTTACTTTAGGTCCTGGCACTTCATGCTCCTCAAATTCACTGTTTACTTTCTGATATTCCAAAGAAGCATTGTTTATATATTCATCTTCATTTACCGCTGCCGTGTCCATATATGATTCATTATCCATTTCATATATGTTTCCGGGCTGTTTTTCCTGTTTCAGCATGTCCTCCCGGTACATTTTTATCCATATTCCAAACTTGTTTCTGTCTGCGTTTGCAACTGCTATCTGGCTGTTGTCATTTCCTACCTTAAGGTCTGGAAGAATAGAATAATTCATTTTCAGTGCATTAAAGTCACGACAGGCATCCTCCAGTTCTTTTCCCTCAAACGGAAGATTAAAAATTGTATAATTTCCTTCCGTGAAATTTTTCAGATCAGTAATTTCCTTTTGTCCACCTGACATCTGCACCCTTATATGCGATGCAAACCATGACTTGAATATCTGGTCATCCTTATTCATTACTGCAATCTGTATTGTTCCGCTTTCGCCATCTAACTTGGGCAGTACGCAGCATTGCTTTAATCCTTTTTCCTTAAGCTGTTCAACCGGCGAATCAGCATCTATGCGCGCTTTTAGAATACCGATGTCATTCTGTATCTGCTTCTTTTCGTCTTTTCCTGATACGCTCTGCAGCTTAAGCTTAAGGGCTTCGAGCTGTTTTAAATCATTTACATGCTCTGTGGAAACCGGTATGCTGTATATCGTGTATTTTCCTTCTGACAGCTTTGCGAACGCGGCCAGGTCGTCCCTGGATTTTACTGAAAGATAGCCTTTATATGCCAGCCTTGCCACAAACTGAACAAGTTTGATCTGCAGCATGTTTGCTGCATATACCATCTGCGTAATACTGCCGGAACTGTTTCTGACACTCATCATCATATGTTCAAATTCTCTGTCCGTATCCATTTAGCTTTCCTCCACGTCCTTGTTTCTGTTCTTTTTCTTCATGCGCCTTATTTTTTCCATCATATCGACGGAAATACCAGGGTGTATGAATTCCTCCATCTCTGCCGGTGTAACCCCCTCCTCAGCCAGGCTTAGCACATAGCTTATCTGCTCTGACTTATATCCTTCTTCTTTAAGCAGACTTATATATTCCGCTATGTCATTTTTCTGTCTGCGGTTAAGTCTCTTGCGTTTAAATGATGCTGTTTTTTCATCTTCACGCTTTACGTCAGCTGCGGCCGTTTGCTGTACTCCTGCATACGGCATGGTCACCGCTCCCTGTGGCGGCTTTATGTCGACAAACATGTCGCTGAGCTCACCTGTTTTCTTTTCTACTGTCATAATGCTCTCACCCAGCGTATTAATCTTTGCCTGTACTGCATCCGCAAGCTTTGACATATCCTTAAGTGTATTGTTGCCTTTGCCTATAATCACACCGCATGCTTTCTGATATCTTATTTTTCTCAGATAGCCTGCAACATCAGTTTTTCTGTTATCAATTACCTCCTGAACATCCTTGACGGATATCTTGTCACAGGCACACAGGTAAATTTCCCTTAAAACATTTAAATTCGTTCCATTCTGCAGTGCAATATTTGTATAATCTGCACTCATGAAGTTTTCACCCTTCAGGAGCTCCATCAGGCAGTTAATTGCCTTGTCATTTTCCATTTTTATCACCTCTCCTTCAGGTACCGGAATCTGGCACCTTTAAAGGCACATGAAATGTTTTCCATATGCCTTGCACCTCTCATATTTTTCTTTGATGTAATTTCAGCTGTTTCTTTATTTCGTTTGTCTCTGTTCTGTCACTTCTCAAATTAATGTCAGCGACTCTGTCCGCATATTTAAGCTGCGACTGGGGCATTGATCCTTTCTCATAAAAAGAATAAATTTCATCACTTCCGGCCGCTGCAATTATGTGGTCATACAGTGGAATGCCAAGAAGCTCACCTGCCTTTGACATAACATCTGTCACATGTATATCCTCAAGCGAAGGCTGTGATGAGCCGCCTGGGTGGTTGTGAAGGATTATAAAGCCATTGGCATTTGACAGTATTGCCGTCTTCATTATTTCCCTGGGTGATGCAATAGCTTTGTCGATTGCCCCCATTGAGCATATGCACATGTTTACTGGCTGAAGCTTTGCATTAAGACATATGACGCACATTACTTCACGGTCGTATTCCCTTAATATGTCTGATACAAATCCTACAACCTGTTCCGGTCTTTTTAAGCTGTGTATCAGATATAAGTGTTTTTTCCTTCACCAGACGTATGCCAACCTGGTCTAATACATATACTGTATCACTCATTTTTCTCCTTTCCTGCCAGTCCTATCTGCATTATAAAATCTTCATTCTCATCCATTTGTTCAAGTTCCTTTAGTATTTTTCTTTTTTTAACATAAACATTTCAAGACTTTCCTGTTTGATTTTTTCCATGTTTTCCTCCTGCGTACCGGAATCCGGTACCTTTATATTTTTATGGTGCCGGATTCCGGCACCCTCATCATATGCTTATATATTTCTCTTTAATATCATTTCTCTGCGCCTGTTTGTTTTGTGGGGCATTCTGTGGTGTTTCTTTTCTGTCTGCATCAAGCTGGGCATTTAAAAAAGACAGTCTTTTCAGTTTTTCTGAAAGAATGTCTTCTTTGTCAAATTTCTTTGTAACCTCTTTTTCTGCCGTTTCAAGCTCTATCCGTGTTTCATCCAGTGCATCCTGCGCATCCGAAAGACGTTTTTCAAACCCTGCCATGCAGTTGTTAAGCCTTGTAATCATTCCGGCAGGATCTGATGACATTTCAATAGTATGTTCACACCTGCCCTGCATATGTATGTAATATAAATTGAAAAACGCGTCAAACCTTGAATACAGCTTAAACCCCTTATAATCCCCAATCATGGTCCTCTCAGGTGTCTTTGACTCCTTGGCCGCTGCTATGAGTGCTGCACCGCCTTCCTTTTTATCATCATATGGCACACCGTTAATCCTGATTTCAAAACCATCCGATAGGATTTCCTCGGGACCGCGTGTAATTATATCCTGCCTCAGTCCTTCAATTTTTTCTTCAAGCTTTGCTATCCTGACCGGGTACTCCTTATTGATTGCATCTTCAAGCCTGTATTTCTGGCTTTTGAAATTTGCTTTCAGAAGCTTCAGCTTTGCAACTTCTGTATCGAGTGTCATTTTTTCCTTAATGTATGGATTTCCAGTTGCAAGTGCCTTTACCTCTGCATATGACAGTGCAGCTTCATCCACATCGTCGCAGGAACGTACCGGAGACTTGCTTGTCATTATCTGGCCAATAAACTTCTGCTTGTTCTCGATAAGCTGCCACGAATACGAATCAAATGTATTTTCCGTTACATACCTGAATATTTTCACCCGCTCATTCCTGTTGCCCTGGCGGAGTATTCTTCCCTCCTGCTGTTCTATGTCAGATGGTCTCCACGGCACATCTATGTGGTGGAGTGCTATGAGCCTTGTCTGAACATTGGTGCCGGCTCCCATCTTTGCTGTTGAACCTAACAGAAAACGTACCTGGCCGCTTCTTACCTTTGAAAACAGCTCAGCTTTCTGTTTTTTTGTGTTGGCATCATGTATAAAGGCAATTTCCTTATTCGGCACTCCCTTGGCAATCAGCTTGTCCTTAATGGCATGGTACACATCAAAACCTCCGTCACTGCGCGGTGTTGAAGCATCACAGAAAATAAGCTGCGTTGATTTGTCTTCCGCTGTCTCCTTCCATATGTCATATGCCCTGGCAGCACATGCATTCACTTTCGAATTCTCATTGTCAGGCAGATCCGGATTTATGAGCCGCTGGTCAATGGCACATTTGCGTCCATCGCTCGTTACCTTGAGCATATTGTCGATGCTTGAATCAACCCCTCCTTTTCTTATGTTCTCTGCCCTGTCCCCAAGCGATTTGACTATATCCTGCTGAAACACACTCGGCTTTAAAACCACATTCTCGTAATCACATTCAGGCACAGGAAGTTTAAGCATGTCAGCTGTCTGTATATCTGCACTCTCTTTAAAAAGGGATATAAGCTCTGGCAAATTAAAAAACTTTGCAAATCTTGTCTTTGCACGGTATCCTGTGCCCTCGGGAGCAAGTTCTATTGCTGTCTGTGTCTCTCCGAATGTTGAAGCCCAGGCATCAAAGTTTTCAAATCCAAGCTCCTTTAACCGGCCCGCCTGCAGATAACGCATATTGGTATAAAGCTCAGTCATGGAGTTTGATATAGGTGTTCCGGTAGCAAATGTTATGCCGCGGCCGCCTGTTATCTCATCAATATATCTGCATTTCCCGTACATGTCCGATGCCTTCTGCGAATCATTCTGTGATATTCCTGCAACATTTCTCATTTTTGTAAACAGAAACAGGTTCTTAAATTCCTGGCTCTCATCAACAAACAGCCTGTCAACTCCAAGCTGTTCAAATGTAACTGCATTATCCTTTCTGCCTGCATCATTAAGTTTAGCAAGCCTTACCTCCAGATTTTTCTTTGTCTTTTCCATCTGTTTTATAGTAAAATGCTCGCCGTTTGATGCCTTAGCCTCACTTATCGACTCTGTAATCTCATCTATCTGTTCCTGCATGAGTCTCTTCTGTCTTTCATCTGACAATGGTATTTTAGCAAACTGGGTGTGTCCTATGATAACTGCATCATAATCACCTGTTGCAATCCGTGCACAGAAACGTTTTCTGCGTGCCGGTTCAAAATCCTTTTCAGTTGCAGCAAGAATATTTGCCCCCGGATACAGACGCAGAAAATCCCCTGCCCACTGTTCTGTCAGATGGTTGGGAACAACAAAAAGCGACTTGTGGCACAGGCCAAGCCTCTTCGATTCCATCGCAGAAGCAATCATCTCGAAGGTCTTTCCCGCTCCCACACAGTGTGCAAGCAGCGTATTGTCTCCATACATGACATGTGCTACTGCATTCAGCTGGTGAGGCTTCAGCTCCACATCAGGTGTCATTCCCGGAAACTTGAGATGTGATCCGTCATACGTTCTCGGTCTTGAGGAGTTGAATAGCTCATTGTATTTTTTTACAAGTACCTCTCTTCTTTCCGGATCCCTGAATATCCAGTCCTTGAACGCCTCCTTTAATGCATCCTGTTTCTGCGACGCAAGCATTGTCTGCTCCCTGTTGACTACACGCTTTTCGCTGCCGTCAGGCTGAGGTATCCTGTCATAGACTTTTACATCCTTAAGGTTCAGCGTATTTTCAAGTATCTGATAAGCGTTAATTCTGCCGGTTCCATATGTGCCTGTGACAAGGGGATTGAAGGAATCCGCATTCTTTCCTTTTATGTTCCATTCACAGTTTATTGGTGCAAACTTTACCGCCACCCACTCCCTTGAAAACAGTCTCTGCGGTGTATGCAGCACATCCTTCATGAACTGCTCTATATACTCTGCGTTAATCCATGTGGCCCCAAGCCTCACTTCTATCTCTGATGCTGTAAGAGGTTTTGGCATTGCCTTCTTAAGATATTCCACGTTATCGGAATATGATGCATCCCCCTGTAATGCTTTTTCTGCGGAAATCAGTTTCTTTCTTATGTTTCCGGAAAGATATTCCTCTGAAGTCTGCCAGGTACCGGATTCCGGCACCTTAAAAATAATGCCCTTAAGGTCACTTATTATTTTCTCCCGGCTTTTCCCAGTAAGCCCTTCCATATATTCAAGGTCAACAGCTGCTTTTTCTCCCATCGAAACTGACAGTGCCTCAACAGATGTATCCACATGTGTAACAGGGACAGCCTTTCTGATGGTTCTTTTGGTAAACATGTCCGCTTTGCCAGCAACCTTTCCGTCATCATCAGTCTCCTCTAGTGATGATATAAGGCTGTAGCCTGCGTCTTCCCTGAATGCGGTCTGGTTTGTCCTGGAATTTAAGTACCCGAACTTTTTAACGAAGCTGTCGTAAACACTGTTGAGCCTTGCCTGTGATGCCCTGATTTCTTCATCGGACGCATCATCAAGCTGTAATTCAATAAGCTCTGACACGCTGTCCCGTACATCAATTAGGCCTTTCATGCGCTCAGCTGTTTTTTCCGGAATGTCCTGTGGTCGCATGATTGAGTTTTCCCTGTAATATATCTTTCCATTCAATGAACAGTAGGAGAAATTTTTAATTCCTGCCTCTGCAGGTATGCTTTCATCCTCAAGCTCTTCATCAGATATTTCAGTATCATCAATGGAAATTTCGCCGCGTATCATCTGTACAGCCTGCCTGAGCCTGTCTGCCAGTGAAGTGCCGGATTCCGGTACGCAGGCACTCTCCATTCCATGAGGACCGCTTACCATTTCCATTTTGCCAAGCACCATGTGCGGATTGTTAACGAAATAGCTGTTCATCTCTATTCCGTTTTCATCTGTGCCGAGATGTATCCAGTCTTCATCCGTATCTATGTACATATCCCTCTTCTTCAGAAAAATAATGTCTGATGTAACAGATGTTCCGGCATTTTTAAACGCATTGTTGGGAAGTCTTATTGCTCCAAGCAGCTGCGTCCTCTGGGCCATATACCTTCTGACTGAAGGATTAGCCTTGTCCAAGGTGCCCTTGCTTGTAATAAAAGCTATCACTCCGCCCGGACGCACCTTGTCGATTGTCTTAGCAAAGAAATAATCGTGGATATAGAAATTGTGTTTGTCGTAGGCTTTATCCAGAACCTTGTACTGACCGAACGGCACGTTTCCTATGGCCACATCAAAAAAATCATTCTGAAAATCTGTCTTTTCATAGCCCTTCACATCTATGTGTGCATCAGGATATATAAGCTGCGCCATCTTTCCTGTTACCGGGTCAAGCTCCACTCCGTAGAGTCTAGATGCACTCATATCTGCCGGCAGCCTTGAGAAGAAGTTTCCTATTCCCATTGATGGCTCAAGGATATTGCCTTTTGTAAAGCCCAGGTTGTTAAGCACCTTATACATCGCATCAATGACAGATTTATCCGTAAAATGTGCATTAAGTGTGCTCGCCCTTGCACTGTCATATTCAGTGGTTGTCAGCAGGCTTTTTAATATGCCGTATTCTTCTGACCATGAAGCATTTTCAGCATCAAATATTTCCGGTATTCCTCCCCATCCAAGATATGCGGACATGATTGTCCTCTCATCGGCTGTTGCCGGACGTTTTTCATTTTCTATCTGCTTGAGAATTTTGAGTGCTGAAATGTTACGCTGTGCTTTCTGCCTCTTGGTAAGTGTGGATGCATCAGCTTCTGCCAAAACTAAAAGAGCAGTGTAATCAGCTGCTCTTTCGGTAAAATCTTCATTATTCTGTTGTTCTGCATTATCCTTTTGTTCAGCCTCTGTTTCATCTAATGCCTCCGGCTGAGTATCATTTTCCGTCTTATCAGGCTCTATATTTGTTAAGTCTGTAAAGCTGAGCTGCTCTGGTGCCTCGGATTTATGTTTATCCGTGGACTGCTCCTGCATTTCTGTTGTTTGAGAAATATTATCTGATTCCTCAGCTTCCGGAATAATATCATTATTCTGTCTGTCACGGCTTTTGTACTCACCGGTTAATATAAGGGTTCCGATTTCCTGTTCAACGCTGCTCCATGACAGTGTGCCTTCTGCTTCGCCCTGCTCATCACGCCACTGGAAACGTATGCCCTGAGAACCATATGTGTCATATCCGTGAAGCCCCATGCCGTCAACCGGCCAGCTCGCCCCGCCAAGTCCGTATTCCTTTTTGATAAGTGCTGTTCTTTTACCAGCCTCCATCTCATTCTGGAAAATCTGTACGACTCTGTCAAAGCCTCCTTCAAAGCCGGTTCCACGGAGCATGACCTGTCTTATATAGTCATGAGGTATATAATCAGCTTTCCGCGGATTCAGATAGCCGTATTTATCTACCTTTATGCGCTGCTCATCCTCTGTCGGCAGCTCTGGCATGAAATACAGTCCGGTGCCGGATTCCGGTACATACTCATCCTCATCGGTACCAGATTCCGGTACAATTTCATTTTCTACAAAGTGTAAATCACTGTATCCCTCACTATTTCCTCTGCCCTGTTTTGGATGCTGTTCATCATTCGTATCCATTTCAGCTGGTCCTGCATCTTCAGCTGCTCTGTCACTCCTTCCTGTTTTTTCATCTGCGGCACGATTCTGTCCATCTCGTCCTGTGCTCTCTTCTGTACCTTTAGGCAGTGTTCCTGAAGTTCCCCGAACATCAGCATCGTGTCGAACTTCGCCCTGTAATTCTTGAGCCATGTCCTGTGCATAAGTCCGAATTTCGTCAGCGGCTCCTGTGGTTCCCTGTTCGGTATAAGGTTCGGTATCTCGTAGTCCCCTGCTTTGATGTATTCGAGTTCCATATGTTTTATCCTCCCTCTCTGTACTTTTACGCTTTAAAGCATTATAGTCCACACTGGGGTCCCTGTCAATACCATGCACCCTGTCATAGGTTAAAACTGCAATTCCAACTTCACGCAGTGCCTGCTGTGCTGCATCCGTCATGCGTGAGGAAAGCTCACAGAAATCACTTTCAGGCATGTCTTTTATAAATGACATATCATAATCAGGAAAACCGCCTGTCGATAAGCCCATTCTTTCCTTTATCATCCGGTTAAGGCCGTACCTGAAAAAAACCCTGACGTTTCTGCGGTACTCATCCATCTTGTATTTTTCTTCATCAAGTTCACTTAAAGGACTGTTGTCAGACGAATACTTTTCTTGTGCAATATCAGCTGCATACTCATCAGCCAGATATTCCACAAGATAATCCATTGTATGTTCTATAGATGGCTCCTTTGTGTCATATTTATCAGTCTGCGGCTGTAATCCATATACTTTTAACAGACGATTCTGTATCGTTTCCGTGTGATATGGTTTTCGTATCCACAATCTCGGCAGATGTCCTCCCATTTTAGGTACAACACTGGTTACATCCCATACATACTTAAGTTTTCTGCTGTTGCTTTCATCAATAAGGGCAATGCCGCGGTTGCCTTTCTTAATCCAGCAGCCCATTTTAGAGTTCCATATGTTCATTGTAGCACATGCAACAGCATCAGGCCGCTGTGCATATATGAGAATCTGATCCATGAAACGGTACCTGTACACACGTGATGCATGTTCAAGAAAATCGTTCCAGGCATTTAAGTCTTGTCTGATGCGCGACTGTGTTTCATGAGCCAGCGCCTTAACTTCATATAGCTTCATTGGCTGTCACCTCGGATAAATGCTAGATTTCAGGTTTTATATTTTTTTTTCATAAGAAATATTTCTTGATTCCTGTGGAATAATATCAAGCTTATTACGCGTTACCATTTCTATTGAGTTCTCTTTCCTGTCGTACATATACACCTGGTTTGAGAGCCTTTCAGACGGACTGACAACATCCATGTTTGTCTGCTGTATGAAAGCCGAAAGGTCATCACAGTCTGGCACCAGCCTTGCATCCATGGCAAGCACTTCATGCGTGCTTGACGGAATGATAATCAGATTTCCTTCCACCTGGTCGGACAGTTCCTTAAATACCTCTGTGTTAAGCAATACTGTTGCACCATTATTTGAAGTATTCTGAACGATCCACGGATATCCGTCAGACAGTCTGCTTGCATCCCCTCCTAATAAATCTGAAATCTGCTCATCGCTCATTCCCCTGGCTTTAAGCTGACCATGCACATAATCAAACAGGTTGGTTACATTCACTTCAAAAAGTCGGGACATATTTTTTTCTGCCGTATCAAAAAGTTCCGTCTCTGACATTCCAAGCGCAGCTGCAATTGCATTATTCACCATAATCGTTTTTGACAGTCCATCATGGTCAGACAGGCATATATTATAAGAAACAGTCAGGTCGTTCAGCTGTCTTGTCGGGCACCCTGCCAGTCTTTGAGCATTAGCTTTCGTATTTGAAATTTCATAAATGATATTATGCCTGAATCCCTCCTCCAGTACATCCTGATATTCATTCTCCGGTGCTTCATCATATGCAAGCAGTACAATGTCTGCAGCATTTTTTGTAACAAGTTCAATATCCTCTGACAGTTTGTAGTCCTCATACAGCTGTGTCAGATTAATTACGGGACACACATTTGTATCTTCTTTTCTTACTACAAGTCCGTCATAATCCATGCCATTCACTTTTTTCACGCGCTGCAAATGAAGTTCTGAATTCTGAAACTCCGGTGGCAGATAGTCAAGTACCGCATTTTCCACAACATCCTTAAAAATTTCATATTTCATCATTATTTTTCATCCTCCTTTATCTCAGTCTCTGCAGTCTTTTTCAGATATGCAATCAGCCTGTCAGTCTCATGTTCATCAATCCTGTGCTGCATCTCCATCAGATAAATTTTTTCGTTCATGTTCCATTCTCCTTTAAATTTTTATATATTTTTGTTAAACGTGCCGGATTCCGGTACGCGGCTAACCTGTTTTGTTTTTCTGCCGGTAAACTCCTGTTCAGTCTTTTTAATTCTTCTTAACATGCGCAGTTCCTTTCCAAGTTCCTTTATCTCTTGTGAAAGTCTTTCCATATCTTTTTTTGAAATATCATCATCCGGCAGATATTCCTTGAGCTGTTCATATTCATCCTGAAGGGCTTCAAAAGCTTCATCACTGATATCAGGATTCTTCAATTCGTTTTCTATCTGCTCTTTTCTGTCAAGCTGTTTTTTCTGTCCACTGTCCAATGCCTCTGAAGCATCCTTTTTTATTCCACTTTTCCCTTTTAAGTGAATTTATCATTTCTTCAAGCCTGCTTTCCCGGTCCTGTATGTTATTCATGGTTTTTAAGCTGTTCTTTTTAATGTATGCGCACTCATCAAGAAGCCTGTCTATGGCCATAATGTCTCTTCTGACCCCTTTCGTTACTGCATACGGATTAGGCAGCCTGTAAAAGCTTACAGCCTGATAAAGCCTTCGGTATGTGCCTGTGTTTTTGTATATTTCATCAATGGATGCAAGCTTCTCTTTTTTCTCAAGATTTTCAGCAATTTCTTCATACATCCTGCTTCCGCTTTTCTGCTTTATGCGTTTTGCTATATCCTCCGGAGAATATCCGGATGGCATGTTATAGCTTCTTCTTCTGTGTTTTTTTCCGGCATCGTCCGTGTATGTGTATGTAAAATAAGTCGCGTTCTTCTTCTTCGACTTTCCGGCTCTTACTGAATATCCTGCAATCTTCATATGCTCCATGAACTCCGGCAGTGTATCAGAATGTTTTAATGCCAGGTCAATGTCTGCTCTTATCACATGTGTCCAGTTCATTCTGCCGTTTTTCTTTTCATTCCATTCTGCATATGAGAGCCCTTTCTTTATTCTCTTCAAATTTCAGCGGCTTAAGGCCATGCTCCATGCATATTTCATCCGTAACCGGCTGTATATATCTTTCCCAGTCACCATTTTCATATCTGTATTTGTATCCATCAGTTCTGCTTACAGAATTAAAGATAAGGTGCGAATGGATATGATTTTTGTCAGTGTGCGTTGCAAAAACATAGTCATAGTTTTCACCAAGATACTTTTTTGCAAACTCTTTTGTAATTGTATAAGCTTCATCCGCATCCGTTTCCCCGGGCTCGAATGAAATTACAAAATGGTAGCCCTGCCTGCCATGCAGCTTTCCATACAGTTCTTTTGTGTCCAGGAATGTCTTTATGATATCTTCACTGTCATATCCTGCATTGCCGCCGACATATAAACCATCACACGTTTTTGCTTCGTTATTTTTTTCGTCAAGAATATATTTCACAGCATTGGCCAGATGTCTGTGTGGCACCGCCGGTGCCTCCTTCATATGCATAAGTTTTGTTATTGCCATATTTTGCCTTTCAAAAAGAGCGTACCGGAATCCGGTACGCTCCAAACAATATATTAAAATATTTTACAATTTGATCGGCTTGGATTTGTTCATTCCTCTATTTTTTCCGTGAGCTTTTCCAGCCTGGCGTTTAGTTCTTTCATGAGCTCAACAACATATTCTGCATCACGCATGTCACCGATATTACTGTTAAGCCTGTGTGCTATCTGATTGATGTTCACTCCGATTTTTCTGACCTGATAGTTAAGGTCTTTTAATTCCATGTCTACACGAACGTCTTTTTTTCCTGTCTGTGACAGCACAAGGTTCCTTATATAGGCAGACAGGTCCCATCTGCCTCCATATGTGAACCGTGTTTCAGTTTTTCATTTTATCAATAAGAGTGTACTCCTCCTGTGTCACCCTGAAGGTTATCTTTCGGTCTTTCAATTTCACTATCCTCTAATCCTGTCAGAAGCTGTATCTTCTCCCTGAAGCTTTCAATATTATCTGCATCAACTTCACCAAGCAGGTCTCTCACTATGTCTCCGATCAGTGAATCATTTTCGCGCTTCAGACGTTCCTCTTCTTTTTTCAGTTCATCTCTTAATCCCTTGATTTTTTCTTTGTATTTCTGTTCTGATTTCTTTTGCGCCTCTGTCGTTTTTGCAATCTCAAGCTGAAGTTTTTTTATTTTTTCGTTAGTCATTTTTTCCTCCAATAAAAACGAACAGGCGGTGTTGAATCTGCCTGTCCGTTTCTTTTACAATTATATTCTACAACATGCAACTATTAATATCTACCACCACTTACTACCACTATTTTAAGTTGGCAGGTCCGGCAGGTCATCATTCATGTACTCTGCCTGTTTCTGGTATTCCCTGTGGCGCCTGTACAGAGTGGCTTTTGAAACACCAAGTGACTCGGCAGCCTGTGTTACGGTCATGCCTGAGTCTATCATCCTGTAGACCTTTTCCATATCTATCCAGGTGCGGCTTTTCTTTTTTTCCAAGATTTTTTTCTAACTGTCATGTTATCCATCTGCACTTTCCTTCTTTCTCCTTAAGTGCTTTCGTTCCTCCTCCATCCTCCTGTATAGGGTGCGCGGTGATACCTTCAGTCTTGACGCTATCTGCCTGTTGGGCAGTCCCTGTCTATACAGAATAAGATACTGATCCATGTCAATTTCTTTTCTTGGTCTGTGCGGATATTCCTTTTGTTTTTTTTCGCTCACAAAAACCTCCTCCGGCTCACGATTTTTTTCCAGTCTGTTCATATTTTTTTACTTGATTTGCCCCTTGATTTTTTCTAGTCCGGCTGTTGGGGTAAGCCTCTGTTTCTGTTATGTGTCAGCATTGTATCACCTTGTTTCAGCATCATTTCACTGACATATCACAGGTGTCTCTTTTATGTTTCAAATGTATTGAAAATGTATTCCAAATGCGTATAATTACGTTTCTTTTTTATCTCACATGTCTTACACATGTCTCACATTCGTTTCAAAACATGTTGTTTATGTGCGTTTTAAGTCATTTTTCGAGCAGAAACACACTTTATTACATTCTCAACGTAGACTAATTATTTGCAAGATACGCATTCTGTCCGACAGAATGCATTTCTTGTCAAGGGCGCCGCCCCTGATACCCCGGTAAAATATTTTTTTATATCATGACATCACGCTTTTCATCCAGCCATTTAAAAAATCCTGACATGAAATATCATCATCAGCTGAATAAAAATCGCTCCTGTACCTGTAGACAGATTCAATCAGGCTGCTCTGCACTGAAAGTATTTCTTTTTGCTCTTCATTCAGTGTGCCAATGAATTCATAGAGTTCATTTTTTATCTGCTTTCTTACTTCAATTTCATCAGAGTGTGCAAAAATATTTTCCTTGCTTGTTGCCATCATTGAAAGAAAATATCTCTGAAATTCGTTTGCAATTTTTTCTTCTAACATCATATCTTTTCTCCTGTGGTTTACTGTCCGGCTGTTGCATCCTGCGTCTGCCCGGCCTGTGGCTGCGATATGTCCTGTGTCTGCTCTGCCGACTGTCCGGCCGCTGCATCAGTGGTTTCCGGAAAGACCGCATTGGGATCATCTTCCGGTGAAACATCACGTACATCAGGCGCATTGTCCTGTTCATTCTCCGTGTTACTGCCTGAGCCGTCAGCTTTGATTTTTTTCACTTTAAGATATCCGTTTTCATCAAAATAATATTCTGTATCCGCCTCAGTTTCTTTTATTTTTTCTGTTGCATTTTCTGTCCCTGCCGTGGTTTCCCTGACTTTATTTTTTTCTGCATTATGAGTATGTTTTATAAGCATGACACCCATTACGCATGCAGCTGTCACTAGCATAACAACAAGCAGGATAAAAAGTGCCCTGCGGATTTTTTCGTATGGATTTTTTCTCATTATCTTCACTTCTTTCTCAGTGTAACCGGTGTGATGTATTCTTCAAGCTCGTCTGCATCAAATGCAAGCTCTCCGGTTTTTCTCTCATAACCAAGTTCACTTATGAACCTTGTAATTGACATTCCATACCATTCCTTGAAGCCTAAAAATATAACCGGGAATGCAAGCGGTATTCCGAAATAACATCCGACATTCAGTGCTATGTTGAACTTGAAATATACAAGTGCTGTTACACCTGCAATGATTAAAAGTGCAGCCGCAACACACAGCACTTCTTTTAATGTATAACCGAACATGAATTCATTTTTATATTCAGTGTCGGGGTCCTTGTTGATTGGTATTGTCATAAAATTATTCCTCCCTTAAAATCCAGCGTGCCGGATTCCGGTACGCTGTCAGTTATTTTCCTGTCCTGCCGCATCAGCCGCTGTATCATCCTGCGGATACTGCGGAGTTCCATAGCCAGCTATCTTTGAATATGTGATTGAATATGTATGCTCTTTTACATGGCTTCCTTTATGGTAAGGTGTGGTGCTGCTTCTTCCGCTGTTGCCTTCTATTGTTGTAAGCTTTTTTGTTTCAGGATTATATCCTGTCACAATTCCTGTATGGCTCATTCCGTTTCCGAAAATAATAATGTCACCTGCCTTTGGCACATATCCGCTTGCTGCATCATGATACAGGTTATTGTTAATATACCACTGCTTTGAAGCTGCGACACTTGCAGTCTTTGGCATGATACCCTTTTCAATAAAGCCACACTTGTCTGCACAGTATGACACGAACATGGCACACCAGTTCGCATCCATCCCATACCAGTTTTTGTACCTGTATCCTCCGACTGTCTTGTCCGCATCATTAAGTTCATTCTGTGCTGCCTCTACTATCTGTGTGCAGACAGTTCCATTGTTATCACCCTGTCCTCCTGATGCATCGACAGCTGCCTGCATTATTACCGTCAGGCTTGTAAGCATAACTGTAATACATATTATGGCTGCCATGAGAAGCATAATTAAATTGTTATTTTCTCCTGCCTGCGAAACACTGTAATCACTGACAGCCGCTGCAGTCTCATGTTTTGCCTGCTGTGTCTGTTCAGCCTGTGTCTGTGCTGTCTGCTGTTGCATTTTCTGTGAAACCTTTACTGCAGCCTGTGCAGCATTTTTTTTGCTGTATCAACAGCAGCTGTCACCGCAGCTGTCACCCCAAATGTTGCTGTACCGGTCAACGCTCCTGACGTTGTTCTTACAGCCGTACCGGCAGACTTTGCTGCAGTGCCGGCGGCTGTCTGCACATTCTTATTTACCATGGTCTTTGATTTAACAGTCAATATATTTTCTTTTTCTGTTTTATTTCCACGGAGATTCCTGTTTCTTTTAATGATATCAGATGACCACTGTTTCTTAGACAGTTCCTTCTGGTACATTTTGTTATATCTTTTCTTCTGCCTTCTGCTCAGGGTGCCATATAATGCTCTGCTCTCTTCTGCCAAAACGCTCTGAAGCTCAGGCATTTTTTTTTCTTCTGAAGCATTATTATTTCTGTTTTCTTCATCATACCCGCCGTTAAACTGTACATCAAAATTTTTTACAGCATTCCCTGTTTTTTTCGCGGCCGATGCAGTAAATCCGCTCACATGTCTTATGACTGTTCCACCTGTTTTTATTGTACGCTCCGTGGTTCTTATTTTTGATTCCTGTGCCGTTATTACACGCATGTCATTTCCCCCGGTTTAAATCACAGATAAAAAGTTTCCTTTGAAATGTCAGCCTCTTCCTGTTTCTTTTTCTTTTCTGCCTGCTTATGGAAATTTGTATCAAATGATGCAAACAGCGGATTGCTCTCACTCATTCTCGCATCCATCAGATATACATTTCCACGCCATACAAGCACTCCGCAGCCTTCAGTATTTTCTTCAAGTGCCTTAAACTCTGTTGGTGAGAATTCCTGAATCTTGGCAAGATTTGCTGCATCAAGCCCACCCTGGTCAAAGAACACCTTGAACGGACAGTTTGAGAACATGTCTCTCAGCGATGGATTTTCAAGCACGTGTGTAATATTCTGGGCAGCAAGCGTAACTATGGCTCCAACCTTACGGTATGTCTCAATTGCATACAGAAGCTGTGCTGCCGTTGTTTCTTTCTCACACAGCACCTGCGCCTCATCCACAATCAGGTGGAGTGCCTGCTTTGTTTCCTGGTTTGTATCAATTCTCATTGAGAGAAAATGCATTATTGTCAGCATGCACGGCTCCCATATCTCCTGGTCAATATTTTTAAGACCGAAGCCTATAAGCCTGCTGTTCATGTCAAGGTTTGTTTCATGTGCAAACATGTCGTATACACCTGTGGTGTAATCCTCAAGTGAGTCGACTATCTCCATAATTATTCTCTTGTCTTCAGTAAACTCAGCAGTATCAATCTGTGCTTTAATTTTTTCCCTGAGCAGCGGCAGAGTCGGGTATTTTTTCTTCTTTGCATGTTTTGAGGTCTCGTTAAAATATTCCTCATACATAGTCCTTACTGAATGTCCGACATAGTTCATGTGAATTCTGGTTACAACAATATTTGTCATGATTGAGGCACAGAATGAATTAGAAAAGTTTGTCATCCTTGCAATAAATTTATTCCGGACATTGCTGTCTCCATTCTCCACATAGTCAGGAATCTCATACGGATTCATATAAATTTTGCTCTGAGGTGTAAAATCAAAATACATTCCGCCTCTCAATGAGCGTATGAATTCCATCTGTTCATTATTCGGGTCAAGTATAATCACATCATCATCTGTAAACAGCAGAGGCTGTGCTATCTCTGTTTCCTTAATGAAAAATGATTTGCCGCTTCCAGTATGTCCTACCATAAAGCCATGAGGTGCAGGAAGAAGTTTTCTGTTACCGTATATGAGATGCTTTGTCGTTTTATTGAGTCCGTATACGATTCCGTTGCTGTCATGCACATCTCCTGCATAGAACGGCTGGAAAGCTATAGCTGACGAGGTATATAAAAACCTCATATGATTTACCTGACGTCCACCTATCGGAAGGACAGTGTTTAATGCCTTAAGCTGCCTGTGGTAATATGGTTCAAGCACATAAGAGCTTCCCTTTGCCTTCTGTTTTAAAATATCCACCCTCTGTGTCAGCTCCTCAAGTGAATCTGCATACACCAGCACCAGAAGCCCGAGAAAAACTCCCTCCTCATCATTCTCATCAAGCTGATCCATGTCATCTTCCAGGCTCGTCTTCTTTTTGGTCAGGCTGTAGCTTGTAGTTGCTCCAAACTGCTTATTATTGTAATTTCTTGTACGCTCCTGGGCTATTACCCTTTCGTTATTTGCATGCGCGTTTTCAAGTCTGTCATGAATTACATTCTTTGGAACACGCTGCATGTCTATCGTAATGTATGTTGGAAAAAGTACATCACTTAAGCTGTGTATTACCTTGTCCTCTGAAAGAGACTGCCCAAACGCGGTTCCCACAAGCACTGATATGTATTGTTTATTGTTTATAACCATGTAGTCGGTATCTGACTGTATTGATGCCGGAAGTATCTGGTTTTTCCATCCGCTGTCATGTGGTGATATTCTTGCAGGAGGCAGGCACTCTTCCCCTGCCCGTAACATTCTCGACAGCAGTACCATTCTCTCTTCTGCAGACATTTTGTATATCCTGCTCCTTAAGTTACGGAAAATATTTGACAGTGTAGTGTCAATCGTTGCAAAGTATGCCTCAGCTTCTTCTAGAGAGTGCGCACGGCATGTCACAGTAAGAATCATTGTCTTTCTGATGTCCCTTGTTCCTTCATCTATCTTCTGGTTAATCCACTTTCCTATTCCTTTTTCTATCACAGGGTATTCCTGTCCGTTAATTGGATTGAATATCTCATTCACAAATGAATCCAGGTCTCTCTGTTCGTTTGCAAGTGTTATCTTAAAAGGTCCATCCAGAGATTTAAGCAGTGTCATTATCTCCAGCAGTGTACTGTCCTTTTTAGCGGTATCCTTATTTACATAATTGATATCCTCGAACATATAGCTCTGATCATACATTGCTTCACCTGTCATTGGCTCAATCTTAAAGTTGCCGTTTTCATATGCCCTGTCAATGCAAAGCCATTCCTTGACGCTCCGAGGCACCTTTACTACCGGCACGCTTAAAGCTCTTCCCTTTTCAAATTCACTATTTGCATCTAATTTTGCCATTATGTTTCCTTTCCTTTAAATCCCAAAAGTCTGTTTCAGGAATGAGTCTGCACCTTTTACTCCTGCAGCTGTCAGCATCATCATGAACATATTTTCAATGCATCCAGTCGGCAGGATTATGTCAGTAAGAATGTTGTCTCCCAAGAAATCATGCAGGTTCAGCTTCGAGACCAGTACCACAAACATCACTATGACAACTATTGAAAATGATTTACTGAGTAATGTTTTAATCCATGCTCCTGCAGCATTCTGTATTCCCGGTCCTCCGGGAATACACGAAACCGCAAGTGGTCCCGTTGCTGCAAGCATGTATAACTGTATAGTTCTGCCAACCATTGTGATAAATATGGTAGCTGCACATACAATCGCTATTATCAGGAAGATTATGCCAATAACCATCAGTACCATAAGCTGTACTTCATTGACCGATGAATCTTCCAGTCCTCTAAAATCACTTTCACCTATTATAACCCCTCCGGTTACTTTGGTTACTGAAAATACCCATTTGCTGAACCATAGTACCGAATTTATTGCAAGATTGCCGAGCAGTACCTTAATCAGCACATTGACTCCGGTTTCAATCGTCATGCTCTCCCTAAGGTTTCCAACCTGCCTGCATATGCCTATGTAAAAGAAAAGATTCAGCATTGTGGCTGCTATTGCCTGAAAGAACGGAAAAAGAGTACCACTGACATATGCCCATGCTGTAGACGATGCACCTTGAGGTGTATTTAATCCAAAACCAAGGCTGAATCCCAACATATAATTGTATAGCTTAACTCCAAGAGTATATAAAGGTGCAAGGCCACTTGTAATCCAGTCCATTAAACCACTCCTTTACATTATTGCTGCCAGTATCTGCGGTGCCATTGCCATTACAAAACCGCCTCCAATACGTTTGAATGCGTTTGCCTGCATTGTACCCTCAGATCCCTGAAAGGCGATGCCCCACTCTGAAATTCCCCAGAGTGTAATTATTGAACCGATGGATGAAACAATTCCACTTACAAGATTCTGCAGCGATGTAAATTTTGCTGTCACAACATTTGCTGCCTCCGCTGCGTATACCGGTGACACTTCACCTGCCATGATTACTGTAGTAATAAGCAGTGCAAGCATAACCTGGAAGAAACGTACCGCATCCACATTCTGTATTCTGTACTTTATCATTTTTATATGCCTCCCTATTTTTTCTTTTTTTTGCAAGTGCCACAATGCCTACTCCGATAAAGCTCAGCAGGAGCCATGAACCGAAGAATATCATTCCCATAAACTGTGCCATATCCGGCTTAAATTTAGCAAGCAGCGCCGTCAGCAATAATGCAAGCATAAATGCTGCTACAAATGTAACAATGAAACCAACTGGTATTTTCTTCTTTCTGTGCATAATAATTTTCTCCTTTTTTAAAAAACGCAGAGCCTCACAGCCCTGCGTTAATCATTGTTTGTAGGTAATTGGGTAACCCCCTAGTGTTTCTTCTTTGATACTGCTTTCTTCCTGAAGAATGAACAGATAACTGCCATTACTCCTGCTATTCCTGCAAGTACATACATAACCACTGACATGTAATCACCGGTTTTTGGCTTTGGCGGAGCAATCATTGTAATGGTCTGGGCTGCATCGTTGATGTCATTGTGTGATGCAATGGCATAAGCGCCATCTGCAGTCACAACATCAAGCTGCTCAAATACTACAAGCTGCTTTCCTGTCATGCCTTTTCCGTTGAATCTGAATGTCACGTCAACTACGCCCTCGGTACCTGCCGCTGTAAACTCAGTTACTGCAGTAACTTCCTTTCCGTCAATCACAAGTGCTTTTCCTGTAGCCTTGTCCATGAGCTTTCCTGTTACTCTGTAGGTCTGTCCCTGTACCAGATTCTGGTACGCAACTGAATCTACAATAGTAACGCTGCTGTCAGCTGTTGAGTTGTGATCCTTTCGCTCACCATCGATTGCTGTTGTTCCAATCTTCGGAACATAAAGTGTCTGTGCCTCGTCTGTAATGTCTGCATGTGTCGCTATGAGATTATTCTCATAATATACATTCTCGAACATCACAATCGTTCTTCCTGCAAGAAGGCTCGCATCAAATGTAAATACCACATCCACTTTGCCTGTTGCTTCCTTCGCAACAAACTCTGCCTCTGCTGTGACATTGTTTCCGTTTGCAATAACCGGTGCTCCGTTTGACTTGTCTACTGCAGTTCCGACTACCTTATACTTCTTTCCTGGTACCAGGTTCCGGTACGATACAGTATCGACTATCTTTGCACTCTTCTCAGCATAAAACATGCTTGTGCCTGACTTTGCATCCTTTGCTGTGGTCTTAATCTGCGGCACGCAGATGGTCTGGTTTTCATCACTGTAATCTTCATGTACCGCAATGAGCACCTCTTTAACTTCACTGTTGTCGGCTGGATTGTTATTTTCATTATCTACCTCGACCTTGTTTGATGTGTTATCTGTTTTATTCTGTGTGTTTTCTGACTCAGATGCCTTCTGTGTATCATCAGGTGTCTTGTCCTTGCTTGATGTATCATCAGGGTTTGCATCAGCATTATCCGCATTTTTCACGAGATAAAGCTTCTCAAACAGCACCATTGTCTTTCCGGCAAATTCCTTTGCACTGAATGTAAACTCAACATCCACAGTGCCGTCTGCTGTTTCAGGTGTGAATTCAGCCTCGGCTGTGATATCCCTGCCGTCATTCTGCAGTGGTTTTTTGCTGTCCTTATCCATTACTGTTCCTGCTACCCTGTATGTAAGGCCCGGGATAAGGTTTTTGTATGTTACTGTATCTTTTACTTTTACATCATCCCCTGCATTTGACAGATGAATGCCTGTCACCTCATCAAGAGCCTCTGTTGCAATGGCTGGCACGTAAATGGTCTGTGCCTCGTCATTTATGTCAGCATGTACTCCTACAAGCCTGTTCTCATAACGGATTTCCTCAAACATTACAATGGTCTTTCCGGCTAAATTACTTCCGTCAAAGATGAAATCAACATCCACTTTTCCGTCTGCTGTCTCAGGTGTTATCTCAGCTTCTGAAGTTACTGCTTTTCCGTCTGCATCCTTAATCACCTTTCCGGTTTTCTTATCCATCGCTGTTCCTGTTACCTTATATGTCTTTCCAGGAATGAGATTTGTGTACTCGACAGTATCCGTGATTTTGATATCCTTCTCAGCATATGTGAGCTTTGTCTCTGTCTTTGTGTCTGTTGCTGCTGTCTTTACTGATGGAACATAGATAATCTGTGCTTCATCGGAAATATCAGCATGCACGCCAACGAGCTTATTGTTGTAGTAGATGTTTTCATACATTACAACTGTCTTTCCGGCAAGTGAGCTTCCGTCAAATACAAACTCAACATCGACTGTACCATTTGCTTTTTCTGCCTTAAACGATGCCTTTGCGGTTACATCTTTTCCTGCATCGTCCTTTAATGTCTCGCCTGTTGTCTTGTCTATTGCAGTTCCTGTGACTGTGTATTTCTCACCCGGTACCAGATTCCGGTACGCTACTGTATCAGTGATGTGTATGTCCTTCTCTGCAAGTGTGAGCTTTGTTGCTGTCTTATCATCAATGGCTGTTGTCTTTACAGATGGGATATAAATTGTCTGTCCCTTGTCATTGATATCCTCATGGGCTGCAATCTCTGCTTTTCCATAAAACATCTTTTCAAACACAACCACAGTTGTATCATCAAAACCATTTGTATTGAAATGGAAATCTACTGTTGTTTCTCCGTCAGCTGTATCCGGTGTGAAATCGGCTGATGATGTAACGGCCTTGCCGTTTACTGTCACAGCCTTGCCGGTACGCTGATCCATGAGTGTTCCGGAAATGGTGTATGTCTTTCCCGGTACCAGATTCCGGTACGCTACTGTATCAGTAAGAGTCACATCACTGCCTGCCAGTGACATGTGCGAGTCAGTGTCCTTATCCTTAACACTTGTAAAAATGAGTGGAATGTGGACTGTCTGTGCCTCATCATCAATGTCTGCATGTACTGCAATAAGCTTGTCCGTATAGTAGACATTCTCGAAGAATACCACTGAACGTCCGGCCATGGCTGTTCCATCAAATGTAAACTTCACATCCACACTGCCGTCTGCTGATGCTGCAGTAAACTTAGCTGTCGATACAAGCTCGTTTCCGTCTGAGTCTGTAAGAGGCTCTCCTGTCTCCTTGTCCACTGCTGTTCCCCTGACTGTGTACTCCTTGCCCGGTACCAGATTCCGGTACGCTACTGTATCTGTGACAGAGACTTCCTTCTTTGCCTCGCTCACGTTAATCTTTGAGCTGTCATCAGTGGCTGTTGTCTGTGCTGCCGGAATGTGGATTGTCTGGCCCTCATCATTAATGTCCTTATGCTCTGCAACCTCCACATCCTCAAGTGTAAGTGTCTCATAAACTACAAAGCTCTTTCCTGCAAGTCCGGTTGTATCGAACTCAAACTTGAGCTTCTTTGTGCCCGATGCACGTCCTGCCGTGAAAGCCATCTCCTGTGTGACAGGCTCTCCGTCAACAAGCAGCTCTTTTCCTGTTTCTTTGTCCATAAGCACACCGCTTAACGTGTATGTCTCACCCTTTAAGAGGTTAGTGTATGTGACTGTATCGGTGATAACAGCCCTGCTGTCTGCAAGTGTAAGATGATCAGCTGTCTCACTGTCTGTGGCTGTGGTGTGGATTTCAGGGAAATAAATAGTCTGGTCTTTATTCTCCATATCCTCCTCTGTGGCTGCCACGTAATCGCCATATGTGAGCTTCTCGCATACAACTACTGTCTTTCCGCCAAGTGCAGATGAATCAAAGTTAAAGTGCATGTCGAGCACCTTCTTTGTTCCATCAGATGTAAATGTCTGTGAAGCTGTCACCGGATTTCCGTTAACCATGACTGCTTCGCCTGTGTCCTTGTCCATGAGTGTGCCGGTAATTGTGTAATCCCTGCCTGCCATGGTGTCCGTGATGGTTACTTTGTCAATGATGTCTGTATCTGCCGATGGCTTGATAATCTGGTACTGTGTCTTTGCATCAGATGCCTGTGTTGTGATAACAGGTGTTGGCTCTGAATGGTTCTCGATTGTACCTATATCAACTGTAACCTTGTCTCTTCTGATAGAGAACTCGCCCTTGTAGAGGATTTTTCCCTTGTTGTTGTCACAAGAAAGTTCCTCAAGTGTGTAATCACCATAAGGCATTGCTCCAACCGAGTCATCGACCTTTGCACTGCCATCTGCGGAAGAAAACCACAGTCCGTCATACGCACCGCCGCCGTTTGTGTTCTTTGAGTGTGCGTTCCAGCTGCTCTCTGAGCTGAAATAACCGTTCTCATCAGTTTTGATGATGTGGCTCTCGCCTGTAGCTTTGTTTGTTACCCTGAATGGAATGTCACTCATTCTGTTCTGATTGTCTGTGTCAATCTTAGTAAGCTTGAAGTCACCACGCTTGATTTTGTCGCTTACCTTAAAGGTGTTGCCACCTTTTAACGAAGCAAGATTGCCGTTCTGTGTAATCTGTGCTACATATTTGCCTGTAATCTTCTCACCTACTCCGCCAACCTGAAGATATGCACCTTCAAGGTTGTAGCCTTCAGGAGCTTTTGTCTCTTCGATTGAGATTGTGCCGAGTGGTAATATTGCTGTTCCTGCGGCATTTGTGTAAAAATCATCACCTGAAACTTTACAAGTATTATTTAATCCAGCTACATATACTCCACCAATTTTAACTGTCTTGATAACCCATGTTCGTGTGGCATTTGCAGGAAGATTTCCTGCATTGTAATAGCCTGCATAATATTTAACAGTAAACTCAGCATTTTCAAGACTCGCTCCGCCCTGTACCTTGTCACCGGTCTCACTGTCTACCTTGTTAATGCTTATTCTTACAGGATCGTTTGTAGGTGTATCTGATACGCTTAGCGCTGTATTCTGTCCGTCTGTTACAGTAAATGACTGTACCGAACTATCAAGTGCATATCCTGCAGGTGCTGTAAGCTCCTTGTAATAATATGTTCCGGCATTCAGTGAAACAGCAGCTGCATTGCCGCCTGCATCCGTTGTCAGTGTAGTAACCTGAGCTGAACATCCTGCATCAGAATAGATTCCGTATACAGCCCCTGCAAGTGAATAACATGAGTTTCCTGATGTGATTCCTGTGTTAGCTGACGTCTTGCTTAATGAAACTGTACCTGTCGGTGTGTACTCATAACCGAGAATGTTCTGTGTCGCACTTCCTGTGGAAAGTATATATACCTTAAATGATGCAGGTGCTGTCGTCCAGCAGAGGATTGGTAATGGAGCCTGCCCATTTACCAGATCACCATTGGCATTATATCCAAGTACGTTCTGGTATACCCAGTTCTTGAATGAACTGTTACATCCATGCATAGAACCTACTTCATCGTATGACACCAAAAAAGACAACATTATGTGGCTTAATGCAATGTATCTGTCATCATTCATTGCACTTCCATCATACCATGTGGATGGGAAATTTTTGGCATCGAAGCCCGGTGCTCCCCAGCAGTAATACGCAAGATTGCGACTCTGTACTGCCTGCGTTTTGTCTCCGGCATTGCTTACATAATTCTCTACATCATAGTGCTTTTCATATGTTCCGGACTGCGGAGTCTTTTTAGACGGCTGTACACAATAAGCATAATTGCCACCTGCATACATCTTGCGTGTTTCGTATCCGGCATACTCGGCAGATTCACTTGATACCGTCAGTTCGACCGTATCACCGGCCGCCTTTACCGGCACTGTTCCCATACCGGTTGTGATGATTGTTGGCACAGATAAGATAACTGCCATGGCCAGTGCCAACACTCTTTTAAATTTTTTCATGCGATTTGTCTCCTTAATTTATTTGCACTAAAAAAGGACTGACCGCTATGGTCAATCCCTGCTGTTATGGAGGTCCCCTCTGCATGATGTCTGTTCGTGATATAAGTTTTTTCATCATGTTCTCCTGTTATGTTATTCTTTTGGCTTACAATTTGTAACAAAAAAGGAACTGCACGAGACCTCTGTACAATTCCTTTATCATCAATTATATATTACACTATCATCAAAAAGATATCTACCACCACTTACTACCACCCTATTTTGTGGCACCGCATCCGCTGCACTTCTCGCCATACACATACTCTGTATATGCCGGCTTGTCCACTACCCATACTTGGGTTGTTTCTGCATCGTGATGAATTGTTCCTACTTGCACTGGTATACAGCTGTAACTTCCATCACAAATATTTTCATGATTTAATACATTCCAATCATCAGTTCCCATATCATATCCGCATTTGTTACATACGTTATGTTCCTCATACTTTGGCTCATCATATGCAGCCTTTACCACCTTTGTCTCATAATGTCCCTGCTCCTCGTGCTGAATGGTATTGGCCACATACTTTACCCATGTATGGGTATGAGCAGCTGGCTTATTCGCTGTGCCTGATGAGCTGTCTGTACCTTTGCTGCCTGCGGCTGATGCCGGCTTGGTCTGATTTGATGCACCTGAAGACTGCGCGCTCTTTTTACCGCTGTCTGTTTTTGCAGTTGAAGCACCTGTACTTTGTGTGCTGTTGTGGTTCACGGCTGTGGAGGTACTATTCTTTGTACTGCTCTTACTGTCTGAACTGTTCTTCTTTACAGTACTGTCAGCGTTTTTACTGTCAGCAGACGATGATGCCGCAGCATCTGATGTATCTGATTTTGATGTACCGGAACCCGGTACGTTTTCACCATCATTTACTGTTGCAGTCATTTCTTCAGACTGCGTATCCCCTGCAGCTTCAGATACTCTTTCCGTGCTGTTCTGCATATCGGATACTGTTGCTTCCTGTGTATTGCTGCTCTTGTTTTCGGCTGATCCACACGAAGCTGCCGAAAATACAACCGTTATCGCAAGTATTGCTGTTATGATTTTTCTCTTCATGCTGTTACCTTCCTTTCTATAAACGTGGAGCTTTTACTGCCTTCTGCGGCTTTTTTACAAGTGTTGTGCCCTGTAAGCAGTTATCCGCTATCCATTCCTTAAGTTTTACGTTATCGTTGCTCTCATAATAATCAACAAGCATCTGCTTAAATGCACCATCATATTTGACCGGGACATTGAATATGCCTCTGCCGTTTTCTATAAGTATCTTATTGGCTGCAAACGAACCGACTCTCTTATTTCCGTCCTTGAACATCTGTGTACGCATAATGTAAAGACCGATAGACAAAGCTCTGTCCGTAATGCACTCTATCCTGTTTAGTTCCTGCAGATCCCGGTATATTGTTTCTACATCCGGTATCTCCGGTCTCCAGTCTGTGCCTGATATCATGACATCATCAACACGGAGCTTTCCAAGATACTGGTAAGGCACGTCAAATCTGGCTGTCAGTTCATGTATTGATTCAAGAAACACCAAATCTACAGGTTCATCCAGATGATCAAACAGATAATGCCATCCGTCCCTGAGGCAGCATACCTTACTCATGTCGGTCGGTGTTACTTTATCTACATTTACATTATTAAGAATATCCTGTGTCTCTGCAAAGGTCACTCCTATTCCCTCAAGATTTGCCTGCTTATAGATTGAGTCTACGAGCACTCTCTTTGCACAGAATATATTTTCTTCTTTTGTCATGTTGTATATGTCTTTAATTTCTTTCATCATTTTACCTCTTTTACTGGTTATTAGTGCTTTTATCAGTGAAGTCGAAATACAGTTCATCATCTTCACTTTCAGTATTACCTCCCCAGTGATAACCTCTGTCAAAGGCTTCTTTAAAGATTTTCTGCTGGTCCTCCTGTATTATCTTTGCAGCCTCCTGTCTCATGTGCCATTTAACAACCGGTATAACTATCACAAGTGCTAATCCGATAACTAATGCTGTTGCCTTGATAATCTTATAAAATCTGCCATTATTCCCCTTCTTCATCCCTTTTTGCCTCCAGTCTTTTTAATTCTACCATATATGCAAGCATTCTTTTAGTGTATACAGGACACTCACGGTCACCGGACATCCAGTGCCTTAAGGTTCCCATTGGAATACCAAATGTTTCCGAAAATTCTTTCTGTGTCATTCCCAGGGATTTTATCAGTTCCTTGAAGGATACTTTTTCTTCCTGTGCAGACATAACACTCATTTCCCGGTCTGAATATATCATCCAGTCAGTCTTTTCATTTCCCATATATATCCTCCCTTCACTTATAAAGTAATCCAATGGGGTGTTTTTGTCAAGTAAAAACGTCCCATTGGATTGTTTTTGTGGGAGTTGCACAATAAATTGATGTTCTTTAACCGTGATCACAAAGTTATATTTGTGCAATATTTATCTTTTTTCACAATTATATAATACCACTTAATAAATATGCTATCTACCTCCACTTACTACCGGTCTTTTGTCGGCCGGAATATCTCTGAACTCCCATAAATGAGACATTTTATGATGATTTTGTAACTTTTAATGCACATCTTCTAAGCAAAAAGCTCTTACAATTTTATCGTTATTTTGCAGAATCCATATTTATTTATGTAATTCTATAGAAATATTTCATCAAAGCAAAAAAATAGAGAAAAAAAATCATACTCTCTATGAACAAGAAAGAAGGAGGATATTCCCAATGATTAAAACAATGCTAAAACTTCTGGTCAAATTAACAGCAAACTTTTTAATTCGCTGTCTGGTTAAAAAAAATACATGTCTCGTATTGTCTGGCCGCATATGAACATTCTGTTAACATACCGGAATAAACATGTACATATCATCATTTACATTTTTTCTTAGCACTAGGATCAGAGATTGAAAGACTATAGTGCAGGTACTGGCTGCCTTGTCTAATAAGGCTTGTCTTTTCCCTTTTAATTTTTCTTTTTCATTAATGGGACTTGTAAGAGTTTCAGATGGTTATACGATAACATGCATCATTTAATCCGGAGCGCAGCTCCCGCAAGTCCCATATATGGGAAAAGATAAGAATTAATTCCAGTAAAAGAAAAGGTAAGATATAAGAATGTATATAAAAGCGTTTAAATATATACCCTTTATGCCTTAAACACTGCATTTGAGCTTACCGGATGCCGGCATTCTTTTGGACTGGTATATGCCATATATATCTGCATTTATGGACTGGTTTTCCGGCATATGACATATATGTCACTTTTTTTGGACTGCTTTAAAAATATATCCGTATTTTTGGACTGATATGTGCAGGGCTGCAGTGCCATGCATGTCATCCGGTCTTTCCGGAAATGTTTTTTATTCATTTTTGAAGTATTTTTTGGATTTTATGCGTTTAGAAATGCAAATGTGCATGTTTTTGTGAACGTTTACGAGGCCTGCGTCGTCCGACCCAGGCTGTTTTCCATTTATATTGTTGAATTGAGAAGCAGGCTCTCCAGCTCTCCATAATCATTGTCACGCTGGCTGAAGCTGTTGAATCTGTTCTCCTTTGATTTGCTGTTTGATTTCACAGACTGTGTTTCCTGCACATCCTTTAAGCCTTCCAGAATGGCTTTTAAATGATGATGTACTGTCGGGGCAGACAGAGACCTGTCTCTCCATTTATGTCCGCTTATACTGTTATGTATTGCTGCTGAAAGGTATGTTTTTACATCTGCATGCTTTTTGGCAAAGGCTGAAGCGTACTGATACATAAGAAAAACTGTATCATCAAAACCTGTTTTGTCATACTTGATGTTATCTCTGTTTAATTCCATTCTGACTGACTGCTCATTATACATGTCCTGGTCATATCTGTGGCCTTCCTGACCTTTAGCCGGCTTTTTAAAGCATATCCTTGATGTTATGCGGTAAAACCCATCCTTGATTCCTATGCTGAAAAATCCACATACCTTAGACAGTGAATGTATATAGCCTCTGATTGTTCTGTCAGTTACCCCAAGTGATTTATCCCAGGCTTCATAAAAAGCCCTGACGCCATGCTTATAGCCTTTTCCGGTCTCAAAGCTTCTCTTTCTGAATTCAAGGGCCAGATACTTCTCTTTTGCTTTCAATGACTTGAACTCGCCTGAACGGAACACCGGGCTTGCCAGGTCAACATATCCCTCATTCCGGTATGTAGCCTCGCTGCTTCCTTTCCATGGATATGCATTATCGTTTACAGTAATATCATAATCACTTGTAGTGCCTGCGTCATTCTGGTTGCGTCTAAAAGTCACAATTCCCTTATCAGCAAGGCCATACAGCGCATTATAAAAAGACTGCTTACATCTGTCATACTCATCGCAGTAGTCTTTGTAGTATGCCCCATACATGGTTCCACTGGCCTCATCAGAATGCTGCACTGCCCATACCAGCAGATCCATTTCACTGTTGCTTACATTATGAAGTTTTTCAAGTATTCTGTACTTAAGCTTCATCTGTTCCTCTTTGTTACTTCATTTTCTAACTGTTTTTTGTAATTCCATTCAGACCTTTTCAGTCTTTCATTATCTGTTACGATTCTTATGTTATTTACGGCATCAGGATATTTTTTGAGCTGTGTACATATCTGCACCCATTCAGTCCATATCCATTTAGGTATAACTCTTACATTCACTTCTTTTTCTCCTCTGAAAGCTGATGTATCCATTTAAGCTGCTCCGCATCATCCTTCTCACGGTCTGTGGAAGCTGCCATACAGCATAACATCATTCCAGTGCCAACCAATATCCCTAAAATAATAATAATAATAAAACTCTCAATTATATAGTGCATTGCTTATCTCCTCCTTTACATGCCGCACAGCTCATCACAGTTTTTACTGTAATTCCAGTCTTCAGACTCATCGTCAAACCAGTGGAATGAGCATCCTAATCTGCCATCTACATCCACTGCTCCGTAAAACATGCATCCGCTGCATAGTCCTTCTGCTTCATAATCCTGTAATGTTAATTTCTCCGTATTATCTCCGTCCATATTGCCGCTCCTTATTTTGATATTATTTTAGTTTATGCATTTAACCCCATCTCACAAAATGGGATTTAAACAGTCTGTCTGAAAGAACTAATTTTATTCTGCTGTCTGTCAGTGTTGTCCTTTCTCTTCCGCCTTCAACTGCATACCATAATGTTCCCTTATGCACAAGCATGCTCCCACACCCACTGTACGCAGGCGGCTTTATCTCAAAAGTCTTTGTGCATTCATACATTTTCATGTTCCCACCTTCCTTCTGACTCTTAATTATGTAGTGTATTGCTTATCTACTCCTTATAACTATCTGCTTCGGTCTTGTCCCGTTTTTCGATAAAATCCTCACACTCTTGAGCAATCCCTTTAATGGTCTATATTTACACAAATGTGAGTATATATAGTGTGAAAGTCGTTCTATATCATTTTGGGCGGCAAGCTGCTCTATGATATCAGATACATCATCATAACAGCTTGCATAGCCGTACGACTTCATGTCGTCTGCCATGCCACATTTTCTCACAAATGCATCAAACCTTTTCTGCAGTTCTTTTTTCAGTCTTTTTTCATTAATCATGTCACTTTTCCCTTTCCTGCTGGTTGTTTTTTTCTTTATGCGCCATGAATATACTCATTCCAAGTCCTGCTACTGCTATAGAATGTGATCATTCATTAGCAATTTGTCGATGAACGCATTACCGGAAAACAATACATTCCAATAATTTTGACATACTTATGCCTATATAATACAGCATTAATTAAACTGATCTCATTGTCCGTTATTGAGTCTGAATTACAGGAAATCTTATTACATAAAGATGCTATATTATCATCAGTACAATTAACCTTAACTACACGATATTTATTTTCTCTGTATTGCATCGCCTTTTTTAAACTATTCATATTATGTAATCTAATATCTTCTGACAACGACTTGATCCAATTAATAAGTTTTTTCTGTTCAGCCACATTCATATTTGCAATATCAAATGAAGACTTGATTGGATAATATTTTTTATACATTTTTGAATTGAACATATTTCTTATATCTCCTTATCTGATTTTTTTATAAAGTTGTAATTTCAAAACTACTCATTTTCCAGTTTCTTTGGTACCTGTGACATGAACACATAAGCGATCTCAATTATCATTGCCAAATAAAATATCACTTCTCTCATTCAAAATCTCCTCGCCTCATCATCCGGTACAACGTGGCTTTTGATGGATACTGTTCATCTGTCTTTATCCCTGATTTCTTAAGCTCATCCAATGCAGTCTGTGGACTGACACATTCATCAATGAGTTTCTGCCTTAAGAATTTATACATTTCGCCATTTTTATCGAATATTCTTTCCTTGCGGCCCCTGTTATTCATTGATATTTCATACTGCTTCTGCGCATATTGGGCATCATAAACACCATCCTCATTTGTTCCACGTCGTATTTCCCTGTATATTGTTGAATACTCAAAATTCATCCTCTCTGCGACTTCCATAATTGTAATGCTTTTATTTTTTTTAAGCATTTCCTGTATCTGACAGCGGTTTTCATATGTTACTGTCTTATATTTCCTGCTTATGTACATGTTTTACCTCCTTTTCATTCCTGGTACCGGAATCCGGTACCTCAAGAAAATCCATCATGTCAATCTGTCCTTCAATGCTGTCTGACGGCACTTTTCCTGCAGGAGCCCGGTTCTGTGGTTTATGAATTTTTCCAGAACTTCCTGTTATTAGCTCCCCAACAGACAAAGGGCTGTTTGTGTATTCTATAATCAGATGCAGCGCCTTTTTCCTGTAACGCTCAAATGTGGTCGGTGACATGTCAAACTGTATTCTTACGTTCTCATACAAATCATTTTCAACATATAACTGACTCAGCAGAGTATAATAAGGGTCGTCCAGCGCCAGATAACAGGCCCATACACGATTAACCATATCCTCCTGATTCGACAGCTCTGTGAGCATCGTTAAAAGCTCTTTACGTCTTATTTCTCTGTCTTTTTCAAGTTTAATTATAAGGTCAGACAGGTCTTTCTTTTTTCCACCTTTAGGGCCGGGCAACAGGCTGTTATGTGCAGCTGAGATGCTTTTTTCAGCTATAAGCTCATCCATAAACACCCCCATGTCACTCCGGCTTACCTCGCGGAAAAGAAGAACCATCTTTTTATTAATGTCATTAAGCATTTTTTCGCGGTTAGACAGTATTTTTTTAATTCTGTCTTCTGTAATTATTACACTCATTTATTCACCCTTTTTCCATATGCGCGGCAGATATAAAAATCTGCCGCAAAGGTTTTATGATGGCTGCCATTTCTGGCAGCAAAGATACTTTCTTCATTTGATGCCACGCACAGCCGTGCCGGTTATGGCACGGCCTGCGGAAAGTACCATTATTCTTCCATATCTTCAGTATTCCCAACATCCGGACCTTCTCCGTACTCTCTTGCACATCTTTTTGAATCAGGATAGAGATACATACATGCTCCTCCCGATATCGAACATTCAAATCCGTGATATTCATCTGTTTTTATTGCACACAAACATCCCATATTATTTTTCCTCCTTAGCCAATTTTTCTAATCCTTGTACTATATACTCCTGCCTTCTTAAAACTTTAACCGGAACATCTGCACCGGCCTCTGCACGCTGTCTAATCATTTTAAGCCGCTCTCTTTGTTCTGTAAGGTAAAAAGCCAGGTCATACATAACTTCAAGACTCTTTTTGAATTCATCTTCATCATCATCGAATACATTTTCCTCATCCTCTTCTGACATGATTTCCTCGTCTATGTCCATATCAATGTTGTTAAATGCATACTGGCCGGTCATGCCCTCTTCTTCCTCCTGCATCCTTTCATATCTGTCTGAGCCTGTAACACCATCCACAAGGTCAAGGAACTCTGTCCATGACAGTCTGTCTGAGTTACACACTATGATGCCTTTTGGTGAGCAGTCATATGATATTCCTGCCTCACATCCGCCTCTGTATGATTTTGCAAAATGAGACATAAGGTATTCTCTCAGCTCTTTAGATGAATTAAACCGCCGGTCTGCGTCCTTTAAAAACAGATCATAAAAAATTCTGACCTGTCTTGGTTCCGGCTCTCTTTTTAGGTTTGGAAGCTTCCTTATGTTCTTCTATCTCCTTCATGGTTGTCTTTCCATCCATTATCAATTCTTCCTGCTTTTCTTCAGGAAGTGAGGCCAGTGCCAGCGCAGCGCTTTTATTTATATGTCCCTTTTCCAGAGCCTCTCTTCCTTTATCACCAAGATTTTTTGAAATATTAACATAATCGCCAACTGTCGTTTTTCCCATATTCAGAATGCGGGCTATTTTTTCAACCGTCTTACCTCCATGCACATGCTTAAACTCGTCAGGATATTTATCAAGCAGATATTTGATGCGTTCTATTTCATGCAGCTTTTCTGCATCTGTCTTTGGGATGAAGCCATTAGTCGCATAAAGCTGGAACTCTGCCTGCACATCATCAACATGCTCTACCTTGCATGGAAGGAACTCAAACTCCTTAAGTCCTTCATGCTCTACCAGATACCTGCAGGCAAGTCTTCTGTGATGACCTGCAATGATTTCATATGTGTCAGTTCCGCTTTTTCGGACCAGTAAATCCTGAAGAACCCTGCCGGCCGATTTAATCAGTTCTGCAAAAGCAGCTATATCATCCTCTGTTGCACTTTTACGATACTGGTCTGTATTGTCAATGAGCTTGGTGTAATGTATCCATCTGGTTTCACTGCGTGGTCTGTTGTCAGTTTTCTTTACATCACTGTTAAATACAGCTCCGAATTTAGCCATGGAACTCACCTTCTTTCACGCCTAAAATCTCATTTGCAAGCTCCAGATAATCATTTGCTACCGGATTACTTTTTCTATGTTTTGCTACCGGCTTATAGAGCAACAGGGCATTATCAACTACTGACGAAGCACTTACACATGTTGTAAGAAATGGATAATCATGTCTGCCAACAAGGTCCTCATAAATCTCTCTTTGTGCCCTTCTGTTTGAATTCACCATAGTTGCAAATACTTTCCATACCGGTGAACAGACAGGCTCCATTAACTCACCATCCATAACCGGATATATATATCTAAGTCCATTTATCTTTTCATCTACAATTGATAAATTATCACGACAGAATTTATTCAGGCATACCGGAGTAAGCACCAAATCAGCTGCGCAAATACATGTAATAGTCAGCTGCTCAAAGGCAGGCCTCGTATCAATAAGGCATATATCATATCTGTCTGCCACGGTATCCAGTGCCTTTTTTATCACATCAATATGTGATGCATCATCCTCCTCCAGTTCTGTACTGCCCGGTATGACATCAATATTGCCATACCTGGTTCTATAAATACTTCTCTTTACGTGTGCCGGATTCCGGTACACATCTTTGATTGACCGTTCTGTCTTTCTTGGCAAAAAGAATGGCGTTGCATTTGCCTGTGGATCAGCATCCACAACAAGAATCTTCTTTCCAAGCTGCATAAAAGAATATGCAAGATTTACTGTTGTAGTTGTCTTTCCTACTCCACCTTTTAAATTGCTGATAGTTATTTTGTACATCATAAAACCTCTTTTCTGCTGTTTGTTTTCACAGCTATAAAACCTTTTAATAAACAGTTCTGATCCCCTTGAGTTCATCCGGTAATTGCTCAGGCAGATTATCCAAATCAAGTTCCAGCAAAATTTTAAGTCGTTCACTTGACTTGTTGTCTGCTTTCACTGCTATATTTTTTCCATTCACATAATGTCTAGAGAAATTTCCTTCTCCATCGTACCCACACAGAATTTCTTCTTCATGTTCTCTACGATTCTGTATAAGTATCCATGTTCCACAAGCCTGTGACCTTATTGTTATCTTTTCGTTTTCAAGCCACTCACAGCCTTCATATTTTGAATAAACCAGATCTTTTATTTTTGGCAGTTCAATGTAACTTACATTCTGCGCACGTCTGAAAAGCTCTTTTTTGCCAATATACTCGTAAATATTCTTTGCCATAAGTGGCTCCTTTCTCTGAAAATCGTAACTGATTTACAGTTTTACTTGTTTTTTCTGATTAACTTACTGTCATCAAACCATTTAATACTGCTTCCTGCGAACTCCGTCTTTGGAATATACACACTAGCTGTTGAGATGAATAATTTGTCACTTTTTCTAAAGTATGCTGTTGATGTTGTGTTCATTTTGCGTCCTCACTTTCTTATAAATGTTAGTAAATCAACTTTTGGCACATAACACCGTGTTTTATTGCATACCCACTGTGTTTTTTGTTACAATGTGTGTGCGGTGAATGTGTGTGTTTTTAACATAGTGCCTATAGCGAATGCCACTTTGTATTACACCCCATTCTTTACAACTAAAAAACGCGGTAGAGTTAATTTCTTAACTCTACCGCGAGCGGTGTAGAATGCATAAGGATTAACTCTTTATGCATTTAATATAATACTTTACGATGCCATACACTTTCCCTTTTCAGGATACTCATACGATTCCAAATATTTTAACAGCATAAATCCTGAATCCGCACCATACTTTCAGCCAATTTTTTCCCAACTTTTCTCTTTATAGTACCTTTCTTATCCAAGCCATTCAACATGCATTCAATATTCTTATAAAATAAAATATCAGGAATTGATTTTCCAATTTTTTGTAACTCCACTAATACATCAAGTGGATTAATATCTCCTGAAAGAACACCAATCATAGTATCTCTCATTAAGTCACTAATGTCTTCTTTTAATTCTATATTGCACATTTTAAAATTACCTCGTCATTAACCAATGATGTAAACATCGCTTGACAAGGGCACACAGAGAAAAACAACTGAAAATGAGCTGCCAAGCCTTACACAATGCACCGCCTAACAGGACATAGGCGGTGTTTTTGTATGCAGACAGCGTTTTCTCTGTGTGCCGATATGGGCCAGCCGTGCGGCATGGCCTAAATTCTTGTCAAGGAGGTTATTCGTGTCATGGCAGAAGAAAACAAGCATCCCCCTACCACGGAGGAACAGGCTCCGCCTGAAATGCCGAGAAAGGCCCCAAAAATGGAGCAGGCCGAAATCCCTGATGTGGGCGGCGGCCCCGCTCCGTCCGCAAAGGTGATTGACCTTTCCGCGATGCGTTCCACGCCGGAAAAGGACGCTCCGCCGGACATCCCCAAGGAGACGGAGGCCCCGTCCGTTTCCGTCACCGAGTACAGCAAGCGGGAATGGGAAAAGCCCATGCCAGAGCCGGAGAAACCCAAGCCCAAACGGGGCCGCCCTGCAAAAGCCGAAAAAGCCACGCCCACCGAGCCGGGGGCCAAGAAAGAGGTAAAAGCGGAGAAGCCACGCCGAGGCCGTCCGCCCAAGGCGGAAAAAACGGCCCCGGAGCAGACCAAGCCGCCCAAGGCTGGCAAAACCCATGCAGCCCCCGAGGAAAAGGCAGCACCTCCGGCCCCAGAAGTGCCGCCTACACCCCGCGACGCTACCCGCGCCGAAAAAGAGGAAATCGTCTATCTTGACCTTTCCGACCTGCACCCTTTCAAGGATCATCCTTTCGGTGTCCGTGACGATGCGGAAATGAAATCTCTGGTGGAGAGTGTCCGCAACGGCGGCGTCAACCAGCCTGCGCTGGTGCGTCCCCGTGAGGGCGGCGGCTATGAGATCATCGCGGGCCACCGCCGCCAGATGGCCAGCCAGCTTGCCGGGTATCGCAATATGCCCTGCATCGTCCGCAATATGACGGATGACGAGGCCATTCTCGCTATGACGGATGACAACCTCCGTCAGCGCGAAACGATTTTGCCCAGCGAAAAAGCTATGTCCCTGAAAATGCAGTATGAGGCCATCAAGCATCAGGGGGCGCGCGGCGACAGCGCCGAGGCCGGAAAGCTCTCACTTGAAAGCGTGGGCCAACGCAACGGCATGAGCGTGAAAACCGTGCAGCGGTATATCTGGCTCAATGATCTTGTGCCGGAATTGAAGCAGACGATGGATGACGGAAAGCTGTCTTTCACCCCGGCTGTGGAAATTTCCCGTGTGCGCCCCAAGCACCAGAAGTATATCGCCGTGTCCATTGAGGGCCAGCAGGCTTCGCCCTCCAAGGGTCAGGCAAAGCGGCTCCGCGAGCTGGACAAGGAAAACAAGCTCTCCCCGGATGTGATCGACGGTATTTTGTGTGAAGAAAAGAAAAAGGAGGATCGTGACGTGATCATTACTGGCGCTGAACTGGAAAAGTTTTTTGGCAAGGAGGCCACGCCCCGGCAGATGAAAGACCAGATCATGACGCTGCTGGAGGACTGGAAAGAGCGGCAGCCGCCCGAGCTTGCCAAGCCCGATAAGAAAATGGATATGGAAAAGTAACGACCTCTGGCCACCATGACCAGAGGCTTTTTGCTGCCCCGATAGGACAGGCTCTTTGGGTTATATCCCCCGTCGCCGCCCGTAATCGAGCACAGGCGGGAGTGGACTGTCAAGGGGGCTTCGCCCCGCCGTGTGCGGCGGCCTTGCCCTTGACCGCCTGCCCCGGCTGTGCTTTTTCTCCGGCAAGCGGCGGGGGTATATCCTCCAGAGCCGCCCCCTTTTCCAAGATTGGAAAAGGGCGGGGGAAAAAGGTTGACCCACTACATTATAAAAATGGAGGTTTTCAAAATGAAACGACCCCTTGCGTATATCACCGCCGCGTGGAGTGGCGATCCCTGTGAGGCGACGGAGCAGGCCGCCAAGTATTGCCGCGCTGTCTATGAGGCGGGCTTTTCGCCCATCTGCCCCACGCTCTATCAGCCCCTTTTCCTGAACGACGCCGTTCCCGAGGAGCACAAGAGCGGCATCGACATGGGCCGTGACCTGCTCCGCCGCTCTCATGTGCTGGTGGTGTGCGGCAGTATCTCCACGGAAAGCATGAAAAACGATGTGGCTGTGGCCCAGCGGCTGGGGATCACGGCAACCACGCTGGACGGCATCCTGACCGTAAAGCGTCAGGGCCGCCGCTGATATGTCATCCCTGTTTGAAGCCTACATTACCAACCTCGGCAAATACAACGAGGGGCGGCTTGTGGGCGAAACGCTGAAATTCCCGGCCACCACGGAGGAGGTGCAGGCCCTCTTGAAGCGCATCGGCGTGGATGGGGTACGGTATGAGGAAATCTTCATTACCTCATTCGACGGTGATGTGCTGGGCCTGTATGACCATTTGGGCGAGTATGAAAGCATTGACGAGCTGAACCATCTGGCTCATGTGCTGTCTGACCTCGACCAGAGCGACATTGAAAAGTTTGAGGCCGTCATTGACAGCGGCGAATACACGGGCAGCGTCCATGACCTGATCAACCTCGCGCAAAATCTGGATTGCTATGACTTCTACCCCGGTATCGACAGTGAGGAGGCGCTGGGCCGGGCCTATATCGAGGAAATGGAAATGCTGGATGTGCCGGATAATGTACTGCCCTACTTCGACTTTGAAGCCTACGGGCGGGACGTGCGGATCAATGACGGCGGCCATTTCGCCCCCGGCGGTTATGTGTTCAATAACGGCAGCAGCTTTGTGGAGCGGTATCACGGAATGGAGGATATTCCCCCGGAGCACCGCATCTTCGCCTATCCCAAGCTGAATATCCGGGAGCAGATGGCAGCGTATCAGGAGGTCATAGACCGTTCGGCGCTGAACGAGGAAAAGCAGCGGCTTCCCACCAGCCGCGAGGACAGATAGGCCGCTTCTGGTCACGGTGGCCAGAGGGTAAAGGAGGTGTAAGCTATCGTCGGAGATGAAGTGTCCCGGCAGACCATCGCCGTCAGCGTCAAGGCGTCCAAGCTGACCGCCCGTGCGCTGGCCTATGTGGTGGCAGCCGTGGGCCGGAAGATCGCCAAGGAGCACCGCAAGGCGCAGACACCCCATGGCAAGCAGAGTGTGCGGAAACTCATGGGCCACGGCGGGGACACCAACGCTATTGAGGTGGACACGCCCAAGCTGTTTGACAAGGTGGCCCGGAAATGGGGCGTGGACTATGCCATCCGCCGTGTGGGGGATCAAAAATATCTGCTTCTGTTCAAGGCACGGCAGGCCGACGCCATCACAGGCTGCTTTGCCGAGTATTCCCGGTTGGAACTAAAACGGGCCAAGTCCCGGCAGACACCGATCCGGGAGCAGCTCCGGCGGGCAGAGGAACAGGTGAAAAAGCAGCCCCAGCGGGAATTGACAAAGGAGGCGGCGCATGGTGACAGATAAAATCAGAAAGTATGTTCTTCCGAATATCCCGTACCTGTTCATCGGCTGGTTTTGCCTGAAAATCGGCACGGCGTACCGTCTGGCCGTTGGTGCTGGCTTCGGGGAAAAGCTGCTGGGGCTGGGCCAGACCATCGGCACGGCCTTTGCCAGCTTTGCCCCCGGCCTTGCCCCGCTGGATTGGTTTGTCGGCATTGTGGGCGCAGTCGGCTTCCGGCTGCTGATCTACTGCAAGGCGAAAAAAGCAAAGAAATTTCGCCGCGATGCTGAGTACGGCACGGCCCGCTGGGGAACAGAAAAAGACATCAAGCCTTTTGTCAATCCCAAGTTTGAAAACAATATGCTGCTGACTGCCACGGAACGGCTCACTATGAACACCCGCCCGACAAATCCGGCCAACGCCCGCAACCTCAATTTCTGCGGCATCGGCTCGTCCGGCTCCGGCAAGACCCGCTTTTGGCTCACGCCGCAGCTTTTGCAGGCTCATTCCTCCTATGTGGTGGTAGACCCCAAGGGCGGTGTGCTGGGACAGGTCGGGGCCTTTCTCCAGCGCCGGGGCTATAAGATCAAAGTGTTCAACAGCATAGATTTTTCCAAGTCCATGCACTACAACCCTTTGTCGTACATCCGCAACGAGGCCGACATCCTGAAATTCGTGAACGCCCTGATCACCAACACCAAGGGCGAGGGCAAGGAGGGCGATCCGTTCTGGACGAAGGCGGAAACGCTTTTGTACTGCGCCCTGATGGCCTACATCATTTTCGAGGGACCCGCGGAGGATCGCAACATGAATACGCTGGTGGACATGATCTCCGGCATGGAGGTCAAGGAGGATGACGAAAACTATAAAAACGCCGTGGATTATATGTTTGACGGCCTTGCCAAACGCAAGCCAGATTGCTTCGCCGTGAAGCAATACCGCAAATTCAAGCTAAGCAGCGGCAAGACCGCAAAAAGCATCTTGATTTCCTGCGGCTCTCGGCTGGCCCCCTTTGACATCCCGCAGCTTCGGGAGATCATGTCCTATGACGAGCTGGAACTTGACCGTATGGGTGATCGGCGCACGGCGACCTTCTTCTGCATCAGCGACACGGACAGCACCTACAATTTCCTTGTGGCGCTGGCCTTTTCGCAGATGTTCAATCTCCTGTGCGAACGGGCGGACAATGTTCACGGGGGCCGCCTGCCCCATCATGTGCGGGTGCTGTGGGACGAGGCGGCCAACACCGGGCAGGTGCCAAACCTGGAAAAGCTGGTGGCGGTGATCCGCTCCCGGGAGGTCAGCCTGTGCCTGCTGTATCAGCAGCTTGCCCAATGCAAGGCCATCTACGATAAGAACGCAGAAACCATCCTCGGCAACATGGATAGTGTTCTGTTCCTCGGTGGCCGCGAAAGCTCCACCATCAAGGAAATTTCGGAAAACTGGCTGGGCAAGGCCACCATCTCCATGCAGACCGAGGGCCGCTCACGGGGCCAGTCGGAAAGTTACAGTCAGAACACCCAGCGGCTGGGGCGGGAGCTGATGACCCCAAGCGAGCTGGCTACCATGCCCGGCGACAGGTGCATTTTGCAGCTCCGGGGCCTGCCCCCGTTCTATTCCAAGAAGTACGATTTGAAACAGCACCCGAACTACAAGTACACGGCCGAGGCCGACAAGGTGAAAAACGCTTTTGACCTCAACAGCCTTGTGACACGGCGGATGGACAAGCTCAACCCCAACGAAACCTATACCGTTTACAAGGTGGACGTGCCGAACGAGGCGCTCACAGGCGAGGACGAGGACATCCTCAACTATGACGACATCGACGATCCGGACGCCTTTGTATAACCTCTGGTCACGGTGGCCAGAGGATCAGCTGCCGCCAGAAATGGCGGCTTTTTTCATGGCCGGGGCGTTGCCCCCGGAGAAATGGAGGACTTATGCAGTTTTTTGCTTCTGCCGTTACTACCCTGCAAACTCTCGTCGTGGCGCTGGGCGCTGGCCTTGCCGTGTGGGGCGTGGTCAATCTGCTGGAGGGCTACGGCTCGGATAACGCAGCGGCCAAAAGCCAGGGCATCAAGCAGCTCATGGCGGGCGGCGGCATCATCGTGCTGGGCACGACCCTGATCCCTCTGCTGTCTACCCTGTTTTAAGGGCAGCTGCCGATGGGTATTCTCACCGAATGGATCACGGAATGGCTCAAAGGGCTTTTGATCGAGGGCATCATGGGAAACCTCGAGGGGCTGTTTGACACGGTGAATACCCGCGTCGGGGAAATATCCGTACAGGTGGGGACTACCCCGGCGGCATGGAACGCCGGGGTGTTCTCCCTGATACGGCAGCTTTCCGAAACGGTGATATTGCCGATTGCCGGATTGATCCTGACCTTTGTTGCCACCTATGAGCTGATCCAGATGATACTGGAAAAGAACAATATGCACGAGTTCGACGTGGCGAATATCTACAAATGGGTATTCAAAACCACTTGTGCCATCCTGATCCTGTCCAACACGTTCAATATCGTCATGGCCGTCTTTGATGTGTCCCAAAGCGTGATCGCAAGCGCGGCGGGCATTGTCACAGGCGCAACCAACATCACGCCGGATATGCTGGCCGATCTGGAAATGACCCTTGAAACGATGGAGCTTGGCTCTCTGCTGGGCCTGTTCCTGCAATCGTTCCTCATTAAGTTTACCATGCTGGCGCTGAACATTTTTATTTTCGTGATCGTATATGGCCGCATGATCGAGATATATCTGCTGACCAGTTTAGCCCCCATCCCCGTGGCGACGCTCTCCAACCGGGAGCTTGGCACAATGGGCCAGAATTATCTGCGCTCCCTGTTTGCCGTGGGTTTTCAGGGTATGCTGATCCTTGTCTGCGTGGCGATCTATGCGGTGCTCATTCAGGGGATCGCCACAGGTGGAGATCCCATCGGCGCGATTTGGGGCTGTATCGGCTATACGGTGCTTCTGTGCTTCATGCTGATGAAAACCGGGACGATCTCCAAAAGCATCTTCAGCGCCCATTGAGAAAGGAAAGGTGATCTTATCGCTGATACCACCGCTTCTGGTCACGGTGGCCAGAGGCTGATCCCGGAGGGCCTGCACCTCTCCGACGGCATTGAGGGCCTGCGATCCCTGCCGAAGCATAGCGTGGATATGCTCCTGACCGATCCGCCCTACGGCACGACCCGGAACTTTTGGGATGTGCCGCTGCCGCTCCCGGAACTGTGGGAGGCGGTGAAATGGGCTGTCAAGCCGGAGGGCGCGGTGCTGTTTTTCGCACAATGCCCCTATGACAAGGTGCTGGGCGCGTCCAACCTCGCCATGCTCCGTTATGAGTGGGTATGGTACAAAAGCCGCTGCACGGGCTTTCTCAATGCCCGCCGCGCTCCGCTGAAAAAGACGGAGAACATTCTGGTGTTCTACCAGAAGTCCCCGGCCTATTTCCCGCAGTTTGAACAGGGCAAGCCGTACAAGAAAATCCACCGTTGCAGCGGGAACAGCCCCAACTACGGAAAGTTTGAACGCACCAGCGGCGAGTCCGATGGGCAGCGCTTTCCGGGGAATGTGCTGGCGTTTCCCACAGTGACAACCACCGTGCATCCCACGCAGAAGCCCGTGGCCCTGTGCGAGTACCTGATCCGCACCTACACACGCCCCGGCGAGGTGGTGGCGGACATCTGCGCTGGCTCCGGCACAACTGCCGTGGCCGCGCTGAACACGGGCCGCCGCTTCGTCTGCTTTGAAACCGCCCCGGCCTTTTACGGCCCCGCTACGGAGCGTATCCGGCGGGCGCGGGAGGCTGTGGCCGGGGGCGGGAAAGGAGAATGATGACAGGAACCTACGAAATTATTTACGCCGACCCGCCGTGGCGCTACTCTGCAAAGAAAGTGCAGGGCGCGGCGGAAAATCACTACCCCACCATGAGCATTGATGAATTGTGTGCGTTGCCTGTGGCCGAGCTTGCGGACAAGGACAGCGCCCTTTTCATGTGGGCGACCTTTCCCCAGCTCCCGGAGGCTCTGCGGCTTATCCGTGCGTGGGGCTTCACCTATAAATCCGTTGCGTTCGTCTGGCTCAAAAAGAACAAAAAGGCGGATAGCTGGTTTTATGGGCTGGGCTTCTGGACGCGGGCGAACGCCGAGATCTGCCTGCTGGCGACCAAGGGACATCCGAAGCGGCAGGCCGCCGACATTCACCAGTTTATCATTTCGCCCATCGAAGCCCACAGCAAAAAGCCGGATGAAACCCGTGATAAGATCGTTGCCCTCATGGGCGATTTGCCCCGCGTGGAGCTGTTCGCACGGCAGACCTCTCCTGGCTGGGATGTGTGGGGCAACGAGGTGGAGCCGACAGCGGGCCTCTGGTCACGGTGGCCAGAAGATAGCGGAAAGGGGGATGTTTCTTGCCCTATGTGAATGTTCCCAACGATCTTTCCAAGATCAAGACGAAAATTGCCTTTAACCTCACCCGCCGCCAGCTTATCTGCTTCGGCGGCGCGGCTGCCGTGGGCATCCCCGTGTATCTGCTGACCCGTCACGCGCTGGGCGGCACCGGGGCGATGTTCCTGATGATCGCGCTCATGCTCCCGGCCTTTTTCATGGCGATGTATGAGCGTGACGGCCTGCCCTTTGAAAAGGTGGCCCGGAATATCATCCGGGCCAAGTTCCTGCGGCCCGGTGTGAGGCCCTATCAGACGCAGAATATCTACGCCCCGTTTGCGGGAAAGGAGGTCACACTTGAGCAAAAGCCCCAAGAAGTCAAAAAGCCTGACGCGGGCCGGTAATCGTCCGGCGACCATATCGGCCCAGCAGACCATTCCCTATGTGCGGATGCTGCCGGACGGCATTTGTCAGCTCCCCGGCGGTGTTTACACAAAAACGCTGGAATATGAGGACATCAACTATTCCGTTGCGTCCGCCGAGGATCAGACGGCCATTTTCAGCGGATGGAGTGCGTGGCTGAATTATTTTGACAGTTCGCTGCCGTTCCAGCTTTCCTTTGTCAACCGCCGCAGCCGTTCCGGGAGCCGCTACAAGGTGAATATCTCCGAGGCGGATGACCGCTTCAACAGCGTCCGCACGGAATACACGGGGATGCTGAAAAACCAGATCGCCAAAAGCAACAACGGTATCGAACGGGCCAAGTACGTCACCTTTTGCATCCCCGCTGAAAATGTGGCCGCCGCCCGGCCCCGTCTGGAACGTGTGGAGGCGGACGTGATCGGCAACTTTAAGCGGCTGGGGGTACAGAGCCAGCCCCTTGACGGGCGGGAGCGTCTGGCCCTGCTGCATGGCCAGCTTCACCCCGGCAGCCGGGAGCCGTTCCGCTTCAAGTGGGCGGACATCGCCCATACGGGCATGGGAACGAAAGACTTTATCGTGCCGGGCAGCTTTGACTTCCGGCAGAGCCGCTCGTTCCGCGTGGGCCAGACATGGGGCGCGGCGTCCTATTTGCAGATCATGGCGTCGGAGCTGTCGGACAAGCTGCTGTTGGAGATTTTGGAGCTGGACGCCGAGCTGACTGTCACCATGCACATTCAGGCGGTGGATCAGGTCAAGGCTATTAAAACAGTCAAGGGAAAAATCTCCGACATCGACAAGATGAAAGTGGAGGAGCAGCGCAAGGCTACCCGCGCTGGATATGACCCTGACATTCTCCCGCCCGATCTTGTCACCTTTTCCAAGGACGCCGCCGAGCTGCTGGCCGACCTGCAAAGCCGCAACGAGCGAATGTTCCTCTTGACGTTCCTGATCGTCAACACCGCCCCAACGCGGGAGCGGCTGGAAAACGACATTTTCACCGTCAACGGCATCGCGCAGAAATATAACTGCGCCGTCAAGCGGCTGGACTGGCAGCAGGAGCAGGGCTATATGTCCTCGCTGGCCCTCGGCTACAACGGCATTGAAATTCAGCGCGGCATGACTACCAGCTCCACGGCCATCTTTGTACCCTTTATGACCCGGGAGCTTCGCATGGATGGCCCGTCCCTCTATTACGGCATGAACGCCCTGTCCCATAACGTCATCATGGCTGACCGAAAAAAGCTGAAATCCGCCAACGGCCTTTATCTCGGTTCCACTGGCAGCGGCAAGAGCTTTGCCGCCAAGCGGGAATTGCTGAACGTCTTTCTTGCCATTCCGCAGGATCGCATCATCGTGGTAGACCCGATGGGCGAATATGCCCCGCTGGTGGAACGGCTGGGCGGCCAGGTCATCGAGATCGCGCCGGACAGCCCCAACCACATTTCCCCGATGGATGTTCAGATGGACATGGGCGGCGGGGACAGCCCCCTGTCCTTGAAAGCGGATTTTCTGCTGTCGCTGTGTGAGCTGGTGGTGGGAGGCCGGGACGGTTTGCAGCCTATCGAGAAAACCGTCATTGACCGCTGTGTGCGGCTGGTCTACCGGGAGATGGCGCTGGGGCTGGAAACGGCCAAAACGCCGCTGCTGCAAGATCTGTATGAGGAGCTGCTGCGCCAGCCCGAGCCGGAGGCCAGGCGGGTGGCGACGGCGCTGGAGCTTTACTGCACAGGATCTCTCAATCTTTTTAACCATCCTACCAACGTCAACCTCAATTCCCGCGTGGTGTGCTTTGTGCTCAAAGGCATGGGCGAAAATCTCCGCAAGATCGCCATGCACATCACCAACGATTTTGTCACCTCTGCGGTGGGAACCAACTTCAAAAATGGCGTGGCGACATGGTGCTATTTTGACGAGTTCCATATCCTGCTCCGTGATCCGCTGACCGCCAGCTACTTTGTGGCGGTATGGAAAATGCTCCGCAAAAAGGGGTGCGTCCCCTCGGCGCTGACGCAGAATGTGAAAGACCTGCTGGCCAGCCGTGAGATCGAGAACATTCTGGATAACACGGATTTTATGATCCTGCTGTCGCAAGCGCAGAGTGACCGCGCCATTCTTGCCAAGCAGATCGGCATTTCAGAGCACCAGCTATCGTATATCACGCAGTCCAACTCCGGCGAGGGCCTGCTGTTCTATGGCAGCGTCACCATCCCGTTTGTTGACCGTTTCCCCCGTGGCGAGATCTACGACCTGCTGACCACCAAGCCGGAGGACGCCGCCAATGGAAAACAGACAGAATAAGCCGCCCGAGGGCGAGGCTGCTTCTGGTCACAGTGGCCAGAAGTTCCACACCGACAGCGAACAGGCCAAGCTCCACAAGTCCAAGCTCCGCATGGAGAGCCGGGAGGAACGGCTGAACAAGGCCCGTGAAAGGCTGGCAAACCAGAAGCCGCCGAAAAAGCCCGGCCCCGTCAAGCGGATCGCCCGGATCGCCGGACACGAAACCCACGCTTTTCTGCATGGAAAGGTGTATCAGGAGGAGCGCGACAATGTAGGTGTGGAGGGCGGTCATTTTGTGGAGCGTTCCGGCGAGGCCGCGCTGCACTATGGGCGGCACAAGGTACGCAGGGCCATCCGGGAGCACCCGGCCAAGGCCGCCGCCCGTGCGGAGTCCCGGTACATCAAGGCCACGGCGGACTACCATTCCCGCAAGTTTGCACAGGAGCAGCCGGAGGCGCAGAGCGCCGCCGCCCGGTTATGGCACCGCCACAAGCTGAAACGGGAGTATCAGCGCAAGGCGCGGGAAACCGCCAAGCAGACCGCCAAGGCCGCCGAACAAACCGTATCGGCCACGGAGCGGTTTGTCCGAGAAGCGGCGGCGTTCGTCAAGCGGCATCCCGTGGGGACGCTGCTTGCGCTGGGCTGCCTGTTGGTGATGCTGACCCTGCAATCGTGTATGTCCTCGATGGTGTCCGTGGGAAACAGCACCCTTGCGACCATCGCCGCCAGCACCTATAAGGCGGAGGACGCGGATATGCTGGGGGCGGAGGCTGCCTACTGCGCTTTGGAGGACGAGTTGCAACACTACCTCGACACCTACACCCGCACCCACGATTATGACGAGTATCATTTTGACCTCGACACCATTGAACACGATCCCTATGTGCTGATCTCCATGGTCTCCGCGCTCCATGAGGGCGCGTGGACGTTGGACGAGGTGCGGGGGACGCTGCAAGACCTTTTTGACCGCCAGTACATTTTGACCGAGGATGTGGTTGTCGAGGTGCGCTACCGTACCGTTACCCGGACGGACAGTGAGGGCAACCACTACGATGTGGCGGTGCCGTACAACTATTACATCTGCTATGTCACGCTGGAAAACTTCAACCTTTCCCACGTCCCGGTTTACATGATGTCCGAGGAGCAGCTTTCCATGTACGCCCTGTATATGTCCACGCTGGGGAACCGTCCCGATCTGTTCCCCTCGTCCGGCTATATCGGGAAATACATCACCAACCGTCCGCCGGAGCACGAAGTCCCGGAGTCCTATCTGGATGATGAAACCTTTGCCACCATTCTGAAAGAAGCGGAAAAATATCTCGGTTTTCCCTATGTTTGGGGCGGCAGCAGCCCGTCCACATCCTTTGACTGCTCCGGCTTCGTCAGCTACGTCTACAATCAATGCGGCTGGAGCTTCGGACGGCTGGGGGCACAGGGGCTGTATAACATCTGCTCCCGGACGAGCAGCCCCCGGCCCGGTGATCTGGTGTTCTTTGTCGGCACCTATGACACAGCGGGCATTTCTCATGTGGGCATCTATGTGGGCGATGGCTGGATGCTCCATTGTGGCGATCCCATCAGCTATGCCAACCTCAACAGCAGCTATTGGCAATCCCATCTCTACGCCTACGGGCGACTACCGTAAAGGAGATATTTGATATGGCAATTACGAAAAGTGCAAAAATCGAGGCCGAGATTGAAAAGGTCAAGGCCAAAATTGCCGAGCAGCAGGCACGGCTTAAAGAACTGGAGCAGAAAAAGCTGGAGGCGGAAAACAGCGAGATCGTGGAGATTGTGCGCGGCATGAGTATCTCCCTTGCCGATCTGCCGCTGGTGCTCCAGCAGCTCCGGAGCGGCGCTTCTGGTCACGGTGGCCAGAAGCCGACAGAACAGGCGGAGGTGACGGAATGAAAAAACTGCGGCTTTTGCTGATAACGCTTTGTGTGTCCGTCCTCATGGGCAGTATGGCGGTTACGGCCTACGCCGGGGGCGGTGAGGAATGGGACGGGCTTGACCCTGTGGAGCCGCTGCCCACGGAAACCGTTGACCCCGGCGAGGGCTTCACCGAGGACGGCAACCTTGTGACCCGTGACCTGCTCTACGACAAGGCCACCAATAAGCAGTTCATCACGGTGCAGACCGGCGGCGGCAACACCTTTTACATCGTCATTGACTATGACAAGCCCACCGACGAGGACGGCGAGCAGTACCAGACCTACTTTTTGAACATGGTGGACGAGGCCGACCTGCTGGCGGCGATGCAGGCGGCGGGCGGTGAGCTGCCGGAGTGTTCGTGCGTCGATAAATGCGCCGTGGGTGCTATCAATACAGATTGCACCGTCTGCGCGGTCAATCTGGGCGAGTGCCAGGGCAAGGCTCCCGAGCCTGCGCCCGTGGTGGAGCAGGAGCCTGAACCCGAGCCGGAGCAGCCCAAGACCAGCGGCGGGACGCTCCTGCTGGTGCTGGCCGTGGCGGTCATCGGCGGCGCAGCGGGCTGGTATTTCAAAATCTACCGTCCCAAGAAGCAACAGGCCGCTGAGTCCGAGGCGGACTATGGCGGCGAGTATGACGGCGTGGAGGATTATGACGAAACCGCTCCCGAGGATGACGGGCCGCCGTGGGACGAGGACGGTGAAGAATGAGATTTACCAACAGTCCTTATGAGGACTTTATGAAAGAAAAAAGCTACTTTAAGGGTGCTCCGCCCAACCTGCCGCCCAAAGGCTCCCGCTGCGATGGCTGTCCCTATTGGCATGGGATCGGCTGCGTGTTCTGCTACCGGGAGCAGCTCAAGTCCAAGACAGGGGGCAAACATGAGCCGTGAACTGACCCGGGAGGAAAAGGCGGCGATCCGCAAGCTGGTGACAAAGTGGTGCGCCAACTACGATAAAGACTATGGCTGCCTGCCGCTGGACTGTCCTTGCTATATGCTGGGCAAATGCTGGACGGGGGCTTATTGCCGCTATTTCCGTTCTGCGGTGCTGCCCCTCGATCCGGTGCTGGAAAGGTCGCTGACCGTGGAGACCGTGGCGGAAACCCGGCCTTGCCCGGTGTGCGGTAGGGCCTTTCTCCCGGACGGGCGGCAGCGGTACTGCTCCCCGGCCTGTGCCGGGGCTGCAAGGCGGCAGAAGCAGCGCGGCTATATGCGGAAATACCGGGGTAGGCCGTGAGCATTTAGCCCCGGAAAAATCCGCTGATTGCAGGGTTTTCTGGGGCCGCTTCATGGGCGGGGCGTATGATTTCATAGCCCCGCCCGGTTTTGCAGAAATATTGCTAACATTTTGGAAAGGAGGACGTATGGACAAAAACCAAGGCTATGAGATCATAAAGGCCGTCATGCTGGAAAATGGCAGGGGCTTTGCGCTGGGGCATCATCCTACCGCTCCCTCGCCCTATGTCACATGGGCTTACTATGATGACAAGGACGGCCAGCGGCAGTATGAATGGGGGCATTACGGCTGCGACCGTGCCGCTCTGGAACAGGATTTTGCGGCGCGGGTGCAGGAGTACCAGCGCCTTTACAACGTCGATGTCAGGCAGGTCGAGGCTCCCGGCCTTTACAAGTATTACTCCACCCAGCGCCCCGTGGACATTGGGACATTCCCCAAGCCGCCCCGTAACGCTCCGGATGAGATCGTCAACTACGATCAGCGCGTCCCGGTTGAAAACGGATCGTTTCTGGCGTGGGGGCATTTGACCTACACGCGGCCATTGACGAAACGGCAGGCGTCTGACTATGAGCTGCGGCCTGCGCCTGACAATCCCGACAGACCCCGTTCAATCCGGGAGCAGATGAAAACCGCCGCAAAACAGGCCGAGGCTGACCGGGGGCAATCCGCCCCCAAGAAAAATGCCCCTGACCGGGGCGACAGATAGGAGGACATTTATGGAGCAGGAACGCAATTCCAACAGGAACGCCGAGCTTTCTATGGAGCAGAACGGGAACATGATCGACGGCATCATCAACAATCTGCCTGCGCTGCCCCCGGCAGAAAAGCCGCTGGACAAGGTACGGGAACACCCGCCCAAGCGCCGCAGCCGGGAGCGTGAGGAGCGTTGACAAAGAAGCGCGTCCGCAGCGTCCCCATCTATGTGTGGGTACGGCCTGACGAGCTGGAGGTCATTCGGGAGCGCATGGCCGAGGCGGGTATCCGCAACATGAGCGCCTATATCCGAAAAATGGCGTTGGGCGGCTATGTGCTCCACGTTGACCTTGAACCCGTCAAGGAGCTTGTGTCGCTCCAGAGGCGCTGTGCAAACAATCTCAATCAGGCGGCTATCCATGCCAACAGCTACGGCGGCCTGTACCCGGACGAACTGAAGCGGCTGCAAAAGGACTATGCCGACCTGTGGGGGCCGCTGTCTGATCTGCTGGCCCAGCTCTCCGCCATTGTAACGATGTGACACAGGGGGAACGGCCCCGCGCCGTTCCCCGGCTGTCCCTGCTTCTGGATAAAAGGGCTCCCACAAAGTCATTTGACTTTGTGGGAAAAGGAGCCGCAACGGAGTGTGCGGATTTTGGCCGCTTGCGGACAAAGGAGCAAAACGCAGTTTGTGGCGACGAGACCAGAAGTGCGGAGGGCCGGGACATCCTTGAGTGCCGATTTTTTCAGAGTTATAATAGACATATACAGGAAAAAGGAGGAACCCCCTATGCGGATCATATTCAAAATTCTTGCCGCTCCCTTTGTGCTGGTGCTGACCCTGCTTGTGGCCGTGCTCTCGTTCCTGCTGAGTCTTTCCGCTGGTTTGCTCTCCATCCTCGCGTCGGTGCTGGGGCTGCTGAGTGTCCTGATGCTGTTTGTGGAGAAAGACATTTCCACAGGGATCGCGGGGCTTCTGATGGCGTTTGCCATTTCGCCCTTTGGCCTGCCTGCGCTGGCCGGATGGCTGCTTGCCAAGCTGGACGAGCTGAACGGCTCTCTGAGGGGCTTCATCACGGGCTGAGTTCTGGTCACGGTGGCCAGAAGATGCAGAAAACGGCGGCTGATCCCAGCCGCCGTTTGTCGTATGGAAAGGAGGGCTGCCTACGGCCACAACCTACCTCAAATCTCACAAGCGGGCCGATAAGCGGACGGCCCTGCAAAGCCTGAAAGACCGCTTTGACTATGGCCTGAACCCGGAGAAGCTGGGGGCCGTTTCCTCCTACCTCTGCGATCCGGCCACGGCACACGCCGAGTTCATGCTGGTCAAAAATCAGTATCAGGGCGAAACCGACCGCAGGGCCGGACACGGGGCGCTGTGCTACCAGATCCGGCAGGCGTTCCCTCACGGCGAGGTGACGGCGGAGGAGGCCAACCGCATCGGCTATGAAACGGCGATGCGCTGGACAAAGGGGAAGTATCAATTCTTCGTCTGTACCCATATAGACAAAGAGCACATTCATAATCACATTTACTACAATTCCACCGCCTATGACCGCTCCCGGAAGTTTCGCAACTTCATCGGCTCCTCGTTCGCCCTGCGGCGGCTGTCTGACCGGGTATGTCTGGAGCACGACCTATCCGTGATCGCAAATCCCAAGCTCCACAGCAAGGGACGGTATCTGCACTACGGTCAATGGCTGGGCGAAAATCAAAAGCTCTCACAGAAAGAACAGATTCGCCTTGCCATTGACGCGGCTCTGACGGAGCGCCCCAAGGACTTTGCAGACTTTCTCCGGCGCATGGAAACGGCAGGCATACAGGTCAAGCACGGGCGCGGCGGCGTGATCTCGTTCCTTGTGCCAGGACAACAGCGGGCGGCCCGTTTCCGGGCGTCCACGCTGGGGGACGGCTACGGCCCCGAGGACGTGCAGGCCGTCATTGACGGCAAGGCTCCCACACGAACGGCCACGGCGCGGAAAGCGCCCGCACCCCGCCGTGTCAATCTGCTGATTGACATTCAGGAGCGGATGCGTCAGGGTAAAGGCCCAGCCTATGAACGCTGGGCCAAGGTGTACAACCTTAAACAGATGGCGGTCGCGCTGCAATATCTGAAAGAGCACCAGCTATTTGAATATGACGATTTGGCCGCAAAGACCGACGCCGCCACAGAGCGTTTTCACACGCTGGCCGGGGACATTCAGCAGACCGAGGCCGAGCTTTCCCGTGTGTCCGATCTGATGGCCGCCGTGGTGCAGTACGCCAAGACCCGCCCCGCGTTCGATGGGTACAAGGCCGCCAAGTACAGCCGGAAATATCTTGCCGAGCATGAGGCGGAGCTGGCCGACTACCGGGCGGCCAAGGCGACAATGGCCGAGCTGCTGGGCGGCGAGAAGCTCCCCAAAATGGACGTGCTAAAAGAAAAACGCCGCCAACTGGCAGCGCGGAAAAAGGCCCTTTATTTGGAATACCGCAAGGCCCAGCAGGATATGCGGGAGCTGGTGGCGGTCAAAGGGCAGCGTGGATCACCTGCGCGGGCTGACGGACAACCAGCGCAATAAGGAGCAGGCCCGTTAGGGACGGCGACGCAGACAACATTTCTTCTGGTCACGGTGGCCAGAAGTCCAGCGGGCTTGGGGGCACCCCAACAAGCATTTCCGCAGCGTGGAAATTACAAGTGTCAATACACTTGCCTTGCTTGCCGCTAACGCGCTCCCCCGGGAAACTCCGCGAAAAAACGGAGGCAGCGCCGTTTCTTACGCTCCCTCCGTTCCACGGTTTTCTATGATTGCGTCGATAATTCCCTCGACGAGCCGCAGCTCACTTTCGCTGAGGGAATTAAGCTGAATGTTGATCCGCTTCTTTGCGGCTTCATCGGCTCCCATGTCGGGATAAAAGTATTCGTCCACGGAGATACCGAACATTGTTACCATTTGGAAAAAGGCGTTTAGGCTCGGATGCTGTCCGTCATTTTCGTGATACATAATGGTACGCGGATCGCGGTCAACAATGTATCCTAATTGCTCCTGCGTCATGCCTTCACGCTCACGGGCTTTCTTGATAGCAAGTCCGATCCCGTGAAAGTCAAATTTGCGTTCGTCACGTTCAATTTTCATAGCATCACCACCTAATGTAATTTTACATTTCATGTGGCAACATTTGAACGGCGTAAAATTTCATTTCACTGCATATTTAATTTCATGCTAAGAGAATTGATGACGCTGAAAATGTGATGTAAAATGTACTTATAATTAAATTTGTCCCGAAGATCAGAAGTTGGTATCTAAAATAAAATCAGAAATATTGTGAGGTTTCTGTGACATTTGGGTGCTACACTGAAAATAAAGTCCAGCTAATAAATGTCAATAGTTAAATGAGAAAAAATCTATTTTATTTTCTGACTAAAAAAGGGCGGACTTTCCCCTTGGTGAAAATATCGTTTTTTGAAAGATATTGATTCATTGGGTTTATAGTATTTTATGCAGCTATGTCGCATTTAGCAGAATTTGTTTGATATGCTCCTGAGGAGCAATGATTTTGAATGGTTTGTTATCTCTGAGTATTGCAAATATCATATTGCATACCTTATGTGAAACAGCTCCCATTGCTACGAGCTTTGGTTTTGAGTCACATTTTTTGAGGTAGTACTCACGAAGAACTGGATTTTTAGCTTCTCTATTACGGGAGATACTGATGCTTTGTAATGTTAACGTGTGAATAACACGTCTAGCTATGGCAGAACCACGCTTAGACATTTGAACCTTGGTGCCTTCAAATTTACCTGATTGCTTTACTGCTGGATCAAGACCAAAATAAGCGAAAAGTTGTTTGGGCTTTGAAAATGCTGAAAAGTCACCGATCTCACCCATAATGGATACAGCAGACAAGAAACCAGCACCTTTGAAAGTTTCAATCAAATGAATCTGCTTGACAAAGTCAGAATCTTCATTAGCATCAACAAGCTCGTGGAGTGATTCAAGAATGCTGTTGATTTCTTCATCATATTTACGTATGAAGCTGATATAAAGGCGAATACGCTTGATGTTGCTGTCTATGATGTAACCAAACTGATTTGCATCAGTTGCCGCCTGAATTATGGCATTATACTTATTTTGAGCATATGTAAGCCCAAATCGAGCTGTGGATTTGATGATATCAATAATCTCTTGCTTGTCTGCTTTAAGAAAAGCTGATGGAGAGGTATAAGTCTCCAATAATGTAAGAGAAGTGTTGATAGTAACCTTGGAAAAGATGCCAAGATACTGTGGAAACGCCATGCGTAATTCACCCTGAAGCTTATTCACATAGGCACTGCGATTATCCATTAAATCGTAGTATTCACGGCATAGGTTACGGCAGTTTAGAGCAAGATCTGAAGGCATAAGTGAAACCTTTAAATCAGGTTTCAAACCAACCAAAGCAGCTTTTTTAGAATCAAAACGATCATTATGTACTTTTCGTATGTTAATATTTGTGCTATTCTTAGTGATGATAGGATTAATAACCGAGCAGTTAAAACCCTTATCACGAAGATAGCAGAAGAGTGGGTAATGATAAATTCCCGTGGATTCGAGGAAAATACGACTTTCCAAAGAATACAACTCTTCTGCTTCTTTTATTTTAGAAACAGCGGTTGTAAGGGAATCAATACTGTTATGTAGGATTTTGTAAGGTTTTCCTACGAATTGTTGGTTTGGAAGTGCTATAGACATCCATGAGAAATCAGCACCGACATCAATACCAACAGAGATGAATAGTTCATCAAGATTAAAAAATAACTTTGTTTGACATGAGCAATAGCCCTTTTCTGATAGGAATCCATTTCCAATCTGGCAGGTACACAACCTAGCGTGTTATTCGGGTATGGCCTTCAGGCTCCCAACCAGCTAAAACATAAAACCCTGTCGAATGGACTAATTGACTTTATTGCAGGTATCAGTCACAGAAGTGACTTCCCAAGGAGGTGAACATTCTTTGTCCTATCCTAAGAGATAATACCTTATGTTTTATCTGGTGTCTCAGGAACCGTCAGACATGATAATTATTATGGATAACATCTGATGAAGGAAGAATCCCTTCTTTTGTTATCTGATTTACAGAAACTTATTAACCAAGTAGTCTTGATTGACTACACCATTATTATACTAGGAGTGTGATACCATGCGAATTTTAGTAGTCGAGGATGATCGACTTTTGAATCATACTTTATGCTATAACTTGAATACTGCGGGCTATACGGTTGATTCTGCACTGACAAAATCAGTGGCCAGTAGTTTCTTGACGAAGCAGGACTATAACCTGATTGTACTGGATGTGACGGGAAAACTTCTGCCGGGAGGTTTATTATCCTGACCGCAAATGATATGAGCGATATGCTTTGAACTGGGCGCAAAATGAAAAACTTTCCCTATGAGCGTCTTTCAAAAGAAACTGGCGGTGGTGCTGGGGCGGCTGACAAAACAATATGGTGGTGATACTTATGAGGATGGCACACTGACCATCAATTTTTCAGAGATGAGTGCTGCCCTGTCAGGAAAGCCACTTACATTCACCCCACTGGAATATCGACTTTTGAAAATCCTGATGAAAAATCCACAGATCGTTTTGACGCGGCAAGTCTTGTTGGAAAAACTGTGGGACGCAGACGGAAATTTTGTGGATGAACACGCTCTGACTGCGGCTATCAGCCGGGTACGAAACAAAATCGAAACACTCGACCGTCAGTACATCAAAACGGTATATGGTATGGGCTATATGTGGATCGGAGGGGCGCTGAAATGAATGTTCGAAAACTTTCCGTCAACAAAGCCTGTATCTTTTTAGCTGTTCTCCTGCTGGCGGCAATGGTGACGGTTTCAGTGGCTTTATATGCGTTGACCCAAGATATAACCGCTGTTTGGTATGTACTATTGTTCGGCATCTTTGTGCTGTTTTGTTCTATTTGTTTTATGGTGCTGGTTCACCGCAAATTGGCGATGTTCTCCGATGCTTTTTGCAGTTTGATGGATGATATGTTGTCCGGGAATATGCAGCCGAAACAGACTGTGGAAGAAGAAGGTCTTTTCTATAAAATTGAATATCGGTTGAACCGTTTGTATGAAGTCATGCAGGAAAACAAGAACAGCATTGCACAAGAGCGGGCTGACTTGCAAGAACTTATTTCTGATATTTCCCATCAGGTCAAGACCCCGATTGCGAACTTGAAAGTGAATAATTACAAGGGAAAATTCATTATTCAGTTGTTTAATCATTGCCTGCTACTTTATCAAGAATTCTTGCGGAAGTCCGCTTTGCTTCCCTTGTAGCATGGGCATAGACATTCATGGTGGTACTCACGTCTGAGTGTCCTAACAGTTCCTGCACATCCTTAGGCTGAGCCCCGTTGGATAAGAGGTTTGTCGTGTAGGTATGCCTCAGTGTGTGGAAATGGAAACCTTCAAGCTCCGGTACTTTTCTTCCTGCTGTCCGGCAGGCTGTTTCTATGGTTGCCGGAAGTTCCAGACAACCATCCTCCCTTAAGCATACAAAGAAGATTTCGGTGTAATCTTCCGGCACATTCTCTGTCATTCCCAAATGATAATACTCGTAATGCACCCGATTCTTTTCCATTACTTCTCTGTAAAAATTCCGCTGGTAGAGTTCCCCATACTGAAAACGGTTTTTGTGCTGTTCCTTTTTTGCATTCCTCAAAATATCTGCGAGGGTATCGCCAAAGTCAACAACCCTGATCTTTTTCCACTTTGTCGGACCGATTTCGTGCTTATGGGTAGCACCATTGTAGCGGATGCTCCTGCGTACAGTGAGATACTGTTCTTCAAGGTTGATATCCTGCCATGTCAGACCTGCTACCTCTCCAAGTCTGAGACCTGTAAAGTATGCTATCTGAACCGGAAGAATCGCATCCCCACTTCGTTTTCCAAGCTGTTCAATCAGTTTCCGGTACATTTCAAAGGAAAGCGGTTTAACCTTGTCTCTGTCTGTGGCTGTTTCATCCGCAAACAAATCTGTTTCTTCCTTTTTATGCCTCATCACCACATACTGCATTGGATTGAAGGTAATAAACTGTTTCGGAAATACCGCAAACCGGAATGACTGTTGCAATACTGCTGAAAATGACCTTACATAATCAATGGAATATCCTTTTGATATAAAATCTCCCACAGTGCCTCCAAATGAGAGCAAATCCATAAACTCCTGCAGGTGTACCGAAGTCACCGTTTTCAGTTTCCTTTTGCTGATAGGGTGTTGTTTGATTCTCCCAATTGTCTGAAGATAATTGCCAACCGTTCCATTACTCAATGTGCCTGTCTTTAATTCTTCCTCAGCCCACAGGTCAAGCAACTCTCCGAGTGTGATGTTTTCAGCCTTTGCAACAAACCGCTTGGCTTCATAATCCTCCATTGCCTGCCTCAACAGCTTTTCCGTCTCGCTTTTGTTTTCCGTACCTGCAAATTCCTTCTGCACCAGATTACCGCTTGCATCTTCCACATAGAAGCGGTAGTACCATTTCTTGCCTTTCTTTCTTACAGAACCTTTTGCCATAATCGTTACTCCTTTCGATATCGACAATCGGAACTGATGAAATGCTTTCTGCGTGTAAGTATATCATAACTCCGGTTGTCTAATCTATACCGGTTCGGAGTCTTTCTCTGAAAGAAGATTTGCAAGCCTTACGGCTGCCGTTTCGGGATTCTTGGAATAGAGCCTTACAATGTCGCCCATGTCGTTCAGTGCGTTTACCGTATGGGTGATTTCCCTAAGGAACATAATCTCATTATATTCCTGATTGGATTCAAACCCCATTACTTTTGCAATTGTGGCATCTTCCGTATTCCCTTTAAAATTCTTACAGGCATATTGAAAGGAATCAACGAATAATTCGTATTCCTTCAACATCAGCAGCAGTAAATCTTTGGAAAAATCCGCTTCGTCTGCCTTCATATCATAAGGCAGTTTGGAGAGAATGGAAGTCATGGTATCACGAATCTGTAATTCCCTTTTATCCGTAACATCACTTGTCATTTCTTCCGTCTCGCCCTTCAGCCACTCCACTGATACATGAAGTGCTTCCGACAGACCATCCAGAACAAGCTTCTTGGTGTTGTCAATCGTTCCTGCCTCATACCGCTGTATGGTGGAAGCGGTAACTCCCATCTTTTCTGCTATATAAGGCTGGTTGACACCTAATTCCAGTCTGCGTTGTTTTGCCCTGCTACCGATTAACTTGCGTAATTCTTTATCTTTCATTCTGATACGCCTCCTTTTTCGGTATGGCTAAAGTATAACACAGTAAAAGTAGCATTGCAATATGCAAGTTAATAATTACTTTTAAAATTTCGTAACGCTTGACAAGAAGATATAAAAGTTATATAGTAGGCATAGTTACAAAATTGCATTATGCAATTCAAGAGGAGGTGTTTTAATGACAGAAGTGAAGATTGCACTGTCCATTGAGGAAGCTGCCGACTATACGGGTATCGGCAGAAATACCCTGCGGAAACTGGTAGAATGGAAAAAGCTTCCGGTATTGAAGGTAGGACGGAAAGTCCTTATCAAAACGGATATGCTTGAAAAGTTCATGACCGCCAATGAAGGCAGGGACTTAAGGGACAAAGGAAATGTCAGAGCTGTCACAAGAAATGTGACAAATTAAATAGGGACAGTCCTAAGACCATCCCTAAGGTATGTATCTGACCGAAGCCATGATATACCTACACGCAAATAGATTATACCATGTGCTTCCTCTAAGATACAACCGGAAATTTAAGAAGTGGGGAAGAAACTTTTTTATACAAGCCCTCGGCGTTTGAGAGCGAAATACACCCCTCGCACAAATCTTACGATTTGTACTCTGTGTATTTCGCCCTGCTGGGAGCTTTTCGCCGACAGGCGGATATGTTCGTAGACAGGCTACCTATGTAGTCTACTCACTTTCACATTAGAAAGTTTCCCATCCTCATTTCTTGCAGCTTCGTACTTGGCAGATACGGAAAGGAGGAAGCACATGCCAAGAAATTCATTTATTCAGATGACGAAGCTCCACAATGTCCGGGGAAGAATTTATTATATTTCAAGCCCAAAGAAGCAGGAAAATCTGTATGCGGTATATGAAACCACAGACCGAAAATTTTGGACTGACCTTGCGAAATATAATCAGGCAGAATTTAAAAAAAGCGGTACGGAGGGGAAATGTATTGAAGCAAGGGAATTGATCATAGCCCTGCCGGAATCTTTTACGGAGTATCCTCCAGACAGACTGTTGCAGATATTTACAGACCATTTCAGACAGACTTACGGAACGGACTGTATCGCAGCCCTGCATCACAATAAGCGGAAAACCAACTATCACATCCATCTCATTTTTTCGGAGCGTACACTCTTGGAACAGCCCATAGAAAAGGTTGCCACCCGCAATATGTTCTATGACGAAAAGGGAAATCATGTACGCACCAAAAAAGAGATACTTGATGAAGATGGAAATATCCGTAAAAGGTGCAAGGTGATTCACAAAGGTGAGGTATACGAAAGACAGATTTTCTCCATTAAGGATAAACACTTCAAGGCTGAAAATTTCCTTGATACCGTCAAGCAGGATTATACCAATCTTATCAATCAGTATGTGCGGGATAAAAGCCAGCGGTTAGAAGTTTTTGAGCGTGGCGGTATGTATCTTGCCACCAAAAAGATTGGTAAGAACAATCCGAAAGCCGCCGAGATTGAGGCAGACAACAGTAAACGCACCTTGTGGAATCAGACTGTTGACAGAGCGATTGTAACGGGTGTTTCCAAGTCAGAAATCATGCAGATAAAAAAGGAACGGATAACGGACAAGATTGTGGAATCCGTATGGCTTTACGGAAACAGACCGAATCTGTTATCTTCCATTATCGGTACTGCCATTGCAGTATTAGAACTGTTAATCTCCAAAGTATTTCTCAAAACTCTGGAGCTTGCAGATAAAGTGATTTCCAAAGAGCTTGAAGCAAGACCGGAGAACACAGATTTCAAAGAGCAGAAAGCTGTACCAGAAGAAAGCAGAAAGCAGACAGATACACCAAAGCCTGCCATACCGCCAAGACCACAGCCATCACCGGAAGCAGTTTCTTACAAGCACTTATGCGAGATTTATCAAAAGCTGCAGGAACAGAATAAAGCAATTTTTGCACTCGAGAAACAGCGAAGTGACCTTGAAATTGAACTGTCCGACAGCAAAGGTATCTTCAAAGCAAAAAGGCGTTCCGAGCTTTCAACGGAGATAGCCGGATTGGAGGAACGGATTGCAAGAATGAAAGTCCGCTTATCTCATATCGTAAAGGAATACGGGTATCCGAATGTGGAAGCCTTCTACAAGGCATTTCATAAGGCAGAGACAGCTTATGGGGATTATCAGGACAGCCTTAAGAATTGGAAACAACGGTATGGAGAAAAGCCGCAGTCTCTACACGATAGGCTTAAATCTAAGAAACAGGACATTAGGGAGCGAGAGTTAACAAGACCATATTCTCCACCAAATCGTGGAAGGAGTAGATAACAAACGAAAGGAGGCAATTGCCTCCCTTCGTTTGTTATCTCTCCGTAAAGACTGGAATTTCACCCTCTCGCATAAAGACACAAATTATTTTTCTATTTCCTTATCATATATCTTTTTTGAGTATACCACAGTTACAATTGTTGCTAATAATAAATAAATCAACATAAAGATTGTGCCAGTCATCCCACTTGTAAATACGGTTGTAATGATAGTCAATAACCCCGTAATAATAATACATATTGCACCAAAGCGGTTACTCTTTCTCCATGTATTATCATTGTGCATACTCCAAACGGTTCGAACTCCCACTACTGCATTTCGTTTTGCCTTTGTCATAAAATTTCCTAATACAATAAACATAATACCACACAAAATACATGAAACTTTTGCAATGTCAATAACCGCATGTTCACCACCTGCATTTGCCTGTATCCAAGAAGAATAAAGAATAAAATAATGCATAATCCCGAACATGATTGCTTGCGAAATTCCTACAACACATAATACCTTTGCAGAAGATTTTGCTTCCATCTGTTCCTTTTCTGTATTTGCATTTTTTGATTTTTTCTCAAACACATAGATTAGCAAGTGCCAAAACAGTGTAATAAACAAAATAATTACCGGAAAAATAAAGCTTTCTGTTTTACTTCCCCATCTGTCAGTGTTTCCCTCCAAGTCATGATGCATAGGTATAATATCAGGCATAAACTGTAGTACCACACTTGTAACTACAACTGGAATCATTGCTACTATCCACATTATTTTTTTCATACTTTTTTCCCTCCAAACTGGTTAACCCATATAATTAATTCATCGAAAACCGTAGTGTTGATTTCATAATAAACAAAGTTTTTCTCTTTATATTCAGATATCAAATCTGCGTTTTTTAATAATTTTAAATGATAAGAAAGAGCAGCCGGTGTGATCTGTAATTTTTCAGCAATCTCTCCAGCATTTAATCGCTCATTTCTCAACATAATAAGAACGTCTCTTCGCTGGCTATCTGCCAATACTTTAAAAATGTTAGTTTCTCCCATATCTTTTACCTATTTAAAACTTTCTTTAAATTTGTTGCCATTGTTGGTACTTCCGGCAGCGGTAAGTCTACTTTGCTGAACATGATGGGCGGGTTAGATACGCCAACTTCCGGCAGTATTAAAGTAAAAGGGAAAGAATTATCGAAACTCAAGGATGAACAGCTTACCATCTTCCGCAGACGTAACATCGGGTTTATCTTTCAGAATTACAATCTTGTTCCTGTGCTAAATGTCTATGAAAATATTGTCCTGCCGGTGGAGCTGGATGGTGATACCGTGGACAAGCGGTTTATGGATGAAGTCGTGAAAATGTTGGCTCTCGATGGGAAGCTGAACAGTATGCCTAACAATCTGTCCGGCGGCCAGCAGCAGCGTGTAGCGATTGCCCGCGCCCTTGTTTCCAAACCAGCTATTATACTTGCAGATGAACCGACAGGCAATTTGGATAGCCGGACAAGTAGTGATGTTCTTGGTTTGCTGAAAGTTACAAGTCAGAAGTTCCATCAAACGCTTGTAATGATTACCCATAACAATGAAATTGCCCAGCTTGCCGACCGAATTATCCGTATTGAGGACGGAAAAATCGCACAGTGACAGGGGGTGACATTGATGGATGATATTTTATTTGGGAACAATAATCAGGCAACAATCAATCGTCTTGCCAAAAGAAGCTACCGCGCTAATAAGCAGAGAAATGTTTTCGTTACCATCGCATTATTCTTGACCGCCTTTATGATTACATCTGTGTTTAGTTTGGGGTGCAGTTATTTTGAAACCTATCAAATGCAGCAAATTCGTGCGATGGGCACGACTGCGGATGTGGCAATTACAAGCCTCTCAGAAGAACAATATGAAGAATTGAGCCGATCCGGCTTGGTATCCGTAGTTGGTGTCAGTCAGAGATTGGGCAGCATTGATACATCTGGAATGGACGATGCCCTGCTGAGTATTACTTGGATAGACGAAACAGAATGGCAAGAACACCGTGTACCAACAATTTCGGATATACACGGAGATTATCCGCAAGCAAAAAATGAAATTATGCTCCCTACATGGGCTTTGCGTGCAATGGGGATTGATGATCCACAGATAGGGATGAATATTTCCCTTTCCTATCAGCTCGGAACAGATTATCAATACAGCTCCGATGAATTTGTTTTGTCAGGCTATTACACAGATTATTCGGCTTCGCGTGCAGGCAACCGTGGTGCTGCTTATGTTTCGGAGCTTTTTGCAACACAAACAGGGCTTCCCTTTGATAGTGTGTCTACCGCAATGATTTCTTTTTCTGATGACAGTAATGCCCTGCGATCCTGTGAAAAACTAAAACGGAAGATTTCGTTTACAGAAAGTCAGTCCTTTGAAATTGTACCTATTGCTCAGAGCAATTCCACCACCATTGTTCTTCCACTGGCTGCTATTATCGTCTTTATCATTATCAGCGGCTATTTGCTGATTTATAACATTCTGTATATCTCAATTTCAAGAGATACACAATTCTATGGACAGCTTAAAACGATAGGCACGACAAAAAGACAAATCAAGCGAATCGTGCGTTCTCAAATATTCAGAACGGCGGTGATCGGTATTCCCAGCGGCCTGATTGTCGGTGGTATTGTTTCGCTTGGACTTGTTCCGTTTGCCATGAATATAATGTACTCAGGCGATACAGACCTTGGGGAGATAGTGTCCTTTTCCCCCATTATTTTTGCGGGTGCCGCAATCTTCACATTTTTTACCGCAATCATCGGCAGCATGAAACCAGCGAAAATAGCTGCAAGTATTTCTCCTGTTGCGGCTTTACGCTATACGGAGGCAAATACAAGGAGTTACCGAGATCATAAGAGCCATAGAACAAAATTATCCCGGATGGCACGAGATAATATTTTTAGAAACCCTAAAAGCGCTGTCCTTACTTTTGCGTCCTTATTTTTAGGCTTAATATTGTTTTTGGTTTCTGCTGGTTTACTATCAAGCCTAAGTCCAGACAATTTTGTAAATCAATGGGGAGAAAGTGATTTCGCATTGACTTACAGCATTTTCGAAGAAGGAAACCTGCTCTCTGATGAAATGTTGCAGCAAGTTGCAACAATGCAGGGAATTGAAAATCTGCGCGTCACTTATTCCGCTTCACCGTGGCCCACTATGGATGTCATTTACAGCGAAAATGTATTCGGGAAATATATTGATTCCTTGGATGGCGTATCGGGTCTTGATTTTTCAAATGCGGAAACACGGAAAAACTATACAGATAATTTTTGGAGCGGCGTTTACGGAATAGATTCCAGATATATCGAAGAACTTAATAAAACGCTTGATAAGCCTATTGACTTAACAGCCTTTGAAAAGGGAGAGTTGGTGGTTTTGTCCGCTATGACGGATGCTGAGGGAAACCCATTGATTCAGCCAGGGCAAGCAATCACCGTTGTCGGTGAGTCCGGAGAACAGGCCTTTACAGTGGCAACTGGCTTTCTGGACGCTGATTTTCAAAGTGGTCGAGGAAATGAGAGAGGTACTGCCCCTGATTTGTATATCAGTGAGCAGGCATTAGAGAAGTTGTCTGGAGAAACTAAAATCTTTCGGATTGCTTTTGATACTATTGATAGCAGTTATGATAAAGGGATTATGGAGCAGCTTCAATCCATTACTGCTTCGTCACCGGGCATTACGATTCTGTCACGATATGAAAAGCAGCAAGAAATGGCCGGATATTTGCTGACCTCAAGGATTATAGCCGCAGGGTTGTCCACTGTATTTTTGCTGATAGGAATTATGAATTTCATTAACACAATGGTTGTTAGTGTAAATACTCGGAAACATGAATTTGCCACACTTGAAAGTATAGGAATGACGAAAAAGCAAATTAGAAATGTATTGCTTTGGGAAGGCGGGTATTATTGGAGTATTTCTTTCCTACTGCTTGCCACACTGGGAACAGCGATATATATTCCGATATACTCAGCCTTTAGAAAAATGGTTCCTTATGCAGCTTTTCACTATCCTGTATTTTCTCTGTTGGTTGTCGCAGCTATTGTTTTACTGGTCTGCTTGGCAACTCCCGTCATAACTTTCATGCAAAATGTTAAGCAAAGCGTTGTAGAGAGACTGCGGCAGAATTAAATATTTGCGATGAAAACCGGGAGATTATTCTCCCGGTTTTTCAAATCTCACAGGTTCGTGAGATTTCAGCCCATTATTCTGTCGAAACAGCGTGTGTCGGTGACATTTCTGTGAGGATTGCTTGTTAAGATAAACGCAAAAGGAACAAGCTGCCGCACGACGGCAAAAGAAAAAAAGCCGTCGTACAGCAGCCTATCAACACGCCCATTTGAAGCGGCGGCTTTGATTTTCAGAGCCGCCGTTTCTTTGCGTCTACACAAACCAATGACGACTTGCAGGGGCACGGTAGCCGATGGGAGGTTATTTTGCCGTGTCCATTTTATTATTTCATTGTTCGCGTGATCTGCACCAGCTAAAAAAAGCATAGCCCCTCCATCGGAGCAGTCCGGCTTTGGATGTGAAATTAAATATCATGCAATAAGAACTTTACTTGCTTGCGCCCGTATAGCGTCCTGCTGTGCGGGCGTTTTTATATGCCCCTGCTTCTGGTCACGGTGGCCAGAGGCTCCAAGGTGCCGGGGGCCGCCTGTTCTCCATTTCAATCCGCACTCACCAACCACCTTTTGAAATGGAGGACAATTATGACGACTATCAACCTGAAACGGTATTACCCCTATATGACCGAAAATGTGATGCTGGAAGTTTCGGACGAGATCGCCGCCACCCTCTCTATGGGAGGCCGCCTGTGCGACAGCTACAAGCGGCAGAAGCGCAGAAATGGCGAGTGCTCGCTGGACACCGATCCCGGCTTTGAGGCCGACGTGCTCCGCCAGCCCATGACCCCGGACGAGTACATTGAGGCGCGGGAAACCACGTTTGCCCTCTATGACGCGCTGACCCAGCTCCCGCACACGCAGGCCCGGCGTGTGTACCAGCACTATCTTCTCGGCATGAGCAAGGCCGAGATCGCGGCAGCCGAGGGCGTTGGCCGGAGCCGCATCTGCTGCTCCATTGAGCGCGGGCTGGCCGCTATGAAAAATATTTTGAAAAAATCTCTGTAAGAGGGAGTACATTTGCCCCCGAAACCTCCTGATAGGTGAGAGGAGTTTTCTTCCTCGCCTTGAAAACTGAATAGACAGTATTCCCGATACGAAATCCGCGTGATAGCGACGTAAGGTGCGCCGCCACGACAGCCAGTTCAGGAGGTGATGGACAAGCTGGCCGAGCGATCAACGCAGCCTTTGACCCGGTGCTGGCAAACCGGGCGCGAGGACAGCGCGGAGGATAATGAAACTTGCTCACGCCCTCCCACAGACTTGAGGGGGAGTCCCTGCGGTATGCGCCAGCCCTCCACGGGCAGCGGTACTGTGGGGCTATGCAGCCGAAGCCATCGGCGGTCTGGAATACTCCCCGTGCCGGGGATGCGTGGCAAATACGGCACACAACAATCATACAGGGAGCCGTCAAACCGGGTCTTTCTGTCTTATGACAGCCCAAACCATTCCGGCGCGGCGGCTCCCTCTTTTGTGGATTGAAACGGAAAACAACTGTCCCGCTGCTTCTGGTCATCGTGGCCAGAGGTGGGGCAAGGTCAAAGGACGGCGCTTTTGTGCCGTCCTTTCACGTTTCCCCACGGACAACGGGAAACCATCAAATCTATTCACACCGCTGATTGTTATAGGAGGTTTTCAGATGACGGAGGTAAGAGTTGGCTACCACAAGGAAGTCAAAACCGCGTCTTTTCAGGGCAAATCCATCACCGTGGAAAACCTGACCCCGATGCTCTCTCCCAAAGCACGGGACAAGCGCAAGCGTGAAATTGAAAGCTGTCTGTATGAGGTCTTTGTGAAGTATGCGCCGGGACGGGCGCAGATGCACTAATGCGGGACATCCTTGAGATGCGGGGCTGCCAGAGGTATAATATAGGTGTAAGGTTTGGCAGCTCCTACACGGAAAGGAGCACCAAATGATTATTCGTGAAGATGCCATTTATGGCAGACAGTCCGTTGACCGCAAGGACAGTATCAGCATTGAAAGCCAGATCGAGTTTTGCAAGTATGAATTGAGAGGAGGCAATTTCCGCAAGTACACAGACAAGGGTTATTCCGGCAAGAATACCGATAGACCCAAGTTCCAAGAAATGATGGCCGATATTCGCCGGGGCCTGATCAAGCGCGTGGTGGTCTATAAGCTGGATCGTATCAGCCGTTCCATTCTGGACTTCGCAACCATGATGGAAACTTTTCAAGAATACAATGTTGAGTTCGTTTCTTCCACAGAGAAGTTTGACACGTCCACCCCGATGGGGCGGGCCATGCTGAATATCTGCATCGTGTTCGCCCAGCTTGAACGTGAAACCATCCAGAAGCGCGTGACCGATGCCTACTATTCCCGCTGCCAGCACGGTTTTCACATGAGCGGCGCGGCCCCCTACGGTTTCCAACTGGAGCCGACCACCATTGAGGGCATCCGCACAAAAATGATGAAGCCTGACCCGGAAACGGCAGATATTGCAAAGCTGATGTTTGAAATGTACTCCCAGCCCGGAACCTCTTTCGGGGACATCGCCCGCTACTTTGCCGACGAGGGCATCCTGATCTATGGCAAGGAAATGAAACGGGGCTTTATCTCCCAGCTTTTGAGAAACCCCATTTACGCACAGGCTGACCTCGATATGTACGAGTTCTTCAAAAGCCAGGGTGCGGTGGTAGTCAATGAAGCCACAGATTTTGCCGGGACAAACGGCTGCTATCTCTATCAGGGCCGGGATGTGCAGGAAAGAAAAAACAAGCACCTGAAAGATCAGATACTTGTTCTGGCTCCCAGTGAGGGGCTGGTATCGTCTGATACATGGCTGCGCTGCCGGAAGAAGCTCATGGCGAACAAGACGTTCCAAGGCGGGCGCAAGGCAAAGAACACATGGCTTGCCGGAAAGGTCAAGTGTGGTCGCTGCGGGTATGCGCTTATGAGCGTCGGCAACCCGACAGGCGTTCAGTATCTCCGCTGCTCTAAGCGGGCCGACAGTAAAAGCTGTGATGGCTGCGGGACACTCCGTACACGGGAATTTGAAAGGTTCCTGTACGGTGAAATGGTCAAGAAGCTGTCTGAGTTCCAGACGCTGACGGCAAAGCGAGAAACGGTCAATCCCAAATTGACCGCGCTGAACATGGAGCTTGCCCGCGTGGAGGACGAGATTGAAAAGCTGCTGAATACTTTGACCGGGGCTAATGCGGTGCTGCTGTCCTATGCCAACAGCAAAATCGAGGAGCTGGACACACGCCGCCAAGCCCTGACAAAAGAGATCGCGGCGCTGTCAGCGGAAACCATGTCCCCGGAACAGATTGAGCGGTTGTCGGTCTACCTGAACCAATGGGAAGAAATTGACTTCGAGGACAGGCGGCAGGTTGCCGACGGCCTGATCTCACAGATCCGCGCAACCGACGAACACGTTTCGATTGAGTGGAAAATTTGACTTTTACTTATCCATCGCACACGACAAAGGGCTGTGTGCCCTTGTCAAGCGATGTAAGGATAACCATTTGATTATTAATTAATAACACATAAAATTTTCTATTTAATCATCATAAATCTTTATATAAACTAAAACTATTCCCTAATCATCCTCTTACAATATAAACTCTTATAGAAAATCATCATCCTAGAAATTACGGCTCAAAATTTATTACTTATGTGTTATTCTATATATACAATCATAGAAAAAGGACATGCCTAAAATTAGAAAATAAGCAACTCTCCTTTTTCTGCTAATCAAATCACATTTTATCCATATATATTTTTTTTCTTTTAATAGTTTTTTTGTTTTTAAAGCAAAACTATTATTGGAATTGTTTGTTCCTTTCAACATATTATTATAATTATAAATTAATTGCTTAAATAAAAAAAAGCATACATATACCGCTTACATGATTCTGAATAATTTGATGCTTCATATAATTCAATTGATTGACTTGTTATCGCTACAAAATCATCGTTCGTTATCTTTTTTCTCTTTCCCATAATCCCGTCATCTCTAACGGTATATACATATCTTCCATCCATTGAAAACACTACTTTTTCAGACATCAACAATAATCTTGGAGTATTTTCATAATCTTCATAAATCAAGTCCTTAAGAAATTTACATTTTAAAGCAATATCTCTTTTAATTAGCTTAGCCCATGCCTGCCATAAACCATTTTCAAATATAATTTTGTTTGCTCTTTCTGCATTTTCTACCATAACATTGCCACTTAATCTAAATGATTTAAAATCTTCATTTTGGGATAATCTATATGTAGATATAGCAATATCAGCATCATATTTTACAATCAAGGTCATTAATATTTCAATCATATCATTTTCAATATAATCATCACTATCAACATATATAACGTATTCTCCACATGATGACTCTAATCCTCTATTTCTAGCCTCTGATAGTCCCATATTTTTTTGATGAATTACCTTAATTCTTTGATCTTTTTTTCTCCATTCATCACATTTCTGTGGACATTTATCAATTCCACCATCATCTACTAAAATAATTTCAATGTCTTTATACGTTTGATTACATACGCTTTCTACACATCTGTCTAAATATTTTTCAACTTTATAAACTGGAATAATTACACTAACCATCAGCTTCTTCGCTCCATCTATATTTTTCAAATAACTTATTTTGTGTGATCAGTTATACGACACTTTTCTATAAAATTTTCATAATTTTCAAAATATGGATTGTTATTTTTATAAATTATTTATAACAATATTATTGTCACATATATCACCTAGTTCATTTTTAAATACGTTATCTAAGTTATCAATTCTATTTTCAAAAACATAAAAATGCTCTTTTAAATATCTTTTAGGTATGTCCATTTTATAATTTAGATAATATAGCTGTGCAAATTTAATACTTTCATTAACAAATTTTTCTTTTCTCTTTTTTTTTCGAAATTCATCTAACGTACAAATTATCTTAGCAGGATTACCAGCTATTACACAATCATCTGGATACTCACCTGAAACAACAGAATTTGCACCAATAATTACATTATTACCGATCTGAGTTCCACATAGTATTATACTATTCATACCTACAAAACAATTATTGCCTATTCTTGTTTCTTTAATATTTCCGAGTATGTCACCATATTTATTTTTTAAGACAATCCAGCTATAGTCGTGAGATAAAACAACTACTCCTGATGTAATAACACAATTGTCTCCAATCGTAATCATCCATGGCTTTTGATCATCAATCCAGGTATCTTTAGCTGAAATAAAATATGTTCCTATACCAATTGACATGCCTTTATTCTTCAAATATTTAATATAACTATCTGAATTTGCTCTAAATGAATATATCACTCGATTTTTTTATATTTTAATAACTTCATACTTTTCCTTATTTAATAATTATATTTTGTTTTAAGGGCATAGGTTACCGGAATCATTATAGCCAAAATTTGACAAATGAAGTAAATTTCAACATTATCAGTCAAGTACAATGTAAACATATAAATTATTATTTCAAAATATAAAATAACACTTTTTTCACTATAATGTTTCTTATATACATTTTTTAAATATACTAAATAATAAACTAACCATCCGCCAAAAAAGAATGAATCCATTTTCAACATACATTTTAATTATATCACTATGGACTCCACCTACATGTAAATAAGACAATTCCGTATTTAATAATTGTGTAACAACATTCCTTCCAATTCCAAGAAATGATGGTTTAAATTGTGCATAATCCATTATTGCCCTATAATAATAATCTCGTCCCATCACATTTATTCCCATGCTTTGTATAAAATCATAAAAAACATCTCCATCTGTCATAATATAAATGTAAAAATAACAGAATAATACTCCCAAAATGCCCAAAATAAAACAAATCCTATTTTGTACCTTATTATTAAACAATTTTATCAAAAGATTAAATATATTATCAAAACAAGAGCGATGACAGAAATTCTTTTTAGTCCTAGAATCATAATTAAAAAAAAAAACAAACATAATTATAGCAATATTTTTTTTTTTTTTGTTAATTTTTCTTTTGTGAAAAAAATATAATAAACCATTACATATCCTATAGCCAAAACTAAGTCATGCAATTCAAAATAATTCATTGATAAACCACCAGTTGTATCAAAAGGATCAATTAATCCTTGCCGAATTGCATGAATTATTATCATTGGTCCCTTTATGACCAAACTTACCGATACAGATAATAACCAAGATAAAAGCAAAGAAACCACAGTATAATATAATGCATTAATTCCTAGTAAGTATATCGCAAAAATAGCAAGTACAGTTGGTACATACACCGTGAGATTTGTCGTAAAGTATTTCTTATCTACTATACCAAAACACATTAATATTATTGTATAGCCATGTATAACTATATGCGGTAATAAATAGAGTTTCAAAAATCTTGGAAAATCATCTTTATACACTCCTCGAAACTTGAATCCATTAATATCCAATTTCCATATTCCTAAAAAAATCCATAACAGACCTATAATAATTTGTAATCCATAACCCATCTCATAATCAGCATACTGTGTTGTAAATGCAATGGTCATAGATATAACATATAAAATAACCATTGATTTTTTGCTATCATATTTCATTTCTAATTTCTCCATAAATATAACTCTATTTTTTTCTAAACGATATTAAAATCTGCAAAGATAAAATTAATAATGTATAATTTAAAATAGATTGCTTTTATATTATTTTTAAAAAAATAAACAGAAACAAACATAATACCATTTTTTTATCAATTAAAGTCAAAAACAGTCTCTGTTTAAATCCCAAAAAATTCGTGGGATAATGACCAATTACATCGCAAACTGTTTCATCTCTGCATATCTTTCCAATATTAGACAAATTAGTTTTAAATGGCATATCTTTTAAATGACCATTTTCTTGTTTAATAGACATTTTAATATAAATAAAAAACATTCTTTTTAGTCTTAATTCAGTGTCATTATCATATCCTAAATCCATTAATTTCTTATGCATCTCTAAGTAAAAATACTTGCTTGCCTCAAATCTATCTTTTCTATAGCTTGTACTTAATGATCCTAAATTCACTCTATAATTATATCCAGCTTTATCAATAGTACATGCTCCATTTGCATACTGCATATAATCGATATTAAAAACCAAATCCTCCGAAATCAATTCTCTTTCAGACGGAAATCTTAAGTTGTGTTCAAAAATAGGTTTTGTGTTATAAAGTGCCCCCCACACACACATTTCTATACTGTCATGTTTAGTCGATGAACTTCCAATCATCCTTGGAAGCATTTCTTTTTTCGCTTTTTCACCTTGAAATAATTCATTATCATATATTCTGTTTGATACAATTTTTCCAGAATCAATAACTCTTTTAAATCCGCCCTTACACATATCGACATCTTTATTTCTTAACTCATTATATAGTGTAGCAATACAATCCGGCTCTAAATAATCATCTGAATCGACAAAAGTAACATATTCGCCTTTAATATGCTCAAATCCAGTATTTCTCGCCATGCCAAGACCGGCATTTTCTTTATGTACTACCTTAAAATTATCATATTTTTCAGAATATTCATCACATATTTTTTTCCACTACTATCTTTTGAACCATCGTCCACCATAATGACTTCTAATTCATTATAAGTTTGATTTATAAGACTATCTAAACATTGTCTCAAATATCTTTCTACGTTATATACTGGAACAATAACACTAATTAACATATCTTTCTCCTAATTTACATATCTTTCTAGCTGGGACTCCACCCCAAATCTCACAATTTGGAATATCTTGTCTAACAACAGCTCCTGCAGCCACTATTGCACCATCACCTATAGTCACTCCTTTTAATATTGTTATATTTGCGCCAATCCAAACATTATTTCCTATATGAATAGGCTTACTATTCAACCCTGCAACAACTCCTGTATCACCTATATTATAATCATGATCAACAATAACTATATTATTTGCTAAATTACAATTATCGCCAATTGTAATCTCATTTGCACAGGTGATCGAACAATTATGATTCATAAAAACTTTATCACCTATACTACATTTTGCATTTTCTATAATCTTGATATAGCATGGTCCTGTGGTCATCAAAAAAACACCCATTTTTAACTTACTATTCTTTTGTAATTGTATTTCTAATTTACCTCTAATAGCGTTTATAGGCTTTATTTTGATGTTTTTCCCAAATTTAATCTTTAACACTTATTAATAAAGTAAGTTCTTTATTAATAAGTGCATTTTTTATAAAATCATTAATAACATATCTTAATGAAAAATTGGTGGTGCACCTACTTGATATCTCAAGTCGTGATTTCTCTGTCTTATGCATTTGGCAGGTACACCTCCCCATATTTCATAAGGTGGTATATCCTTTGTAACAACAGCTCCCGCAGCTACTACTGCACCATCACCTATAGTCACTCCTTGAAGAATAGTCGCTCCTGTACCTATCCAACAATGATGTCCTATAGTAATAGGTCTAAAATCTGCTGTAAAATCAGGGTCATCTATATCATGGCTTCCTGTAATCATTTTCACATGACTGGAAATATTAGTATCATGCTCTACCGTAATTCCTCCCCTTGCATCTAATTCAGCAAACCAGCCAACAGAAACACCCTCAGCAAGCTTTAATGCTTTAGGTAACAATACTTCCACGCGTCTACATAAAAAAGTGTTTTTACCAATTTGTGCACCTAAAATTTGATATGCCCATTTTCTCATATGACGACTAGGTACTTTATTCCAAATAGCATTAACAAATAATGTTACTGTATAATATAAACATTTAATCGCTTTAGGCATATCATTGCCTAAACTTTTATTATGTAAATTATCCATTACAATTCCTCATAAAATCGACTATATTTTTTCCGCAAGTTGTACAAATGAAAACTCTGAACATAACGTTCTTTTGCATTCATTTCCATTTGTTCTCTTTTTTTTCATCATTCTCTATTACTTTACACACAGCCTCTGCTATTTGTTCTGAACTCTTAGGATCAATTAAATATCCATCCACTCCATCTCTGACAATTTCTGGTGTCCCATCTACTCTTGTTGCAACTATCGTCCTACCTACCGAATATGCTTCAATCGGTGTCAATGGCAATCCCTCCCACAATGAACTCAAAACAATTAAGTCAAGTTGTGACATTAGATTTTGAACATCTTTTCTATATCCTAAGAATTTAATACATTCTTCTATTCCTAACTTTTTTACTAAGTTAAATAATTTTTGTTCATCCTCACCGTTACCGGCGATTACAAATCTTGTTCGAGGATATTTTTTTTTAGTATCTTGGGAATAGATTCAATAAAATACTCCATTCCTTTTTGTTCAGATAATCTACCTATATTGCCAACAACAAAATTTCCATCATCATGAAGCTTCCTTATATATTTATCTTCTAAATAATTGCCATCAAATGGCTTTACCGCATTGTGTATTACGGACACCTGTTTTTCAGGAATTTTAAAATAATCCACGAGATTTTTCTTCACCATCTCGCCAACAGCGATAACTTTTGTATGCTTATAAACAAATTTCGTCAGCAATTTCTTATCAAAGAATGTATTATGTGCATTAGCAATTTTTATGATTGAACTGCCAAATAAAATTTCTGTGTAGAATGCAGCCATTCTGTGATGTGAATGTATTACTGTTATTTGCTCCTTTTCTACGATTTGTTTTACTGTTCTACAAATTTTAAATATATCTTTCTTCGATGATATATCCGGAATTTGATAATGCCTAATTCCCATTTCTGTGAGCTTTTCAACATTTACACCGCCACATGAACAAACAACTATCTTATTAACTTTTGGTTTAAACACTTCACATAATTGTAAAACAACATTTTCTGTTCCACCCAGCATCATTGTCCGAGTAAAGAACAAAATGTTTTGTTTGCCTAAATCCATAATCAGTCCTTTCGATATTTAAATATCAATCTCAATATCTTTACATCATCAAGAAAATATCTTTTAAACATTCTCTTTGGTTCCTGCAAAAATCTATAAAACCATTCAAGTCCATGATCACTCATCCATCGCGGCGCTCTTTTTGATATTTCCAGCCAAAAAATCAACTGTAGCACCAGCACATACTGAAACTGTAGCATCATATTTCATATAATTCTCATATATCCACTTTTCTTGTTTTGGACATCCTAAACATCCTATTAACAAATCCGGATGTGCATCAGTAATCATCTGATTTATTTTATCTAATTCAGATTCATCATTCTCAAATCCTAATGGTGGTGCATATGTTCCAACTATTCTGATGCCAGGAAATTTCTGTTCAAGCTTCTTCTTTGCTTGTTCTGCGACTCCATCTTTACCACCTATAATGAAGATAGTATAATTTTCATCTGCCGCTCTTTTACACATCTGTGGTACAAGATCAGACCCCGAAACTTTTTCTTTTATCTGACGTTTATATAACTTTGAAATCCATATCAGAGGTTTTCCATCAACCAATACCATATCAGCTTCATTGGATATCCTTCTAAGATAATCATCATTTTCCATTTTCATGACTACATCCACATTGATTGCTACAATATATGATTTTTTTTTCTTTCTCGAATGAATCCATCGATTTCATCTAATGTTTCATCTAATGTGACATTATTTACATATGTATTAAGTAATCTTTGTTTCTCTAGCATTTTAATTATTATCTCCAAAGAATCTTTCTTCGAGCATCAGACACAGGCAATGATATATTGGCAAATGATACTCCTGTATTCTATATGTCCTAGTCTCAGGTGCTTTTATTGTTACATCTGCTATCTGTGACAATTTGCTATCCTTAGCACCAGTAAGAGCTACAACTTTCATTCCTTTTGCTTTTGCAACTACTGCAGCATATAAAATATTTTTTTGCTATTACCGGATGTGGAAATTCCTAGGAAAACATCTCCTTCCTTTCCATATCCATTTACCTGCTGTGCAAAACAAAGCAATGGTTCACAATCATTCATATATGCAGTTGTAAGTGCGACATGTCCATCAAGTGCAATTGTTGGGAGTGCCATCTGTAAATTTTCTCCAAGTACCTTGCCAAGTTCATCATTTACAGACATTAATTTTTCTTTATATTCTGAAGAAAGCTTTCTGGGATTTTCAAACCCCTTCATCAGCTCACCAACTATGTGTTCAGAATCTGCTGCTGAGCCACCATTTCCTGCAACTAAAAGCTTATTTCCATTTGCATAACTCTCTTCAAGAACTAAATAGACTTTTTCGATTTCTTTTTTGCAATTATCTATTTGCGGATATCTTTCGATTAATACATCAATCTGTTTCTGAATATTCTCTTCCAACACTTTACTTCACCTTTTACATTTACTAAATTTCTTCATATTCTTCCGGACTATAATGAATCACTCTTGTGCCACCATCTTCAAATTTAAAGGGAATATACATAAGGTCTTTCATTGCTTCTTTCACAACTTCATGTTTTTCCGGCTGAACATAAAATACTAAGAAGCCTCCTCCACCAGCCCCAAGGAGCTTTCCTCCAAGTGCACCCGCTTTCATGCCTCTTTCATATAACTCATCTATACTTCCTGTACTTACGGCTCCACCTGTTCCTTTCTTCAATTTCCATGTAGTATCAAGAAGATGACCGAACTCATCTAAATTTCTATTCTTGTCCGTAAGAACAGCCTCTGCTTCATCTACCAGACTATACATTTTTTTATAGTCTTACACTTTTGTCTTCTGAACTGCTTGCTTTATTTGCCTTCTGCACATCTGAAGAAAAACGTGTGAACCCTGTAAAGAACATCAATAAATTATCATTTAACATTCTTTTTTCTTTCCGGAGATATTATTACAGGAAGCACCTCATATCCATCTGAATTGAAATTAATTCTGTTAAAGCCTCCAAAGGAAGCTGCTATCTGATCTTGCCATCCTCCTGATTCATTACACAGAACACGTTCAAGATATATTGCCTCATCTGCCAGTTTCTTTTTATCTGCATATTTACCTTTAAGAGCATAAAACGCATTAAGCATTCCTACTGCAAAAGATGAGCTGGTTCCCAACCCTGAACGAGCCGGAAGATCAGCTTCATATGTAAGTCTTATCTCTCTCATATCAAGCATCTTCATCGCTTCACGAATTGCCGGATGTTGAATATCATTTATATCAGTTACTCTCTCTGTTTTTGAATAAGAAAGCTCTGTTGAATAATCAAAAAACCTTGGGAGATGCCTCACATTTACATAACAGTATTTATCAAATGTAGTCGAAAGAACCGCACCTTCATTTTCCCTGAAATATTCCTCCATATCTGTTCCGCCACCAAAAAATGACATGCGAAATGGGGTCTTAGTTATAATCATGTAATACTCCCTTCACAGCGTCTAATAGTCCGCCTTCATTTATTTTTATACCTGTACAGCCTGCCGCCTCACCAGCCTGAACATCCGAATCAGAATCCCCTATCATGTAGCTGGCATTTAAATCAATGTTCAACTCTTCTGCTGCTTTTAGCAACATTCCCGGCTTTGGCTTTCTGCAATCACAATCTATTTTCAATTCAGGTATCTCACCTTCATAACCTTTATGTGGATGATGCGGGCAAAAATATAACCCATCAATATATGCCCCATCTTTTCCAAGTAGAGTTTCCATTTTACAATGAATGTTATCCAACTCTTCAAATGTAACTTCTCCCCTTGCTATAACAGGCTGATTTGTGACTACTATAGCTAAATAACCACTAGTGTTGATCATTCTTATAGCTTCTGAAACTTCTGGTAATAATTCAAATTCATCTATATTTCTTAAAAAACCTACATACTTATTAATAGTTCCATCTCTATCTAAAAAGATTGCCTTTTGTTTATTACTAAGATTCTTTGCTGAAACAACACCTTTTTTAAAATCTTCACACACCGAATAATACCTATCCGGTGTTCCCATATCCTTTACATATTCAGGCGAATCATAGCAAAATATTTTTCCTGTGGAGCACAATGGTTTAAGAATCTGACGGTCTAAATCTACTTTTACAATCTTCCCGTCTTTTTCCTTACCAATTGAGCTTTTATCAATCCCACTCATCTCCAATGCTTTAGGAGAAATTACATGAAGACCGGCATTTACCCTGTTTTTGTAATACTTTGGTCTGGATTCTTCTTTTGTAAGCCATTGCTTTACTTCACCACTCTTATCAGCAATAATTAATCCACTATCATATGGATGAGAATTTGGATGTGTAAACAATGTAACCAATGCACCTTTTTGTCTGTGACATTTCACCATTCTGTTAAAATCCACATCAAATACAGCATCCGCGTTCAAAAGCAGAAAATCTTCTTTTAAATCCAGAAAAAACAAAGCACCTGCATTCCCTAAAGGCTTATCTTCTACAAAATAATTTATTTTCACTCCAAGCCTTGATCCATCTCCAAAATAATCCTTTATTTTATCAGCCATATACCCTACTGTCAGGATTATCTCTGTGAACCCCTGTTCTCTGAGTGAAATAATTTCTCGCTCTAAGACAGGCATATTTTGTATTGGAATTAGTGGCTTTGGAACATCAGGGCATAATTCAGAAATCCTGGTTCCTCTGCCTCCGGCCATTAATACAACTTTCATATGTTAATATTTCTCCTTGTAGAAACTACACTGCTCCATCGTTTTTCAAAACTCCTACAAACGTCTTAAATATTATCTTCATATCCCCCTTAACACTCCACTCCCCAATATACTGGGTATCCAGTTTCACCACTTCCTCAAAGTCCGTGATATTGCTCCTGCCACTCACCTGCCACAGTCCGGTCAGTCCGGGTCTGAATGACATTCTGGCTCTGTGATGTGGTTCATACTTCTCCCACTCATCGAGTGTTGGTGGTCTGGTGCCTACCAGGCTCATATCTCCCACTAGTATATTGAAAAATTGTGGGAATTCATCCAGGCTTGTTTTCCTGATGAACTGCCCGATTCCGGTTTTCTTCTTTCCGTTTGGCAGCACCTTATTGCCTATGATTCTCGGGTCGAAGTCCATCTTGAACATCATTCCGTCGCCTATCTTGTTTTGTGCCATAAGTTCTTTCTTTCGCTCCTCGGCATCCATATACATGCTGCGGAATTTATACATCTTGAACTTTCTGCCGTTTCTGCCGATTCTCTCCTGTGAGAAGAATATCGGTCCCGGCGATGCTATGTATATCGCCGGTCCCACAAATATCATGATGATAAGTGTGAACAGACAACCAACCAGACCTCCGACTATATCCATGCCCCTCTTTACCAGAAGTGCGCTGGTATTTGCATAGTTCACGCTTGATGTGACTACGGTATAGTCGCCTATCTTTTCTATCTGCTTATAGCCACCCTGGGCTGTTCCGTTTTTTGCTATGCCTGTATGCACAGCTATTCCCATCTCAAGGAATATATCTGCCATCTTCTCCGGATATTCATCCTCACTGCACGGCGGGATGAGTACCTCATCCACCCACTCATCACACGCATAGTCCACTATGCCATCGTGGTTTGCAACAATCGGTATGCCGCATATAGTCTTGCCCTTCATGTCTGTATCCAGTGAAGCTGCTACTATCTTTGTATAGCCTATACAGCTTTTCTCCACTGTGCGCAGTGTATCACGTAGCATAGCATCGGGTGCTATGACAAACAGCGATTTCTTTGATGCTCCAAATCCCTTTTTCTTAAGGAAGCTCTTGAGCGCTAGTCTTGCTACATATGTTATTGTCACATAGATTGGAAACATGATATAAAATGATAATCGCGAGTATATATCAGCCATCTGTGTGGTGAACAGAAATAGTGCTGTCACCAGAAATACAAGCACTGCATGCTTACATGTCGATATAAATTCATCCAGATATCCGCGTTTTAGGACATTTTTGAATGAGTCTGCCATTATCTCCACAAAGAAATCTATCAGAAGAAATGCTACCCCCAGTATACGGTAGTCCTTGTCCATGTATGGGTTATTAAAGCCGAAGCGTATCGCATATGAAATAAAAAATGCTATAACAATGCATGCGATATCTATAAGCATAAAGTCTATATGCTTTGTCCATCCTCTGCCTTTCTTTCTGTACATTCTTTCCAAATTCTCCTTATGGTATCTTTTATTTTCCTTTATACCTGTTCTAGGGGAGGTACCTTTGTACCCCCCCCGAATTATTTTAGCCTATTCTGTTTTACGTATGTTTTATTCGGTTATTTGTATCTTTTTCTGTATCTAATCAGGGTTTTCAATAATATATTTTCACCCATTTTTAATTCTTTGTCAATGAATATTAGGTTTTCTTTATAATTTTTGACACATTCGCTAACCGCTATAGTATTACAGCACCCATAATTATACATTATTATATGTCATGCTGCCTATTTTCCTCAAACAGCCTCTGCTTCCTCTCTATCATCTCATCAATCCTTGCAATATACTGCCCTACATCCTTGACATTCTCGCATCTGTCGATGCGGTGTGTGCCATCCGGATTCGGTACCGACCAGACACGCTTGGTGCTTGCTCCCGCTCCGCATGCCACGATGGTCTGCTTTTCCTCCATGATCAGTATATTGTATACGCCGGCCTTGCCCTTTGCCGCATAGCCCACGTTTTCCATATTGCCTGCCATGCCCTTCTGTCTGTAGAGATAGTATGGTTCAAGCCCCATCTGCTTACAGTAGGCTGCGCAGAGATCCATATGCTCCTGAGTGTTGACCATCTGCATATCGCTGTAGCGGTCCTTGAAAATGGTGAGTCTTGCAGCTCGCTTTACTGCGAGTGAGTGGATGGTGACGTTGTCAGGCGCCAGTTCCTTCACCAGCTCCATTGTGTGCCTTACATCATCGAGTGTTTCCTCAGGAAGTCCCATGATGAGGTCCATGTTTATGTTGTCAAAGCCCAGCTCACGCGCGAGCTTGAAGCTTTGTATCGTATCGTCTACTGTGTGGTGTCTTCCTATTATATCAAGTGTCTGCTGCTTCATGGTCTGCGGATTGACCGATATACGGCTGATGCCGTTTTTCTTTAGTGCCATGAGCTTTTCTCTCGTGATGGAGTCCGGTCTGCCTGCCTCCACTGTAAATTCCAGACAGTCCTTTAAATCAAAGCTGCATTTGATTTTTTCTGATAAGCCTGTCAAGCTGCGCAGGGCTTAGTGTGGTCGGTGTGCCGCCTCCTATGTAGATGGAGTTTAGCTTCTTGTGGTAGAATTTCTGTGCCGTGTAGTCTATCTCCTTCTCGAGTGCGTCGAGGTAATCGTCCACGCGGTTTTTCCACACACCCAGCGGGTATGAGGTAAACGAGCAGTACGCACAGGTGCTCGGGCAGAATGGTATGCCTATGTACAGGCTGTAGCCGTTGTCATAGTCCACCTTGTCGAGCAGTGCCTTCTCACGCTTTGCTATGCCTATTGAGAGGTCGATTTTCTCATCGCTTGCGAGGTAGGTTTCCTTCAGATAATCATAGGTTTCCTTATCGCTCATACCGTCCTCTATGCACTTCATGGCTATCTTGGTCGGTCTGATGCCTGAGAGTGTGCCCCACGGAAGGCTCTTTCCTGTGCCCTTTTCTATCATGGAATACAGGGCGAGCTTAAGGCGGTTTTTGGTCTCCTTGCGGTCTGCGCTGTCTACGGATATTTTTGTGCAGATACTTTTTCCGGCTATTTTAATGTCACTTTCGTCGGCTTGCTGCATCTCATCTGTCATGGAATTATTTCCACCGGCTCTATTCAGCGTCCACTCCACTGCAATTTCATCGCCCACATAGTCTATCTTAAATACCTGCGAGGCATCCGCAAATTCCTTTACGCCATCAGCTGTCATCTCGTGGTGTGTGCAGGCTAAGTTTTTCCCCTCCACCTCATCAGGTGGGCAGCTATAGTACATCTGCACATCCTCCTGCGGGAAGAACTCCTTGAGCAGTGAGTGCACATCATATTCAAAATCCGGTTTATTAAATACTACTACTATCATAAGTAAGGGTTATACATCCTCTCGTTTTCTATGGTTGTTGTGTCATTGTGGCCCGGGTAAACCTCTGTATGCTCAGGCAGTGTCATGATTTTTTCCTTCACCGTGCGCACGAGGTCTGACATGCTGCCACCCTTGAAATCCGTACGTCCGATTGAGCCGCAAAACAGCGAATCGCCTGTAAAGATTACGTCCTCATACGGGAAATAATAGCAGCAGCCACCCGGTGTATGCCCCGGTGTGTGAAGCACTACTATGTGAAAGCCTGCGATGTCAAGCTCCTGCTTATCCTTCAAAAATATATCTGCATAAAATGTTTTTGACTGCCCCATCATGTAGCTGACATTGAGCTGCGGGTCATCGAGTGTGGCTTTGTCTGCCTCATGGATATATATTTTGATGCCGTAGCGGTCTGCGAGTGGCTTTGCATCAGTGGCATGGTCAAAGTGTCCGTGTGTGAGCAGTATTGCTACCGGCTTTGCGCCTGATTCGTCCACTTTTTGGCGAGCTGATTAGCACACGCGCCTGGGTCTATTATTATCATTTCCTTTGTCTTTATATTGGTGACAAAGTAGCAGTTGGTCTGCACCGGTCCCACTACGAAGTGGTCTATCTTCATATTTACCATATGAGTGTACTCCTTGTCTGTTATATGTTATGCTTCACGCAAGAACCACCGGGATTTAGCCGGTGGTCCTCTCTACGTCTATTACACTTTCTATCTGTCTGAGCTTCTCCACTAGAACCTTTATCTGGTCCCTGCCTTTGATATTAAAAAATACCTCGATTGTAGCGATGCCCTGCTTGCTGGTCTTGGACTGGATACCACTGATATTGATTTCCTTCTCGGTAAATATCTTTGTGATATCTACGAGCAGTCCCGGCCTATCATGACAGAATATCTTTAGGTCTGCCTGATACTCGGCACCGTTGTCCATGAGGGCTGTATCCTGCCACTCTGCTTCTATGAGCCTGTCCTTTTCTATCTTGGACAGATTGATGATGTTCACGCAGTCTGTCCTGTGGATTGAGATGCCTCGGCCTCTTGTGACAAAGCCCACGATTTCATCTCCCGGAACAGGATTGCAGCACTTCGAGAAGTGCACAGCCACGTCATAGAGTCCGTGTACCACAATACCGCTCTTTGACTTGTGCTCGGGCTGTGTGCCTGCTGCTGCCTGCTGCTTTTCTGCGATGCTGCCAAGCACATCTGCATCTGTCACCGGCACCACATGATCCTTCTTGTACTCATCGTACATCCTGTTGACTATCTGGCTCTCCTTGAGTCCGCCGTGACCGACGGTTGCAAGGCATGAGTTCCAGTCGTGGAAGCCGTATTTGCGGCGTATTTTCTCCTGATACTCAGGCTTATTTATCTCTGCAAAGTTGATACCCTTTGCCTTGGCATAGGCTGCTATCAAATCCTTGCCGTGCTGTATATTCTCCTCCTTGAGCTCACTTCTGAACCACTGGTTGATCTTGTTCTTGGCCTGTGTGCTTTTTACGACCTTGAGCCAGTCACGGCTTGGTCCCTTGGAGTTCTGTGAGGTGATTATCTCTATCTGGTCACCGTTTTTGATGACATAGTCTATCGGCACCAGCTTGCCGTTTACCTTGGCACCGACCATCTTGTTGCCGACCGCAGAGTGTATGCTGTAGGCAAAGTCTATAGGTGTGGAGCCCTTTGGCAGGTTCTTTACATCGCCGGACGGTGTGAATGCAAATACATTGTCGGAGAATAAATTTAAATCACTCTTTAATAAAGTCATAAACTCCTTATTATCCGACATGTCCTGCTGCCACTCGAGTATCTGGCGCAGCCAGCTGAGCTTCTCCTCCTCTGTGACAGTGGTGGTAGTGGCATTGCCGTTGTTTGTTTCCTTGTACTTCCAATGTGCCGCGATACCGTACTCAGCTGTACGATGCATCTCATAAGTACGTATCTGTATCTCAAACGGCTGTCCGGTCGGACCTATGAGTGTCGTGTGAAGCGACTGGTACATGTTCGGCTTCGGCATCGCGATATAATCCTTAAAACGGCCCGGTATAGGCTTATACTTCTCATGTATGATACCAAGCACTGCGTAACAGTCCGGTATGGTATCCACCAGAATCCTGATGGCAAAGAGGTCATATATCTGGTCTATCGTCTTGTCCTGATTGACCATCTTCTTATATATACTGAAGAAATGCTTTGCCCTGCCGTATATCTCTGCCTTGATACCAGCATCTGAAACATACTTCTTGACATCGTTTACAAGGCCCTGGATGTAGGTGTCGCGCTCTGTCTTTCTGAGGGCTACCTTCTCTACCAGATCGTAGTAGGCATCCGGATAGAGGTACTTCATACAAAGGTCCTCGAGCTCTATCTTTATCTTGCTGATACCAAGTCGCTGTGCGATAGGGCAGTAGATATCCTGTGTCTCTCTGGCGATACGCTGCTGTGCCTCCTTGGACTGGTACTTGAGTGTACGCATATTGTGCAGTCTGTCTGCCAGCTTTATGAGGATGACTCTGATATCCTTTGCCATGGCGAGAAACATCTTGCGCAGATTCTCAGCCTGCATCTCAAGTCTGTCCGCATTCTTATCCTTCGGATCCTTGGTGCTGTCTGTCAGATGCAGGTGCTTTAACTTCGTGACGCCATCCACCAGATGTGCGACATCGTCTCCAAACTCCGCACGCATCTCATCCATGGTCATGATGGTGTCCTCCAGCACATCATGGAGCAGTCCTGCTGCAATTGTTTCCTTATCCAGCTCGAGCTCGGCGAGTATTATGGCAACACAAAGCGGATGTATGATATAAGGCTCTCCTGACTTACGCGCCTGTCCCTTATGGGCATCATAAGCTACCCTGTAGGCTTTGTCCACAAGGCTCGTGTCATCCGACGGATGGTACTTTTTGATTTCCTTTTTCAGCTCATCGTAAAGCTCCTCCGGGCTCGTAAAATCCTTTGTTCCCCTTATACCGCTGGTATCTGAGCGAAATTTGTCCGCTATTTTTTCTAATTCTTCTGTTGAGTAATCTGCCAATAGTCTCACCTCGATTGTAGTGTATCTTTAGTAGCCATTATATTTTATTTCTTTAAAAATTGCAATCTTATGTTGTTAGCCGATAACCATCTTTACTCCGCCATACATGCCGGCTGAGTTGCCGAGTGTGGCGAGCTTGATCTCTGTCTCACGGCTTGCATGGAAAGCATACTCTTTATAGTACTTTGCTGCTGTATCGATGATGATGCTGCCTGCCTTTGAGAGGCCTCCGCCTACAACAAATACCTCAGGGTCCATGACGCATGCTACTGCTGCCATTGCCTTGCCGAGAAGCTTCATAGACTGCTCTACAGCTGCAATGCCCGCTGCATCTCCTGCCTTTGCCGCATCGCATACATCCTGGCTGTGAAGCCTGCATTTAAATCAAGCTTTGTTGCCACATCCCTGTGTGCTGCAATATATCTCTCTGCCACTCTTACGAGACCGTTTGCTGATGCATACTGCTCTAAGCAGCCCTTCTTGCCGCAGCCACAGCACTCTGACTCATCATCTACCATAGGCATATGTCCTATCTCTCCGCCTGCTCCGTTTACTCCGGCTACGATTCTGCCATCGCGGATGATTCCTCCGCCTACGCCTGTGCCGAGTGTGATCATGACTACATCCTGATGACCCTTTCCGCCACCCTGCCACATCTCACCGAGTGCAGCTACGTTGGCATCGTTTCCAGCCTTTACCTTGATGCCGCCGCACAGCACTGAGAGTGACTGTGCCACGTTGAACACGCCCCAGCCGAGGTTGACACACTTCAATACTGTTCCGTCATCCTTTATAGGTCCCGGCACTCCCATGCCTACACCCTCGATGTCACCCATCTCGATGCCGTGCTTCTCGTTATTCTCCTTGATGGATGCTGCGATATCAGGCAGAATGAGCTCGCCGGAATTCTCTGTGCGTGTAGGAATCTCCCATGTATCGACAAGCTTTCCTGTGGTCTCGAAAAAGCCTATCTTTACAGTTGTTCCACCTATATCTACTCCGTATGCATATTTCTTCATTTTTTCGTCCTCCAAATCGTTAAACTATGTTTATATTTTATTGCCTAATTGTATATTTTTCAATGTTTTTCATTGTTTTTTATATTTTTTCTATATATAGAAGCGTTTATATCATCATCCACATTCCCGCTATTTGTAAATCCAAGCTTTTTGGCAAGGCGAACCGATGCCTCATTTCTCTCATCTATCCGGCAGTAAAGCTCTTCAAAGTCTGTGTTTTCGCGCGCATATTCTATGATGAAGCGGCACACCTCCGTGGCATAGCCTTGGTTCTGAAATTCCGGTGCTATCATATAACCCAGTTCATCATGCTCAAGCCCTGCCCGTCCTATCAGCTTACCTGTTTCCTTGGAAAATACAAGCCACATGCCATACTCGTAAAAGCCATACATGTTCTCTATATATGCCTTCTGGTATTCAAGCTCTGTCTCGTAGTCGTAAAGTGGCTCCACAAAGTCTGTCATGCCGGGCTTGTCATAGAGCTCATAGAGCGCAGGAAGATCTGACAGTGAAAGCTCACGTATCAAGCACCTGTCTGTCTCACCGATGTCCCACGGGATGTGATTATACCGCCTGCGCACCCGCTCCAGATACTCAATATCAAGCTCTGCAAGGCTCTCGACTGCATAGCGCGTGCCGCACTGCGGTTCTCCTACTGATGCTATGCCGAGTGAGTCAGCTATTTGCTTCTGCTGTCTGTTTGATACTATCCAGATGTAGTCTGCCGGAGCTTTCGGTTTTCTTAGATTTCCCGTATTAGCTTTCGCGGTGTTATCTGCATATTCTGTATATCCTGAATTATTTTCTATTTCATACACACACAAATTATTCTGCTGTTCATCCGGCAGTTTCTTCTGCAACTCATCCAGCAATTTTCCCAGTAGTGCACCATACAGTTTTTCTTGCAATTCTTCTGACATGGATGCCTTGCCTGCCACACTTCTCCACTGCAGCTTGAATATCTCGTCATGATAGTAAAAAGAGGCAAGTTTTTCGCTTGCCTCATCGATAATTATTATCATTAAACCGTCTCCGGCTCCGGATAGTCCACTCCGAAGGTCTCAACTGTAACTGTCTTCATGACCTGAGCCTCAAGTGGTTTGTCCATGTAGTCTGTGCGCACCTCTGCGATCTTGTTTACCACATCCATGCCCTCGATTACCTTGCCGAATGCCGCATACTCACCATCGAGATGTGGTGCATCCTGATGCATGATGAAGAACTGGCTGCCTGCTGAATCAGGTATCATGGTACGTGCCATTGAAAGTACACCGGCTGTGTGCTTTAAGTCATTTTTGAAGCCGTTGTGTGTGAACTCGCCCTTGATTTCATAGCCCGGGCCGCCTGTGCCGTTTCCGTCCGGATCTCCGCCCTGGAGCATAAAGCCCTTGATTACACGGTGGAAGCATACTCCGTCATAGAAGTTGTGATTGATTAAGCTGATAAAGTTGTTTACTGTGTTTGGTGCGATTTCCGGATAAAGCTCCGCCTTGATTACATCGCCGTTTTCCATTGTAATTGTTACGATTGGATTCTGTGCCATTATTTTTCTCTCTTTCTTTTATAATATTATGAGGCTTGGAGAATATCCATTCCTTGCAATTATTAAATATCGAATTAATTTCCACCCGATTGATTTTACCTGATTTTACTTACTCAGTGCCTCTACCACCTTCGGAAACTCCATGAAGTGCGATGCCTTCACCAGTATGGTGTCGCCCTCCTTCACATATGAAAGAAGCTCCTGTGTCATGGTCTCCCTATCCTCAAAATAGTGGATGTCTACATCGGATGATTTTTCCGCGGCTCCGGCTGCATATTCCTTTGCAAGCTCTCCTGCGGCAAAAAGTGTATGGATATGATTCTCTCCAACTGCTTCGCCTACCTCATGGTGTAGCTTTTTCTCATCGCTTCCAAGCTCGCCCATGTCGCCAAGCACTGCTATTGTCCTGCCCTTTGCATGTGAAAGCACCTCGATAGAGGATTTCATGGATACAGGATTTGCATTGTAGCAGTCATCTATCACTGTCATGCCATGCGTTTTGATAAAATTGGTACGCCCTGCGATTGTCTCTGCTTTCTCGATTCCTGACTTTATCTCAGCTATTGTGAGGCCAAGCTGTAATCCGACAGCCGCTGCCGCCATGGCATTGTATACATTGTGCTCACCCGGGATGTGGATGTGTGCATCAAACTCACCCTCCGGAGTGACAAAATGAGCCTTCATGCCGTCAAAGCCCAGGTTTTCAATATTTGTGGTATATACTGACTTATGAACGCCTGATGCTGATTCCTTGCCATAGTATATGGCAGGCTTTCCATTTACCGTCTGCACTGTGGCCAGCTTGTCGTCATCTGCATTCAGCACTGCGACCGCATCCGGCATCATATGCTCAAAGCACTCTGTCTTGGCTTTAAGCACACCATCCCTGTCGCCCAAAAACTCCAGATGGCAGTAGCCGATATTGGTGATGACCATAACATCCGGGCACGACATGGTAGAAAGTCTGTGCATCTCGCCAAAATCAGATATGCCCATCTCAAGCACTGCTACCTGATGGCTTTCCCTGATTCCGAAAATGGTGAGTGGCAGGCCTATCTCGTTGTTGAAATTGCCTGCGGTCTTGTGGACGCTGTATTTCTGTTCAAGGACAGATGATATCATCTCCTTGGTGCTGGTCTTGCCGACACTTCCGGTGATGCCCACCACCTTGATATCAAGGCCTTTTCTGTAAAATGCCGCGAGCTTTTTCATGGCATCGGTGGTTGATTCAACAAGCACATATGGGCCTGCCGGATCCGTCAGCTCATGCTCAGAGAGCACAATTGCCGCCCCCTGCTCAAACACAGCCGGAATGAATTTGTGTCCGTCCACCCTTTCTCCCTTTATCGGGATAAAAAGATAGCCCTCCCTCACCTGTCTGCTGTCTATGACGGCGCCGGTGATTGTCGTATCAAGCAGTGTCTCATCGCCTATGTATCTGCCCTCACAGGCTTTAGCGATATTTGCAAATGTAAGATTCTTCATGTACTTATCTGACATGCTACACCTCATATTTTTTCAAAGATATGTCAATCAGATGCTCACAGAGCTGATTAAAACTCATACCGATAACCGCGGCCTCCTGTGGCAGAAGACTGGTCGGAGTCATGCCCGGCAGTGTGTTTGCCTCGAGGCAGAACATCTCATTTTTGTCATTGAGCAAAAAGTCTGAGCGCGAATATGTGTCAAGCCCGATAACACGCGCAACCTCCTCGGCATAGTGCTGCATATCCTTTGTAACCTGCTCAGGAAGCTCGGCCGGACATGTCTCTACTGTACTGCCCGCCTTGTATTTATTCTTATAATCGTAGAAGCCCTCCTTCGGTGCAATCTCTATAATAGGAAGAGCCTTTCCCTCGATAACGCCGACAGAGAACTCCCTGCCCTGTACAAATCCCTCGATAACCAGCTCATTTTCCCACTTGAAGGCATCGTCAAGTGCCGCCTTGAACTCTGCCGCATCCTTAACGATGGTGACACCGATGCTTGAACCACCGCAGCATGGCTTTACCACGCATGGAAGTGTCAGGTCAAGCTTTGTGATATCGTCCTGTCTGGTCGCTCTTGTCATGGAAATACCCTTTGGAGTAGGGATACCGTTTGCAAGGAAGAACTGCTTTGATGTCTCCTTGTTCATGGCGATGGCTGAGCTTAAATAATCGCTGCCTGTATATTTGACACCGAAGAGGTCAAATGCTGCCTGTATCTTTCCGTTCTCTCCGTTTTCTCCGTGGAGTGCCATGAAAACAATGTCTGCCATCTGACACATCTTGATGACATTTGGTCCGAAGAAGCAAGGTGACTGGTCCTTTCTGGAAGCCTTTACCTTTGCGAGGTCAGGTGCCTCTGTCGGAATATCGCTGACCTGCACGCTTATCTCGTCCGCGCGGTCAAATATACCTGTCAGGTCCTCCTCCCTGTCACTATATCCCATAAATACATCCAATAATATAACTTTGTGGCCGTTCTCTTTGAGTGCCTTAGCTACCATGCTTCCTGTCTTGAAGGAAACATCTCTCTCTGTGCTGAGCCCTCCGGCAAGTACTACGATGTTCATTTTTGTCCTCTTTTCTTTGATTGAATTATCATGCTTTGGTTTAATTAAACACAATGCAATGCTTCTTTTTTAAAGCTATGAGTAATCAACATAATTTTTCCAAAATTATAACACCATTTGTGCAAAAAAGAAAGACCGGTTGCCCGGTCAAAAAAGAAATTCTCATTTTATTTTAAACTGTGTTGGCTTCCAGCAGCTGTATCATTCTCATAAATACCATCCGCCCGTGCAAATCATCCTGTGAAAGTGATTCTCCGTACTTCAATACTAATAATCGGCACTGATAAAAATTCAGCTCAGGATTGCCAAAAAGCAAAATCCGCAAGGCTGCATTTTCCAGGTAATTGTGTATATTTCCCACCTCAATAAATATATCTACGATATCATCGAGGTTAATAAGTCCTTTCTGTTCATAATAAATTCTTCCCAAATATTTCATCCCTCCATCGACTTTATTTTTCGTAGAACTTCTTTTTTTGTCTTTCTTTTGAAATTTTGTCGTCTTTGCGAAATTTCCCTCTTTGTTTTTGTTGGTGGATTCATTTTTCCATATAATATATCAATATTCTAGGCGCGTTACGCGCTTGTATTTTGAAGATTTCTATTAGAATTTTTAATTTTGATAGGTGATTAGCAGTTTTCGACAAAATACGACATGGTTTTAGGTTTAATTTAGTTGGTTTTTGTTTAATATCGCTCTTTTTATATCAGAATTTTTGTAATGATAAATTTGTACTATTTTTGTGGTTTTTTCCTTGCTGGCTGCATCTGGTAGTCTTGATGCAATAAGGGCAATACAAGATAAATCCATAAAGACTTTTGCCCTTGCCATTTTTGCAACCCGGATGTTATCAAGGTTGTAATTATCTTTTAAATCCCCGAACGTACGCTCTACGCTGGTTCGTTGATTATATAGTTTTTCAAATGCTTTTGTTTCTCTGAATGGTGCTGTAATAAACCTTGAATTATCTTTGATTTTTCGACATAATCGTAACCAAGACTGCGTCTTAGAACCGGTAACCGGGTCAGATTTGAGACGCATAACCAATGCCTTTATATCTGATAATTGCTCTATTTGCATAGCATAATGTACAATAGCCCTAGGTTGATAGCATAGTGGGCAGGTCTTGAGGAGCTATAATCCATAAAACTTTTAAAACAGCTCCCAAAATTCAGCCCATAAGGCGGAAAAAATACGAGAAAAGTAGCTGAAACCGCAAAAATCTCCAAAACAGCTCTCAAACTCAGCCCATAAGCCGGAAAAAATCGCGTGAAAAAGTAGCTGAAACCGCAAAAATTCCCAAAACAGCTCCCAAAACCAGTCCATAAGCCGAAAAAATTCCAGAAAAAAGTAGCTGAAACCGCAAAAATCTCCAAAACAGCTTAAAAATTAGAGGCTTCTGGCATAATAGTGGAAGCCTCTAATTATTTCACATAAAAAGAGCCTCCACATTTCTGTGCAAGCTTCTTTTGAAAACTAAAAACTAAAAAATATATTGTTTTTTATATGTCCTGAAACATCAGTAAAATCAATGACTATGAATTATGTAATTCTCTCAATTATTTCATTTTTTGAAATAATTTTGACATGATTAGAAATGAATGTTAAAATATAGTTAACAAAAAGGTGCTACCTATAACAACGGTTCGCCTGATCATTTACTTAGTTAAAATAACCGTTCAGTTTCCAGGCTGGGGCGGTTATTTTTTTGTGGTCTTACTGCCATTGGAACCAATCGTATATCCAAGACCAAATGAGGTTAAACAGACATAAAAACCGGCAGCCAACGGCTACCGGTTTTCGATGAAAGAAAGGTTAAATTATGATGAAAAACAAGAGTCTAACATTCCGGTTCGATAAGTCCGTATGTATGTCCTTTTCTCTTGTAGACTACATTTACTTCGTCATTCTCTGCATTTCTGAATACGAAGAAATCGTGGCCTGAGAGCTCCATCTGGATGCATGCATCCTCAGGATACATAGGCTTCATACCAAATCTCTTTGTACGGACAATCTTGATTTCCTCGTCCTCTGCATCGTCTGCCTCCACGAAATCATCCTGGAATATCGCCGGTGCATACTTCTTTGCGGAAATCTTGGTTCTGTATTTGCGAAGCTGTCTCTCGATTACTTCCTCTACGAGGTCAATTGATACGTACATATCATTGCTGACCTGCTCTGAACGGATAACATGTCCCTTTGCCGGGATAGTAACCTCGATTTTCTGTCTATCCTTTTCTACGCTGAGTGTAACGTATACGTCTGTGTCCGGTTTAAAAAACTTCTCCAGCTTTGACAGCTTCTCCTCTACTGCCTGCTTAAGCCCCTCTGTTAATTCGATGTTTTTTCCTGAAATTGTTATTCTCATGATGTCCAACCCCTTTATCGTTTATTTGATACGTTGTCTGTATCATGTAAATATTATACCATAAATTTCGTTTTCATCAATCATTTTTATGCAATTTATATAAATAATCAAGGGTTTATTTACGGTTTTTCGCGAAATCGCTTGATTTCGCTATGATTAGGGATTTCATCAGAATAAAAAACATCAAGTCGAGTGATTTTTTATACACTATCGCAACATTTCTCAACTACAACAGCACATCTAAGCTATCACAACGTTTCTAAGCTACCACAGCGCATCTAACCTATCCCAGTGCCTCAAGCTGAGAGGAAAGCTCCTCCCACGCCTCCATATCAATAAGGATTTCTTCCTCGAGAGCGTCTATCTCGTTTTGGATTTCCGTGAGCTTTGAGTAGCTTGACTGATACTCCGGCTTCATGAGCTCAGCCTTGAGCTCATCGAGCTTTGCTTCCTTGACCGCCAGGTCCTCCTCGGCCTTTTTGACCTTTTTTTGTATCTTTGAGCGCTCCTTGCCCGGGTTGTAGTATGCCTTGCCGGTTGATGAGACAGCCATTCCGCCTGCCTGGGCTGCGCTATTTGCATTGGTGCTTTCGCCCACATTACCTGCTGCACCGGTTTGTGACGTGCTCCGTTTTACATCACTGCCTGTCTGACTGCTGCCGTTCTGGCTTATCGCGCCGCCAAATATTGCATTGCCTCTGTATACATTTTTGTTCTCCTCAGCCTCCCTGTCGAGCTTTTCCTGATACTGCTCATAGCCAAACTGATAGAGATTGGTAGTGCCATCCTCGAACACAAGCAGCTGTGTGGCTACCTTTTTCACAAAATATCTGTCGTGTGATACAAAAATCAGTGTGCCCTTGTAGTCCTTAAGCATGCTCTCTAGTGTTTCCTTGCCTACGATATCCATATGGTTAGTTGGCTCATCGAGCACGAGCACATTCGGTCTGGTCTTTAAAATCTTACAAAGCGCCAGTCTGACCTTTTCTCCTCCGGATAGCATATTTACGTTCTTGAACACGTCCTCCCCTGAAAAAAGGAAGGCTCCGAGTGCATTTCTGGCCTCGGTTTCCGTGAGATTCGGATACTCATCCCAAAAATCATCGAGCACAGTCTTGTTGCTTGTATACATGGCCATCTGCTGGTCGAAATATCCTATCTGCACGTTGGTTCCAAAGCGGTACTCGCCTGAAAGTGCAGGGATCTTACCCACGATAGTCTTTAAAAATGTCGATTTTCCAAGTCCGTTTCCGCCGAGTATGCCAAGCTTTTCGCCTCTTTTTCAAATCGAGCGACACTACGGAGAGCGGATGGTCATAGCCGATTGCAAGCTCTGATGTATAAAGCACATCGTTTCCGGTCTCCTTTTCGGGCTGGAAATTGGCATGGAAGGTCTTATTGTCGTACTTGTCCGGCGCCTCGATAATCACCATGCGGTCGATAGCCTTCTGCTTTGACTGCGCCATGGATGTCTTGGTCGGCTTGCCCTTGAAGCGCGTAACCATACGCTGCAAACGCTCTATCTCCTTCTGCTGGGCGATGTGATCCTTCATCTGCTTGTCGTAGTTTTCCTTTTTGCGGGCGATAAAATTGGTATAATTGCCCGGATAGCGCCTTGCTGTGCCGTACTCTATCTCGTATACCACATCTACCACATTGTCGAGAAACATACGGTCATGGGATACGACAACCACTGCCTTCGGGTACGACTTCAAATAGCCCTCAAGCCACTCAATCGTCGTGACATCGAGGTGGTTGGTCGGCTCGTCCAAAAGCAGTATGTCAGGCTTTGACAAAAGCAGCTTTATGAATGCTATCTTGGTCTGCTGCCCTCCGGAAAAATCACGGATTGGCTTTTTGCGCTCATCATCTGAGAAGCCGAACTTGCGGATCATGACCTCATATTCCTTCTCATAATAGTAGCCGCCATCATCCTTGAAGGCTTCCTCCATCGCGGTATATCTGGCTACCTTTTCATCGGAATAATCATGCTCGAGCTCTGCCGCCGCGCGCGCAAGCTCTGCTTTTCGCTCGTCCATTTTCACGAAGCATTTGCGCACCTCCTGCTCGAGTGTCACATCAGGATCATCAAACGCAATCTGCTTCAGATACCCTATCTCCGGGTTTCCTGCCTTTGCAATAAAGGCGCTCTCATCGCTGTCGAGCTTTTCCATCTCAACCTCGCCTGAAATGAGCTTTAAAAGTGTTGTCTTGCCACAGCCGTTTCTGCCGACTATCGCTATCTTTTCTGTGTTTCTGATTTCAAAATCTATACTATGCAAAATGACGTCGTCGCCAAATGCGACAGCGCCATTACTTATCTGGTAGAGCATATACTATCCTTTCATGCTTATGCCTGCTGCTTAATTGTTAGCCATAATGTAGTTGACAAACTGTGTTGCAGTACGTCCCGAAATGCCACCATGGCTAAGCTCCCACTTGTTTGCCTCCCTGCACAGCTCCTCGTCTGAAAGTGTGCAGCCGTTCTTTCTCGCAAGCTCTGTTACGATGTTGAAGAACTCCTTCTGCGATGGCTTTGAGTAGCTGATTGTCACACCAAAACGGTTTACAAGTGACAGCTTCTCCTCAACTGTATCTGAGTGATGCTTGTCATTGCTGTTGTCCTGGTCATTACGGTCATTCCATGTCTCCTTTATCAGGTGACGGCGGTTAGAGGTTGCATAAATCAGTATGTTGTCAGGCTTTGTCTCCACGCCACCCTCGATAACTGCCTTTAGGAACTTGTACTCAATCTCATGCTCCTCGAATGAGAGATCATCCATATATATGATAAATCTGTAGTTTCTGTTTTTGATTGCTGCGATAATCTTTGACAGATATTTAAACTGATGCTTGTATATCTCAATCATGCGCAGTCCGTCATCATAATACTGATTGACAATGGCCTTGATGCTTGTTGATTTTCCGGTTCCGCTGTCTCCGAAAAGCAGCACATTGTTGGCCTTTTTGCCCTGTACAAACGCTTCTGTATTGTCTGTGAGCTTTTTCTTCTGGATTTCATAACCGATCAGGTCATCGAGCATGACCGCATCCATATTGTTGATTGGCATAAAAGAGAAGCCACCATCCAGATGTTCCTCAATCCTGAATGCCTTGTTGAGGCCAAACATACCGACTCCGTATGCCTTGTAAAAGCCTGTTACCACATCAAAGAACTCCTGCTCGTCCTTAGCTGCCTCAAGCTTCTTGCTCAGCGCCCTTACTTTCTCGCTGACATTGTGATTGTACATAAGGTCCTTTTTCACAATGGCCTTATAATTGCTGATCTGTGTGAAGCAGTCGATTCCGAGTGCTGACTCGATTGGCTTGAAATCATAATCGAAAAGCTTCTTAAAAATCCTGAAATCGTTTGCCACAAGCCCATTTACGCTGCCATCGCTGGCTCCGACCTTCTCACATGTGATGGAAAACGGATTCTCGCTCATCATAAGGAAGAAAGTGAGATAGTTGTGCCACAGATTGTCATCAAAACCATAGTCTGTCGCTACCTTTAAGATTCTCTTGACCTGTGTATTGATGTCGCGCACAAGCTCTGTCTTGTTGTACTCGCCCACCTCAAACTGCTCAAAGAGCTGTCCCAATTTATAAAGTATCTCGTCCTGAGATAAATCTCCGTACATAAGTAATCTTGATATTTCCTGATACATGGCTGTTCCTCCTGGTTTTGCCTTGTTTTCACTGCTAACATATGATTATAAACACTGCGCCTCTATTTTGCAAGAGCTTGTGTGCCCGGTTTTCTTATTACTACGGGCTGAAATATGTGGGGCCGGTATGGCGCGTGGGACGTAAGCACCGGGCAGTGGGACGTACATCGTACTCCCGCTGGAGCGCATAGCGAAGTGTCTTAGAGTCTGTTGAATTATGCTCAATAAACAGAAATGCCAAGCCATGGACGGCTTGGCAAGGCGTTATGCACCACGGATGGTGCATAAAAGCCGGTTTCGTCTGGCATCAAAAACCTAAAAAGCATAATTCCTACAGACTCTTAGACACGAAGCGTAGCTCACGCGGGAGTATGGTGTGCGTCCCACTGCCCAGTGCTTACGTCCCGCCCTGCATGCAAAAAGGCGGAGCTAAAACTCCACCTTTATTGTTGTGCCACGTCCCACCTCGCTGTCGAGCGTAAGCCCTGCATCATGCAGCTCCACTATATGCTTTACTATCGCAAGCCCAAGGCCTGTGCCGCCGGTCTCCTTCGAGCGGCTCTTGTCTACTCTGTAGAAGCGCTCAAAGACGCGCTCCTGCTGATCCTTTGGGATGCCTATGCCGTTGTCCTCGACCGTGAGAACTGTCTTGCCACCGAGCTTGTGTACCGTCACATTTACGGTGCCACCCTCATTGTTGTAGCGGATAGCATTCTGGCAGAGATTCTCAACGAGCTCAGTGAGAAGCTGCCTGTTGCCTCGTACCATACAGTCAGTGCCGTCAAAATTGAGTGCTACTTTTCTCTGCTCGGCATTCATCTGCAAATTTTCCATGCAGTCCTTGACCAGACCGTACAGATCAAGCTGTTCAAAGCCCTGCTGCGCCTCGCTGGAATCAAGCTCCGAGAGCTTTATGATATCATTGATTAAGGAAAGCAGGCGCTGTGCATTTCTTCTGATTTCAGTGGCAAAATGAATCTGCTGCTCCTTTTCGACCATGCCGTTTTCTATGAGCTCTGCATAGCCGGAGATGGCTGTAAGCGGAGTCTTTAGCTCGTGTGACACATTGGCTGTGAAGTCCTGTCTGCTCTTTGCCGCGGCAAGTACGCCCTCATGCTGTATCCTTATCGCATTCATGAACGGCACGAGCTCCTTGTATTCTGTCTTTTTCTGGATGACAGAGGCCTGCTCCAGGTTGCCTGCGAGTGTCTCGATTGGCTTCATGAGCTTTCTGGTCAGGCTCTTGGCGAGAACCACACATATTCCTACTATGATAACCGTCACTATAAGCATGGCAGGTATACTGCTTGCAAACATGTTCCAGATACTTCTCGCTGCAATGGAGACACGCAGTACCGTTCCATCATTGAGCTTTATGGCATGATAGAAGGTATTGCTGTTCATGGTAGCTGATGTTCTCACGCTGTCTCCCGTACCTTTATCAAATGCTGATTCAACTTCCGGTCTATCGCCATGATTTTCAAGTTTTTTCACATCATTTTGATTGTCATACAGCACTGTGCCGTCCTTGTCAACCCAGGTGACACGAATACCCTCCACGTCAATCTGCGGGATTTCATTTATATCCTGTTTTAGTATTCCGGTGCTTTCTATTGTCTCTGCCATGACCTGCAGGTCTTCCTTTACCTGCTTCTGAAAGAGGTAATAGTTGATTACTGTCATGGAAACCATAGTGGCAATTGCTACAAAAAGTGCTGTTGCTACCAGATAGTAATTAATCTTCTTTTTCATGCTGTACGCTCCGCTTATGTATATTAGAAATCATTATAAAAGCTATTATTCTATAACATAGCCCACATTTCTGACCGTCTTTATCCTGCTGCCATAGTCACCCAGCTTGTGGCGGAGTGTCTTTATGTGCATGTCCACTGTACGTGTCTCGCCCTCAAAGTCAGTATCCCAGACGCTTCTCATGATGACCTCCCTGGTCATGACTATGCCCTGACTGCCCATCAGAAGCCTTAAAAGCTCGTACTCCTTATATGTAAGGTCAACCGGCTCATTGTTCACTGTAACCACATGGCGCTCATGGTCGATCACCAGGTCATCCAGCTTTAAAAGCTTCGGCTCCTCCTTCGCTGTTCTCCTGAGCAGTGCCTTTACTCTTGTGATAAGCTCCATGATTGAGAAAGGCTTTTTGATGTAATCATCTGCGCCTCCGTCAAGCCCTTTTATCATATCCATCTCTGTGGTCTTGGCTGTGACCATTATAATAGGAATATCCTGTGTGGCCGGACGTTTTCTGAGCTTTCTCACGATATCGTAGCCACTCTCATCCGGAAGCATCACATCAAGCAGTATGAGGTCCGGTACGAGCTCATCCAGCTTCTTGTAAAATTCCTTTGCGTTTTCAAATGCACTGACGATGTAATTACTGTTTTTTAAAGCAATAGTCTCTATTTCACGTATGCTCTCGTCGTCCTCTACAATATAAATAAGTGCCATAGCTTTCTCCATTTCAAAAATCTTATGTAAAATTTTTACCTGCTTTTTACTTTCGATTATACATTACTAATGTAAAACAGACGATGGTTTTATGTAAAATTTATGTAAAATCCATCGTCTGTATCAATTTTGTCTGTATATAACTATGATTTAATTTTTCAGCATAAAGATTAAATCATGATTTGCGAACCTTGTCATCAAGCGCAAACTCAACCCACTCAGCAATATTTGTCGCATGGTCTCCGATACGCTCAAAGTATTTTGCAACCATGAGAAGATCCTCTGCCTGCTCACCATCCTCCGGATGCTCCCTGATGAAATCAATAAGCTCAGCCTTTACCTTATCAAAAAGCTCATCAACCACATCATCCTGCTTCATCACTATGTGAGCCTTGTCATTGTTCTTCTCAACATATGCCTCGATTGCCCTGATAAGCATAAGCATTGTCTCTGAAGCCATGCTCTTGACATGCTCTATATTGACCCTGTATGGCTTGTCACTGCTCATCAAAATGGTCATCTCGCTGATATCGGCTGCGTGGTCTCCTATACGCTCCATATCAGTAACCATCTTCATCGCTGCAGAAATTGTTCTGAGGTCTCTTGCTACAGGCTGCTGCTGCATGAGCAGATTAAAGCACAGGCTCTCTATCTTTTTCTGCTCTCTGTCTATCTCTGAATCGCCCTCCATGATGGCTTTGGCGCTATCGGCATCCTGATGTATAAATGCCTCGATTGCTTTCTGGATTGACTCCTCAATCATGCTTCCCATGTGCATCATTTCTTCATTCAGCTTCTTAAGCTGCTCGTCGAATTTCGATCTCATTAACCAAACCTCCCTGTGATGTAATCCTCTGTTCTCTTGTCCTGTGGATATGAGAAAATTGTCTTTGTGTCACCAAACTCAACCATATCTCCCACAAGGAAAAAGGCTGTATCGTCTGACACACGCACTGCCTGCTGCATGTTATGTGTTACAACCACAACTGTGTACTTTTTCTTTAAATCCTCCATGAGCTCCTCTATCTTTGAAGTAGAGATAGGGTCAAGCGCTGATGTTGGCTCATCCATCAAAAGCACCTCCGGCTGTACGGCAAGCGCTCTCGCAATACACAGTCTCTGCTGCTGTCCACCCGAAAGTCCCATAGCAGATTTCTTTAATCTATCTTTAACTTCATTGAATATCGCAGCACCCTGAAGGCTTTCCTCAACTATCTGGTCGAGTATCTTTTTATCCTTGATGCCATGCACTCTCGGGCCATATGCGATATTGTCATATATGCTCATCGGGAACGGATTTGGCTGCTGGAAAACCATGCCGACCTTTTTGCGAAGTACTGTTGTATCGACTGATGGTGCATATATATTCTCACCATCTATCTCTATGCTTCCCTCGATTCTGACGTTTTCAACCAGATCATTCATTCTGTTGATACACTTTAAAAATGTAGACTTACCACATCCTGACGGTCCGATCAGCGCTGTCACGCTGTTTTCTTTTATGTCCATATTGACACCATGCAGTGCATGATTCTGGCCATAATACAGATTCAGGTCGCGAACCTGAATTTTGATTTTTTTCTCCATTTGTATCTCCTGCAACATGTAATAAATTTCTTGTTTTCGAGAATACATTATATGGATGCTTTGTAAAATGCTCTATCAGATGTATGTAAAATCTATGTCAAATTTTTACACACATAAATTATTCGCACTGTTTGTATTTATTATTTGTATACACTATTTATATGCTTTATAGTCGGCTTTATTAAAGTACTGTCTGGTTAAAGTATTGTATCTTTAATAATTAAAAGCTCATCCATTATCCTGTCTGCATCAATATTTGAGTAATTGATAATAAACTGATGCCTGTCCTCCTTTGGCTTGATCAGGTTGAAATGGGTAATCGCCTGAAGCTTTATACCTTTTTTCAATAGCAGCTCTTCAACTGTTTTGTCCGGAAGGTTCGTGTCAAACTGTATGATAAAATGCAGTCCGGAGTCATTTTCTATTACCCTGCATTCCTTTTCAGTGAAGCAGCCTTTTTATGGACGAAAGCACGCTCTGGCGCTTTCTGCCGTAGTGCAGTCTCATCCTGTTTATGTGCTTTTCAAAATAGCCCTCGCTGATAAATCGTGCCAGCGTGTACTGCTCAAAGGTGGATACCGTACATGAGTAAAATGAAAGCCTCCTGTAAAACTCATTTGCCAGATGCTCCGGCAGCACCATGTAGCTGATTCGGATGGTGGATGTGAGAGACTTTGAAAATGTATTTATATAGATGACCTTTTCACACGCATCTATCGAGAGGATTGGCGGTATCGGGTGTCCGTTCATGCGAAACTCACTGTCATAATCATCCTCTATGATGTATCTGTCGCTGCTCTCGTTGGCCCATGCCAAAAGCTCATAGCGGCGGTTCACAGGCATGGTGATTCCTGTCGGGAAATGGTGTGTCGGGCTGATATGTGCTATCTGCGCGTTCGCTTTCTTTATAAGCTCCACGCTGATGCCCTGCTCATCCATCTGCACCGGCAGGCATTTTGCATTGTTGCACTCGTATATCTGGCTGATTTTCTTATAGCCCGGATCCTCCACGCAGTATACCTTGTCCGTACCCAAAAGCTTCACAAGCAGTCCGTACAGATACTCTGTTCCCGCTCCGACTATTATCTGGTCCGGGTCCACATTCATACCGCGAAACGATGACAGATGGCTTGCTATCGCTTCCCGAAGCTCTCTCACTCCGCCACACGGCGACACCGACAAAAGCTCCTGCTCCCTAAGTGAAATCGTCTCTCGCATGAGCTTTGCCCATATGGAAAACGGAAAGTTACCCGAGTCTGTCCTGTTTGATGAGAAGTCAAATATACTTTCATCCTGCTCAGGCGGCAGTTTTATGCTAAGCTCCTTGTGCACCGGTGCCTTTATTACCCTGATATCTGACACATCGGCTATGAAATAGCCCCTCTTGGGCCTTGCAAACATATAGCCCTCGCCTATCAACTGGTCATATGCATTTTCAACCGTAATGGTACTAACCCCCAGATTCTTGGCGAGGGTACGTTTTGATGGCATTTTCTCACCAGAGCTTAATTTTCCCTGTGATATATCGTTTTTGATGCACTCATACAGGCATTTGTAGAGTGGTCCGTCTGTTTTTGTGAGGTCGTAGGTCAGCATTTGATTCACCGCTTTCTGGCATTTTTATTTTCCTTATTTTGAATATTTTAATATTACCAGATGTAGTGTATTATTGCAACCATGATATGCGACTGGCATGAGCAAATGCAGCCCGGCGACGCAGGCGGCGTATACACTCTCGTGTTCGCTACGCTTTGCTGCCAAGATACTGTAAGAATTATGCCTTATAGTTTTTCTATGCCAGACGAAACCGTCGCTACTCGCCCTCCATGGCTCAATAGCTCCTTGCCCCGGCTTCCATGCCGGTGCATTTCTGGTTCTCTTGGGCATAATTCAACAGTATCTAAGCAGCTCCGCTATGCGCTCTCACGAGAATGTACACGCCGTCAGCGCCACCTAAACATATTTGCTCACGCCTGACTACTTTCGTCATATAAATGATTAAAGGGACAAAATACCTTTTGACCCTCATATCATATAAATTGATGCAAAAATACAAATGCAAAAAACAAAAGGAGATTTAACAAATGGAAAACAATAAGAATACTCAATACGAACTCAACAAAGGTCTTGCGCAGATGCTAAAGGGCGGTGTCATCATGGATGTCACTACTCCGGAGCAGGCCAGGATTGCCGAGGCTGCCGGTGCATGTGCTGTAATGGCGCTTGAAAGAATTCCTGCTGATATCAGAGCCGCAGGCGGTGTTTCAAGAATGAGCGACCCTAAGATGATTAAGGGCATTCAGGAGGCTGTCAGCATCCCTGTCATGGCAAAGTGCCGTATAGGTCACTTCGTGGAGGCTCAGGTGCTCGAGGCTATCGAGATTGACTACATTGATGAATCTGAGGTGCTTTCACCTGCTGATGATGTGTACCATATCAATAAGAGAGATTTCAAGGTCCCTTTCGTATGTGGTGCAAGAGATCTCGGTGAGGCTCTCCGCCGTATCAACGAGGGAGCTTCCATGATCCGTACAAAGGGTGAGCCCGGTACAGGTGATATCGTGCAGGCTGTCAGACATATGAGAAAGATGAATTCTGAGATTGCAAAGCTTACTTCCATGCGTGAGGATGAGCTTTTCGAGGCAGCTAAAAATCTTCAGGTGCCTTTCGAGCTGGTCAAGTTTGTTCACGATAACGGCAAGCTTCCTGTTGTAAACTTTGCGGCAGGCGGTGTGGCTACTCCGGCTGATGCGGCTCTTATGATGCAGCTCGGTGCTGAGGGTGTGTTCGTCGGTTCAGGTATCTTCAAGTCAGGCGATCCTGCCAAGAGAGCTGCCGCTATCGTAAAGGCTGTGACAAACTTTACTGATGCAAAGCTCATCGCAGAGCTTTCTGAGGATCTCGGTGAGGCTATGGTCGGAATCAACGAGAGCGAGATTAAAATCATCATGGAAGAAAGAGGCAAATAAAATGAAATCAGGACTTAAGATTGGTGTTTTAGCTGTTCAGGGAGCGTTTATTGAGCACAAGCGCATGCTTGAATCTTTAGGCTGTGAGTGTGTTGAGCTGCGCAAAAAATCAGATATCTGTGATATAGACGGACTCGTGCTGCCGGGCGGTGAGAGCACTGTGCAGGGCAAGCTGCTACGTGAGCTTGATATGTTTGATGAGCTTAAGGGAAGAATCGCAAACGGACTTCCGGTGCTTGCAACCTGCGCCGGTCTTATCCTTTTAGCTTCACATATCAGCAACGATGACAACGTATATTTCGGCACTTTGCCTGTCACTGTTAAAAGAAATGCCTACGGCAGACAGCTTGGAAGCTTTGAGGCTACAGCAAGGTTTGACAATAGCTTTGACTTTACCATGACATTTATCAGGGCGCCTTACGTGGAAGCTATTGATGCTTCAGCAAAGAATGATGTGCGTGTACTCGCAGAGTATGACGGCAAAATTGTCGGTGTGCAGTATAAGAACCAGATTGGGCTGGCTTTTCATCCGGAGCTTGATGACGATACACGGATTCATGAGAGGTTTTTGGAGATGATATGATTATTCAGGAATGTTATTATAATTTGTAATAGCATTCCTTCTTGTTTTCTATTTATATTTTTATTGCCATATCATTTTTCATCATTTATAATTATATATCATGTGTTTCAACACTATTATCCGGAGGGGTTATGAAAATTTTAATTAGTAGGGAACAATTGGAGCTTTTACTTGAAAAAAAGCGCGATTTTATAGGCAAAAAGATAACAATAGATACAATTATAGCAGGTATATCTTTCTTAATATCAGTATGGACAGCAAACTATGAAACCATATGGATCATCCCGGGAATTGTATTTAAAACTATATTTTGTGTTATCGGAATTGTTTACATGATAAAAATAATATATGATATTATTGATTTCAAAAACAATAATTACACTCATACAGACTTATTGAGAGATATAGAAGGATTGGACATGATACAGCATAATCATTCATTAATTATAATCAAAAACAGTGCCCCCGGCATAAAAACAAAATATCTTACATATTATGATGAAAGATGGGACTGTAAGCTGTTTCCCAATTTAAAAACCGCAGATAAAGACAATGAAGCCTTTATCATCAGTAATTTATCAAATAACTTAGGTATACCCAAAAAAGAAATCAAATGCAAATATATATCATCCAGAGTACAGGAAAAATATTCCGTAAGCCATAACGAAAACAGAGTGTATAACCATAGGCTGTACGAAGTAGAATTTAAAAATATTCCAAAAATAATGAATAAAAACGACTTTTCTATTAACTCCCGACACTATTATTGGATGACAATTAGTGAAATGGAAAAAGACGATAATATAATGAAAAAGAATATGGAAGTAGTTGATTTTGTAAAAGAGAATGCGAAAAATAATTTTAAGCCGGGGCATCTGCCCCGGCTTTTGTTGTTTCTTATGTCTTATAAGTTCAATATATAATATGATTAGACGGTCAATAGGTATCATAATATTGTTTTAAAAAGCCTAAAACTCCAAAGTCACCTTAAACAGATCACCGTCCACAGTCAGCTCCAAAGTACCATTCATAAGCTTCATAAGGCTTTCTGCAATAGACAGTCCAAGTCCACTGCCCTCGGTATTTCGCGAGCTGTCTCCTCTGACAAAACGCTCCTTAAGCTCATCGCTTGAGATATTAAGCGGTGTAGCTGATACATTCTTGAAGGTTATGATGGCTCCGCCGTCCTTTGGAATGATGTCAATGTACACTCTCGTGCCATGCTGGGCATATTTGTTGATATTGTTCATCAGGTTATCAAACACTCTCCACAGATGTCGTCCGTCTGCCTGAATCATGACAGGCGTAACGTCATTTTTAATAATTAAATCAAGATTATTTTTCTTGAATTTTTCTTCATATTCCCCGGCTACCTGTGACAGCATAACAGCTGCATCCAGTTCCTCCAGCTCTACGTTTATGCTGCCCGTAGATGCCTTTGACGCTTCGAGTAAATCCTGAATTAATTTTTTCAGACGTGATGACTGTCTGTCGAGAACGTCAAGATATTCGCGTACCTTCTCGTTATCTATGTCCTCCTTCTGCAACAGGTCCACATAATTGATAATCGAGGTGAGCGGTGTCTTGATATCATGTGACACATTTGTGATAAGCTCCGTCCTGAAGCGCTCGCTCTTCATTTTTTCAGAGACCGCCGCCTCTATTCCATTGCTCACATTATTCAAATCCTCGCCATGCTTTCTGAAAAACAGCATAAGCCTTGATGTATCAACCGGCTGTGAAAAATCACCGTTTGCTATTGCCTTTGCGGCGCATCTTATCCTGTCATACTGCATGATAAATGCGATAAGCAGAGCAAGCTCTATAAGCTTTATAATGAATATAAATCCAATACTCCTTATTCCAAATCCTATAAGCTCAAGCAGGCATATGAAACCGAATGCCAGCATACTGATCAGAAACAGCGGTACATTTCTTTCTATCCATGAAAAGCCGTATCTGATTGGGGCAAATACCATCCTGCATAGCTTTTTGACAGGCTTTAAGAAAAATCTCACAACATAGTAGCACAATGTATGCTTCCAGAACTCATGTGCCCTGATTCTTACGTATGTTGTCAGGATTGCTTCAAGCGAAACCATGGTTGCCGCCAGACAAATGAGTGCCACCACCGGAAGCTGCTTTATAAGCAAAAAGCCTGCCGGAAATACCATAAAGTCTGCTAACATTGTCACTCCAAGCATCACCTCATACGGCAGCCTGTCATATAATCGTAATTTAATTTCTTCCGAATCCTCACGTTTTCCGGCAACTGTCAGCAGATACCCCGCTGTAATCACAAAACCAAGTATAAATATGACAAACAATACACTCAAATGAGCCTCTGTAAATTCCATGACGTCAAGTAAGCTGTCTGCCTGATTGAAGTAATCGCCCTTTTCCTGAAGCTGCTGCGGAAGCTTTGCATACACATAATAGTACTCAGGCTTATCTTCCGTTTGGGTGTATGGATAGTACACAATTCCGGTATCCGATATATTAAAGGTATCCGGTAAAAGCTCATAGCTCTCATTCACCTGCTCCACCACTTTTATGATTTCGTAGCTGTCATAATAAATATCCTCATCATAATCGTAGTAAGAGCCGTCACTATCAAAGCGCGAATCGCCGTCATCACTCAGATTCATGCCACACTTTATATGATTTCCTTTTTCATCATAGCACTTTACATTTTTCCACTCGGCAAAGCCTGTAATATCGAGTGACTGGCCTGTAAACATCTCCTCGTAGGCAAAGTAATTATTTCCATTCTCATCGGTTTTCTCAACTGCCTTATATAAGCCAAGCGAGCTGTTATCGTTAGAGCCTGTCATCACCCTCACCTTTGGAATGACATAAGCGGTACCATCATTCAGGCACAGATAAAAGAGCCCATTTGTCTTGGAATACATGATTGAGCTGATTCTCTCACTGTTCATATTGTTTGATGCATCGTCTGACTCTTCATAGCTGCCGCTCATTGCATCCCACAGATATGATAGCCTGTTCCACTTTAAGTTCTTTGCCTTGTAGCTAAAAATATAATCCGGATTTGATATTTCATCCACACTTGAATACACCTTTGCTGCATCAGATTTTACATCTACCTTGTCCTCTGATGTTTCATTGCTCTTTACCACTGCGGCCTGCAGATTTGTATCGTCCATCATCTGCGAAAATGCATTGTCATCACCGGATTCATAATTGTACACCATCTGTCTGCTATAGGCTCCTGCAATATTCGCATGAATTTCATCCCTTAGCTGTGCTGTACTTTCATAATTGTTTGTATACACTGCAACTATCGTTGTTACAACAAGCCCTGCCGCCATGACCGAGCACACTATAAATGCCGCAAGCTTAAGCCACAGATTCCTTGATATTTTTTTCATATCATTCACCTTCCATTTTATAGTGCTTCACTTGACAAAGCTGTATCAAGCATGCACCTATTCAGCGTCAATTTTGTATCCGCGACCCCAGATGACCTTTAAGTACCTTGGCTCAGCCGGATTTATCTCAACCTTTTCTCTGAGATGACGGATATGTACCGCCACCGTGTTTTCTGTCCCATACGGCTCATCCTTCCAGACCTTTGCATATATCTGATTCGGCGAATACACCTCGCCCGGATGCTCCATGAGAAGCTTCAAAATATCGTACTCTGTACGTGTGAGATTTGCTGCCTCGCCATCGACTGTCACTGTCTTTGATTTATCATCCAGCTCAATGCCGCCGATTACCAGCTTTCCTGCGCTTGTATTGCCTGCGCCAAGAAGCATGTATCTCCTGATCTGCGACTTCACCCTTGCCTGCAGCTCTACCGGGTTAAACGGTTTCGTCACATAGTCGTCTGCTCCGACCGTGAGCCCGAGTACCTTGTCAGTGTCCTCACTTTTGGCAGTGAGAAGTATGACCGGCACATTAGAGATTTTTCTGATTTCCACCATCGCCTCTATGCCGTCCATGACAGGCATCATGATGTCCATCAGGACAAGATGCACATCATTGTGTTTTACTATATCAAGCGCCTCCAGCCCGTTTCGCGCCGGGATTACCTCGTAGCCATCGCTGGTTAAATAAATGCTGATTGCCGATACAATGTCTTTTTCATCATCACATACTAATACTTTATACATAATTGCCTCCGGAAGTTTTATGTTGATCTTATTGTATCAATTGTAACATTAAAATCCAATTATGTAACATATTAAGATTTGTTTAAGAAATATAACTTTAACTTGGGATTTACTTCTATCCGGGTTACTGATATATTTATATTATGATTAAAGGGTATATCTGATTAATCATGAGGGACAAAATACATTTTGACCCTCATATCATCAAGAAAAGGAGTTTTCACTATGAATAATTATGGAAATGCGTCCGAAGGACTGCAAAAAATGTTTATTGCACAGGTCTGCCTTTATCATATGCAGCGTGCTGTCTGTCATTCCGATCATCAATCTGCTGGCAACTATTGCCTCGATTGTCCTATCAATCATTTATCTGGTAGGACTTTATAATGCCGGAAAAGACATAAACGGATGTGCCAATGCGTTTGTGCTCAGTATCATCTCACTTGTATGCAATATAATATCGAGTCTTACATCATTTAACGTTCTTTTTGCGATGCTGTTTTCTGTTGCAGCAGCTGTTCTTACATTTATGGTAACTTATCAGGTGTGTACGTCTGTAAGTGATGTGGTCGGAAGCCGTGGACACAACGATATCGCAAGCCTTGGAAAAAGCACATGGATTGTATTTTTGATCGGTTCTATATTAAATGTAGTTGTTGCTATAGTGGCTGTAGTGATCCCATTTGCGGATGTTATCATAGTGGGAATGAGTGTTGTCTCTACAATGGTGCAGATCCATTGTACAGCTTTTCTATGCGACATTCCTAAGCAGGAGTTCTGCGGCTCTTTCTAAGTAGCCTACAATTAATATTTGGAATATGCTGTGAGGATTTTGATATGCTCATAATAAAGGAGTGCAGATCATTTTTACTTGTTCTACACTCTTTCTATAATCAATGGGATGACCATCCTACTATGCATTTATCTCTTCAAGTGTCGGCATTACCGCAAGCGCACCTTTTCGTGTGGTGATAATAGATGCTGCATTGTTTGCAAATGTCAGCATTTTTTTATTTTTTCCTAAAGATATTAAGATTATTTTTTTTATATTTCTGTAATTGAACAACTATTTGATACCCATCCGAATTCAACTTTTTTGTGGTATAATATTCAGCATTACCAGTAAAACATTTGTAATATAAACAAAAAAGCCACATACCAATTTATATCTATATACTATAAAACACCCAAACGAAGACAACCACATATTCATTGCAATACCGCCGAGCAAAAAACATATTTTATTATTTATAGGCACATTCCCCCAAAACACTCTTGTATAATATTTAAATCCATATTTTATTTTTCTAATTCCAATTTCTGCAACGAATCCTCCGTAACCAGTAGCAATAACGGCATGCGATAATTCATGTAATAAAATTGATACAATCAAAATAGGTAATTCAATAAATATTACAGGCCAAAAGTCTTTTTTTTGAAAAGGATAGATCCATTTAGGAAACAAAACCGCCAATACTATGAATAAAATGAATGACGATATAATCGAAACAGTAATAAGCCAAGAAGGTAGATGTATATGTGAGAGAATTTGATTCGGGAATATTGCAAATAATACATCATTAGGCGATGTCTTTATTTCGTTGGAATTTACCTCGTGTGTTTCCTTATTTAGCAAAGAATGCGTTTGCCTGTCAAAAATCATTTCTCCAAATGGCGTTTTATAGTGTTCGTATCGATTAAAAATTTTACTCATTGTTTAATCCTTTAATTCTATAAAATATAGCAAATACCAAAGACAAAACCAAGAAATTTATTAATAGTATTAACCAGCTATTTACACTGTTCTCTAACTCCCGGGTGACAAACATCTGTCTGACATAATAGGAATAAATGCCTTTAGCAATTTTTTCAAGTTCGCTGTTCATAGCCGAGAACATCGGCAGCAAACCAATTATCATAGAAACAGGTGCTGTAATAGGTCCAACACTCATTTGATTTTTTGACAAAATTGCAAGAATAGAACCAATTAACAAAGATAGAATAATGCCAATTATTGACGAAACGATAAAAGTCACTATTTCCTTTGCATTAAACGGAATAATAAATAGAAAAAAACAATTACTAATCAAAGCCAGAAGAAAAACGCAAAATCCTACACCTATTAAATATTCCCATGCTTTAACGTTTGACATTATCAGCATCCTAAGTGTTTTCTTTTCTTTTTCCTCAGAAACAATACTTGACATAAATATAATAGGTACCATTACAGTATTCATCGTTATAAATGATGGCAAAATGAAGTCCAGCTCTACTTCAGATACTATTTCTTTAAATACAAGTGCTAATATCGGAAACATAAAAAATACCACAAGTACAAGTCTATTTTTCAATGAATCCTTAATTTGTTTAATGAAGATAGCACAAATGTGGTTAATTGTTTTCATCTTAAATCTCTCCCTGTCAGTTCAATAAATACTTCTTCCAAATTCGGTTCATTTGAATGGATACTGCGTATTTTATTATTAGTATCAAGTACAGTTTGTAATACTGTAAGCAGATCGTGTGAATCTACCATATATTTTTCACCATTGGTCATCTCAATATTAACTTCGCATTTTTTTCTATGATGTAAGCAGATGTCCTCTGGTGTACCTTCTTCAACTATATTTCCTTCGTTCAGAAGAGCAAGATGATCACACATCTTTTGAGCCTCATTCATATTATGCGTTGTTAAAAAAATTGTAGTTCCACTTTCTTTTAACATTTTCATCATCGAATGAATTTGCAATGTAGTAGCTGGATCCAGACCACTGGTAGGTTCATCTAAAAATACTATTTTAGGAGAATGTAAAATAGCTCTGGCAAATGACAATCTTTGACGCATTCCCTTAGAAAGATTAGAAACACTTTTTTTTGAACTTTCTATCAGACCAACTTTTTCTAATAAATCATTGATTACTTTTTTTCGATTACTAATTGAATAAATTCTAGCATACAGTTCTAGATTATCATAACAATTTAATCTATCATATAGCCCGTCATTGTCTAAAACCATGCCAAATGATGGGAAACTTTCATCAATTTTTTTATCTAATTCTTTCCCCAATATAGCAATATTTCCTGATGTTGCCGAAAGTAGACCAATAAGCATTTTTATTAAAGTTGTCTTTCCAGCTCCCGAAGGTCCAAGCAAGCCAAAAATTTCCCCCTCTTCAACACTTAAAGAAATATTATTTAAAACTTGTCGCTGGTCAAATGCTTTACAAACATCTTTTATTTGAATTACCTGCATAAATTATTCCTCACATTATCAAGAAAAGGACAGTACTAAAATATTAGCACCATCCTCCTTGTTTTAAGGACAGCTCTGTCCCATACATAATAGAGCTATGCTGCAAATGAAGCAGCTACAGCACAACCAGCAGCTGCTGCACCAGCAGTTGCGGATGAGGCAACATCGGAAGCTACAGTCTTTTCATTGCTATCAGCAATAATACTGTCCATTTCATGTTCCTCAAGAAGTCCATACTTTTCCATATTAAAGCTCCTTTCTATATAATATTACATTATCCCTTTTTTTCAAGGGTTAGTGCCAAAGTAGATTAAAAGCTAAATGCGATTAGTCAACAAATTTTGATAATTCGCTTTGTTCAATAATATCTGCCATCTGTCGTGTACGTAATGCATATGTATATTGAGAAATGGATTCATATAATCCTGAATACTTTTCACGATTCGTAATACTATTTTTAGTCAAACATGGATACTGCTTAATAATAACGTTCCTCTGATCAATAAAAATATCATCTACCCTGTTACAAATATATTCATCAAATAAAGTTCGCAGATATTCCATTACAATCTCATGATTGTCAATAGATGCCATGGCAGATACATAATATTTAACCGCCTGCAAGAACAACTCACTCTTATTAATTAAGTCCTTAGAAATACCTTCATCTGCCATATACATAATATAGTCCATCTTTTCTGAAGCTTTACTATATTCACCTCTAAGCACATAATTCATCGCGATAAAATAAGCACAGCCACAATATATTTTCTCGCAAGGTACATCTTCAGGATTAACTACACCATAGTATGATTCCATTGTATTTTCATACGCATTACCAAGGAAATATTCCATTGTTGATATGAACAACTTACTATTTTTTGCATTAATTTTTTCTGGGCAATCGCGTAGAATATTTGACACATAGTACCGTGTATTTGTTGCCCTGAATTGCAGATCGCTAGGATATACCATCTCAGATAAACCTGGAATAATAATATGAAAACTAGGGAAACCCAAATATGAAACATCTCTTATCATAACATCATATCCAGCATTAGTGATTTTTCCAATCCATCTATGTAAAATTTCCCAGTTATCCATACCAGATACATCTTCAACTGGTGTAAAAGCATATGTCGGATTCTTGCTAAATAACTGATATGGATACTGACCCATACCAAATTTATAGCTGTTATATATATTTTTCCATTCATCAACATGGTTATTGGTAAAGTCAACAGAACTTCTTTTTGAATACTCTGCCAAATCTTGTCCTTGAGTCGCTTCTGTTAACGTTCTCTCTATTGCTACCCCAAAATCTGGATGACAGCCAAGCTTTATTCCGTATTTTCCCGTATTCTTTTCATAAACAATTAATGCTGCAACTGGATACTGACCACCAAACGAACAATCCTTGATAAAATAATAATAGCCTTCTTTCTCTTGTTCCTTAAGTTTTTGAATAATCTCATAAACATATGGGAACTGCTGAATATATTCTTCTGGAACATCTGGAAGCGCTGGCTTTTCAGTAAATATTCTTCTTTGAACAACTCTTTCAATTATCTCAGACAACCCTTGAACAAGGGCCTCTTCTGGTGAATTTCCAGCACACATACCGTTTGAGCCATAAAATGGTGTATAGGTTGACTTCGGCAAATACACAACTTTCTTTTCTTTTATGCTATAGAAAGGTAACGTAATATATTTATCTTCTAATCCATAAATATGATAATCAACCTTTTGGACATCATAAAACGCTTTCGCTTTCTCCTCATCAGAAACTCCACTAAGTCCCCTCTGAGAAAAATATAAAGAAGTAAATGAATTAGCGTTTTGAACAATCTCAGCTGATGAAAGTATTTTTTCATCAGGAGACATCAAAAAGGGAAATTTACTTCCAAAAAACACTCTTGGTCCCAATATATCATTCTGATAACGCTCAAAAAACTCCGCATAAGCGCTGGCTTTAGCGTAAGCTTTAGAAACGCCTTTACCATTAGCTCCTATTTTAGTTCCCCTAAAATCTAAGCGAAGAGCATATGTTCCGATGGAACTTCTTTCCTGCCATGTTTCAGTTACTTCAACCTTCATATTTTTTAAAATATCTTGAAGAAATTGGACCGTTTCTTCCGGAGTTTTCTGTTTATAATGCATCAATTGTATTTCACTCATATCAACCAACCTTTCTAATCTATAATTTACTAACACTTTCCATACCCCAAATCATAGATTATTTTTCATTAACATACGGAATTATTGTGCTAGAATAATTGTTCCAACTAACACACTTGTTATTACTTTTCTTCTATCGTATGCTTTTTAATTTCACCTATAATCACCTTATAATTTCAATCTCTTACTAATCCCATTGAGCAATATACTCTTTACTTACCCAACCATATGTTCCTGTTTTTAATCTTTGAACATAAAACCACTCCAAACCGCCTTTTCCATATTTACTCCAGTCAATCCATACCAATTCGCCTGAATACATTAACTCTAAAATTTTAGAATTAGTATTTGGATTATTTCTAAGTCTTACTCCATTTCCTGCTACCTCAGCATTAGCATTATGAGTACTTAATACAGCTAAGCTCCTATTATTTTCTGCATCATATGCTAATATTTCAAAATACTGCTCTTCTATCTCAGAATTGTCTTTAATCTCATCTGCATATGTTCTAGTTCCTCCTCCCATAATTCCAATTGCAATTGTCATTATTAACATACATAATACTTTCTTCATTTTTTCATTTCTCCTTTGTAAATTATTTTATTATTGTTTTTATGACAGCATTTTCCTGCTCCTGTGATGCCTCTTCATAACTCGCTCTCATCGCTTCGCATACTTTTTCATCTATTACACAAATGCTGTAAAATGTATCCTCTGACTGGCTATAACTTACTTTACAAACATTTCCATCCTTTGTTGTAAAGTAGAAATCTATAATGCCCTTCCTTAGCATTTTCTCTGAGTTTATGGCATATTCTATTTCTTTTTTGCTCCAGCCTTCATTATAATTCATGAACTTCTCGGCAATATTTTCTGCCTCTACAGCTTTTTGTTCATAAAGTGGCTTATTTTCAAGTTCTGACGACGAAGAATACTCCGCCAAATTTTTCTCCACATAATAAACTGTCACACTCTGCATATCCACTGCTGCTGAATACTCTATGCCACTGCTTTTATCTGTGATATATACATATTCACTTGAAAATGTTCCGTCACTTCCGTTACTCATATCATGCTCAACATCGACATCCACATTATGTATATCTATTCCATATACTCTTGCCACTGTTTCCTTTGCTATATTCACAGCATCCTGTTCGCTTATATTTTCTTCAACATTCTGATTAGACAGCTCATTTTTATTATACTGTGATAAGCTGTAATCCCTTGAATAACAGAAATCTATTATCTCAAGAATATCCTCATCCGAAAGTTTTTCCGGCAGATAAAATGTACTGGTGTTTTCTTCAAAACACACCTTATCTGAATCTGCCTTATCCGGTGAATCAATACTTTTTAATTTATTTTTGGGGAATTTTCCACTATTTTCATAGTCTCTCTGTAATTCCTTAAATCGGTTAATTTCATCATCTGTCAGCTCTCGCGAATAAGAATCCGCATCCACAGCCGCTTTGTTGACCTGACTTACATAGTCTTCTTTTTCTGTATCAGATATGGAATCCATTCTGTCAAAAATATAATTTTTTGCAGCATATACACCGCCTGTTCCTACTAACGCTATTGCTACAACAACCGCTGCAGCCACTGTTTTGTGAATCTTATATTTCGCTGGTACATTTTCTTTCAAGCACCGGTCTACACGATTCTCAACCATCAGGTTATAGCTGTCAGGAATACTTACTTTTTGAGATGACGCATAAATTTTTAATTTGTCATCAACACTATTGCTTATATCTTTCATTGCACTCTCCGTTTACTTATAGTATTGTTGAGAGCTTATCCCGCCCTCTTGCCAGTCTGGATTTTACTGTTCCTGTAGGAATTTTTAACATTCTTGAGATTTCCCCGACAGAAAACTCTTCATAATAATATAAAATTATTATCTCTCTGAATTCTTCCTTTAATTCCATTACTATCGGTAACATCTCATCAGACTCAAACGCCTCTGTGACAGCGGTATCGTCCAATTGTTTTTCTACTATTTTCCACTTGCTTCTTTTTCGCACAATATCATGTGCTGAATTTACCAATATCTGCATCAGCCATGATTTTGCACTTGTTTTCTTTCTGAGCCTTTGAATATTTCCGAAAGCCTTTACTATCGCATCCCCGACAGCATCCTGTGCATCCGCATCATTTTCCACTATCGTATATGCCAGTCTGTACATACTCTCTTTATTTTCAAAGATCAGATCCGCAAGTTCCTCCTTTGTTATAAGTTGCATATGCTTTTCCCTTCCGTAAACTGTTTACATATATTAGACAGTATAAGGTATGTTTTGGTTCCATGAAATTTAATTTTTTTGAAAAAGTCAAAAAAAGAAGTCTCCGACCGAAATCAAAGCTCCTTATTCCTTAGTTTATTATATATGAGTTATTTCATTAACTACTTCGCCTGGAATTTCTTTGCCAGCACCTTTGTCAGAATATTGATAAGGAATACGATTACGAGAAGCACAACCGCAATTCCAAATGCCTGGTCGAATTTTCCTTCACTTGTCGCTGCAAGGTAGAGCTTGATGGTAAGTGTTCCACCTGACTGCATTATCTTTGAGAAATAACCGCTGGCAACCTTTGGAAGCATTCCTGCACTTCCTGCCGTAAAGAGGAGTGCTGCTGACTCACCTACTATTCGGCCGATTGCAAGGATAACACCTGTGATGATTCCCGGCATGGCTGATGGCAACAGGATGGTGCGGATGGTGTGCCATTTTCCGGCTCCAAGTCCGACTGCTCCGTGTCTGTAGCTGTCCGGTACAGTTTTAAGCGCCTCCTGTGTATTTCTTGTGATGAGAGGCAGCACCATGAGTGTCAGTGTCAGTGAACCTGTCAGGATACTGTAACCAAAGCCTATTGTCTGTCCAAAGAACATCATTCCAAAGAGGCCAAAGATGATTGACGGTATTCCTGCAAGTGTCTCTGTGGCAAACTCTATTGTGGATACGAGCTTACCCGGCTTTGCATACTCATTCAAGTACACAGCTGCTCCCACTCCGACAGGAGTTGCTATGAGCATAGTGATAATTATGATGTAAAGTGTATTGAGCAGGTTGCCCGCTATTCCGACGGTGCCTCTTAATACAGATGTCTCGCTGGTCAGAAACTGCCAGTTTACCTGGCCGATTCCCCTGACAAATACATATATGATGATTCCTGCAAGCAGCACTACCGATAATGCTGCGCACAGATATATGAAAAAGTATACTACATCATCGCCTATTCTGCGGCGTTTTCCATTTATACTAGTCATTTTCCACAGCTCCTTTCTTTTTGAGTTTCATAAGGGTGAGGTTGATTATCATGATAAACACAAAAAGCACAAGGCCTACTGAGAAAAGCACCTGTCTGTGAAGACCGCTGGCGTATCCCATCTCGCTGACGAGCTGTGTGGTAAGGAAACGCACTGAGTTGAACGGAAGTGGAAAGCTTACCGTTCCACCGGCTACCATGTTGATAGCCATCGCTTCTCCGAGCGCACGACCTATTCCGAGCACAATTCCTGTCATGATTCCTGACTTTGCTGCAGGAACCGTCACTTTAAATATTGTCTGTATCTTTGTTGCTCCAAGAGCAAGTGATGCCGCTCTCATCTGCTGCGGTACTGCCTGTATTGATGATACGCTCATGTTGATTACCGTAGGAAGAATCATGATTGCAAGCACTATGATTGCTGCAAGCAGATTTGATCCGCCGGTAAACTGATGTGTTGCTGAGTTTGCGAAAATATGTTTCTCCAGCTTGTATAATACCGGATTAAGTATCATAAGTCCCAAAAGTCCATAGATTACTGATGGAATGGCTGCAAGCAGCTCTACTGCCGGCTGCACTACCGCTGAGAGCTTTTTGTTTGACACCTCAGTAAGAAATACTGCCGTAAGAAGAGCAATCGGTACTCCTATGAGTATAGATACTGCTGTTCCTATGATGGATGTGAGGATTATGTACAATATTCCGTAGCTTGGGTCTGCCGCTGTCGGCGCCCATTTTGTTCCGAATAAGAGGTTTAACACTCCGACCTTGAAAAATGCCGGTGCACCTTTAAGGAACATATAAATTGTTATTGATAATACTGCGAATATTGCCACAACCGCACATACCGTGAATATTATTTTGGCAACATTCTCTACTATGGATTTATGTTTCATTTGATACTCCTTGTTTCAAAAAGTTCCCCAGGAAACCTGCCATTTCCTGAGGAAACCATGTATCTTATCGATATGTATTAATACTGATGTCTGTATTTCGTATCATTAATATGCCCGATAATTTCTACTGAGGGAGGATAAGACCTACCTTCTTGATAACTGCCTGTCCCTCATCTGAGTTTACATAGTCAAACCAAGCTTTAACAATATTGTTCTGCTCGTCAATCTTGCCCTTTGTAGCCATTACGAATGGACGAGAAAGGAGATATTTGCCTGCTACAATGTTTTCCTCTGTTGCCTCTACTCCGTCAATTTTCATTGCTGTTACTGTATCATCAAGCACGTCAAGTGAAACATATCCGATTGCTCCCGGTGTTGAGCCTACCTTTGCAAGAACTGCTCCTGTTGAGTCAAGCTCCTGTGCATATTTGCACTGATCCTTTACATCAAGAAGCTCCTCGAAGGCTCCTCTTGTACCTGAAGCTGCCTCACGGCCGATTGCTACGATTGCCTCATCTTTTCCACCAAGGTCTTTCCAGTTTGAAATCTCACCTGTGTAGATTTTCTTTAAGTCATCTGATGTAAGCTCTGTTACTGAGTTGTCCTTGTCTGTGATTACCGCGATTCCGTCGATTGCTACGATGTTTTCCTCAACGCCGTTTGCTTTCTCATCATCTGTAAGTGCTCTTGAAGAATCTCCGATATCTACGCTTCCTGCTGATACTGACTCGATTCCTGAACCAGAGCCTGTATACTCTACTGTTACTGTTACTCCAGGATTTTTCTCCATGAATGACTCCTTGAGCGCCTCACAAAGCTTCTCCATTGAAGTACTTCCTGCAAGTGAAAGTGAACCGCTTAAGTTCTCATTTGATGTACCTTCATCTGCGCTTGTATCTGCATTGTTGTCTGCTCCGTCTGAGCTTGAGCCACATCCTGTAAATGCTGCTGTCATCATTGTTGCAGCAGTTGCTAAAACTAAAAGTTTTTTCATACGATTTTTCATTTTAATTTCCTCTTTCATTTCTTTCTTGAATTTATTTCTTTGTTTGTTACAACTGATATAGTAATGGGGAAATGTAAAATGCAAAATCATTAGTGTGTAAAAAATGCATGTAAAAAAATATTTTTAATTTACAGTACGATTATAAATTCATATCCTCCGGTGGCTGTACATCTATCCAGCCGGATGGTGCTCTTTGAGCGTTGGAGTCCCTTTATTTGTACTTTCATCTGCTGTATTGCCGAATGTATCTGTGTTTGCGTTTTCTGTATCTAAAAGATCCGGGAATGTTCCTCCGTTTCCGTCAATCAGCTTAAGACATGCATCCAACGCCTCGTTTGTACTTTTATATAGTTTGCGATGTTTATCGTGCCTACAATTGCAATAAGAACAATTGAAACTCATAGCATAGCTATGACTATAAATTTTCTTCGTAATTTTTTGAGCATTTTATCACCTGCACATTTTTTCTATTTCATGCTCTACGTCCATGGGGTCCAATGGACTTTCCGCTGTTTCATATGTCAATATAAGATTTTTTCCCTGATAATATCCATTTTCGTTATATTTCAATATCTTTCGATAAGCTTTATTTCGATAATCTGGATTGTCTATCAGGCCAAGATGCTCCCACAGAATTATGTCGCCATTTTTCTTCTCAACCGTAAAATCGGGATAATAAATACCATCTGAGATTTTAATCGCCTTCTCGTACTCAAACTTTATATTATTATCATACAAGGCTGTCGCAATAATTACTTCTGATTTTGACCGCACTATAATTCCCATTTTAGTATAAAACTTGAGAGCTTCAGGGTTTGGAACCTGTGACTTTTCATTTGCCTCTTCATTTGCCTCTTCATTTTCCTTCTTATCAACGGCTAAAAGTATACTGCTATAAGGTTTTTGCTTCAACATTTTCTGGGCATAATCCGTTTTATATTTTTTCCGGGCCTTCCTGTTTGTCTCGAGTAGTCTTAGTTCATTTATTGTGTCCTTCAGATAAAGCTCCAGATATTTTTTTTATTGACAAGATTTCTGATTTCTTTATCATTTTTCTTTGATAAATACTCTCTTCTGCCATTTTTCCAAACATACCATTTAACATTTCCATCCTTTTGTGTTGGATAGATTGTCCCTTCCTCAGTGATAGTCTCCAGCCTTTCCTGAATCTCTAATATCTCACCTTCCAACCATTGGATTCTATTATCTATTGAACTTATTTTATTTTCCTCCTAACTCTTTGCATCATGTGATGCCATGTATGTGATTCTAACAGTAATTCAATTGTTTTTGTGGGGAATATGATAAATGAAAGCTGTCATTTATCTTCAAAAGTGGAGATTATGGTCTCCATTTGTTTGATAGCACCATATAAATATAGAAACCGACTATAGTTTGGAGCTGTTTTATGATTTTAATGGATTTCAGCTACTTTTTCTGCTCTTTTCCGGATTTTTGGCTGGGGTTTGGGATGCTGTTTTGGGGATTTCTGCGATTTCAGCTACTTTTTCCTGCTCTTTTCCAGCTTTTTGGGCGGGTTTGGGATGCTGTTTGGGGAATTTCTGCGGTTTCAGCTACTTTTTCCTGCTCTTTTCAAGCTTTTTGGCTGGGTTTGGGGTGCTGTTTTAGAAATTTTAGGAATTACAGCTCCACAAGACCCGCTTACTATGCTACCAACCTATGGCTATTGTACCTTATGATAATTTAAAAATCCAGTATTTTCTAAATAAAAAGACAAAAAAAATGAATTTTCAGAAAAAATAAAAATAATTATTGCTCAAGATTCATATGTTCCCCTGCCATATGGAAACATTTCTACCCAAATATTATGATTAAAGGGTCAAAAGGTATCATCGATGCACGCTTGCATGCAATTCGATGTATACCTTAGTGACCCGCACTACACCGAGAAAGTAACAGTTTGCTGCAGGGACGCAGAAAATTAGCGGACTTCGAGGTGTAGTCAGATTATGGAAATGCGTAGCATGTAGCAATCTGATTAATCATAAATGAGGGGCAAAATACCTTTTGCCCCTCATATCATTATTATCTTGTATGAATAAAATAAACTATGCATTATTACTTTCTATGAATGAAATAAACTATGCATTATTACTTTCTATGAATGAAATAAACTCAGCAGCATTTCTCGGTTTTGAGAAATAGTAGCCCTGAATGTAATCTATTCCAAGCTCATCCAGTTTTGCCAACTGCTCCTTCTCCTCGATTCCCTCAGAAACAATCTCAAGCTTTAGCTTTTGAATCATGCCCATTGCGGCATCCATAACAGGCTTGCCCTTTCCGTTGTCAAAATATGCATTTGTCATGCCTCTGTCAAACTTCACAATGTCAATCGGCATATCAACAATATAGCTTAAATTTGACTGACCTGTGCCAAAATCATCCAGCGCAAACCTCACTCCCACCTTACGCAGGGCATTCATATTATCAAGCAGTATCTTTTTTTCAGTGATAGATGCAGACTCTGTAATCTCAAGCACAATATCATTTGCATCCACATGATATTTCTCCATAATTGCAATAAAATCCTGCGCTAAATGGTCATAAGCACACTGCACCACTGACAGGTTGCATTCAATATACTCAATTCCCATCGCATGTATATCATGCTGTACAATAAATCTGCACACTTTCTCAAACACGCGCTCTCCAAGCCTTAAAATGAGTCCCCGCTTCTCAGCTACAGCAATAAACCTGCCCGGAGGTATGATATTTCCCTCGCGCGACCTTATTCTGACAAGCGCCTCCGCAGAGGTGAATTTATGCGTTTTAGTGTTATAAATAGGCTGGTAAAATACCTCAACACGGTTATCGCGCAATGCCTCTATTATCTCATTCTCAACCGAATTTTCATCATATATGTGCTCAATGACTTCATTATTTATGAGCATCACGCCGCGCCCCGTAAACTCAGCTCTGTTACGCTTGGCATATTGAAAAAGCCCCAGTATATCCGATGGTCTCCGCACAAGCTCAGTAGACCTTAGATAATATATCTCCCCAAACAGCATCGTCATATTGTCACCGCCCCATGGCTTGTCGAACCTGCGTTCCAATATTCCGATTGTTTTTTCTGCACAATCAGTATTCTCAAAAACCAGCAGATACTCGTTTGCCGAGCTTCTAAAAACATAATTATCAGGCAGCTTATTTATAAAAGAAACCACCTCATAAAAAATACTTTTTTCCATCTCGCTGGTAAAAAAATCATTTTCATTGCTTCCATAGCGAATACACACTATCGATACATCATTCCCCTGTCCATATGCCTCCTTCATATATTCAAAAAGGGCATTGAGGTTGAAAAATCCTGTATCCCTGTCAATATTTGCCATCGGATTTTCAAGCATAATAAAAATGATAAGCACACCTATCACACTCGCAAAGCTGACAATCAATATTTTTTTATCTATAAACTGAATAACCGCCGATATAAACATAAGAGCAACCCAGACCTGCATGCTCTTTCTTCTTCTCGGATTTATAGCCTGACTGTATTTTTTTGTCAGCATTAGAATAAGCGCCAGCAGAATTACAGTTACTGCATATGTTATAATAACAGCCGGACCATATGTATAAACTATATTATCCGAATCATAAATTTTAATCGGTACGACCATTATCAGAATATCAGTGGAGATTCCAAATATCCACAGCCGTTTTCTCCACTTGCTCTCAAGCTCTTTTTTCCTGAAAATATCCACACAAATATACCAGAAGGCCACCATGGCAACCCATGTAACCGTCCAGAGATATAATTTGCAGATAATATTGGTAGCAGTAAGATGATATCCGCTTCTTTTTTCAATTGCAACAAGTGAGAAAATATCAAAGAAAAGTGACAGCAGGCCTGCAATCCATACCTCAACAAAAGCCTTCGATGTATGTAATATAATCTTTTTCTGCGAAATATAAAAATACATTATTACGAACATCACCGCAATGGCACACATTTGTGAAACAATATTCATATCCCCTATTTCCTGTACCTTTCCTAAAACAAACCAATACACTAGTACTATTTTACTGTTATTTTACCAATAAAGCAATATATTATTTTGATTTACAAAGAACTAAATAAAAAAGTTACTATTCACACTGAACAGTAACAAAAAAAACACGCTATGCGCGTGCTCCAAAATAATACAGTCGATAACTATTCAGATACATACATAAATAAATCGGCGTGACAAGATTCGAACTTGCGACCTCTACGTCCCGAACGTAGCGCTCTACAACTGAGCCACACGCCGTCTGCAATTCGTTTTGCAACTATTAAATAATATCACAATGTATAAATTTTGTCTACCCCATAATATATATTTATGGTATGATTTATGCTGTATAAGATAAAAATTTACAATATTGTGCCCAGCCTCACAGCAAGGTATCATACCCATGACTAAACTGTAATTTAATCACGTAATTATTTTTTATACTATGAAGCCGGCCCGGCAGCGCAGCGACCGGCTTAGCACCACGGTATATAATTATCAGGAGAATATCATGACAAATCAGACAAATAACACAAATCACATAAATCACATAAATCAGACAAATCACACCAATCACATAAATCACATAAATAAAACAGCTATAATAACCGGAGCTTCACGCGGTATCGGTGCCGCCATTGCCAAAAAGCTGGCTTCCTGTGGCTATAACCTCTCACTTTGCTGCCGCAATTCATCTGACAGGCTAAAGGCTCTGGCTGATGAGCTTCACTGTGCATACGGAATTGAGGTGCTATGCTACACCGGAAATGTAGGAGACTTTTTCTTTGCCAAGGATATGGTTGCGAATACCATTTCCCATTTTGGCCATATAGATGTGCTCATTAACAATGCCGGCATATCGCATATCGGGCTGCTGAGCGACATGACACCGGAGGAATGGAACAATATCGTGGCGATAAATCTGACCGGTGTTTTCAACTTTACAAAGCTCGTCATCCCTTATATGGTTGCAGATAAATGTGGCCGTATACTACAGATTTCCTCTGTCTGGGGCAATGTCGGAGCATCCTGCGAGGTAGCTTACTCTGCCTGCAAGGGCGGTATTAATGCATTTACCAAGGCACTCGGCAAGGAACTTGCGCCATCGCATATTCCGGTAAATGCCATAGCCTGCGGTGTCATAGATACCGATATGAACCGCTGCTTTGACGAGGCAGAAAGAGCTGAGCTTGCCGATGAAATCCCTGCCGGACGCTTTGCCACAGTCTGTGAGGTCGCAGATATGGCTTACTCCGTCATCACTGCACCTGATTACCTCACAGGACAGATAATCACTTTTGATGGTGGCTGGATTTAAAATTGTAATTTTAAGTTTTCTATTTTTTTCGTATTTATACAGATATTTGTTGCTTTTTATGATTATTGTGTTACAATTTGTTTATGAATAAAATTAATGTCTTTTTACAAGAAAAGCAACTATCAACCATTAGTACAACTGTGCCTGACAGGCTTGATTATCTGATGAGGCTCAACAACTTGACCAACATTGCTCTTTCTGAAATCATGTGCTGTGCAGAATCAACTATTTCAGGCTACAGGACAGGCCGTAGAGTGCCTGACATTTTTGTCATTTGCCATCTAAGTACAATTTTTGGTGTCACACCAAATTATTTTCTTGGATTCACAGACGAAATTTGTCCAACTCACAACTGATTATGTGATATATACATACAAGGCCTTCCGGTATCACTTCACAACCATCACCGGCTGCTGACGCAAATGTCACATAAAATATATTGAAAAATGAAAGGGGGAAATGTTACAGTCTAAGCCAAAACTGTAACGAAAAACAGCCCGGTGCACATATCACAATGTGTGCCGGGTTGTTTTTTACAATATATATGATATGAGGGTCAAAAGCTATTTTGTCCCTCATTTATGATTAATCGGTGTAGTACGGGTCACTAAGGTATACATCGAATTGTATGCAGGAAACAGATTTTATTGTTACTCTGCCACAAGTATTATCGTGGTTCTCGCAGGAACTCTTATGGTGTTGACACCCAAAAGCTCTGTCTTTTCCGTGAAGTCCTCTCCGTCAAAATACTCTGCATTGGTGTTGGTGTCCACATGCCAGTGTTTTCCGTTCGGAAGCACCGGAAGCTGCATCACAAGCGGCTCCCAATATGCGTTCATGCAATAGAATACAATATCATCCTCCGTGTCCTCCTCATTTCTTCCGGCATACATGATGCCGATAAGCTTTGTCTTGTAATCCGTTGAGGCATTGAACGGTGTACCGTTGTGCACACTGATTTCCGGAAACTGGCAGGATGAAGGCTTTGTCATCTTTCTGAGTATAGGATGCTCTTTCCTGAACTGAATCATATGACGCACGAAATCATGGATTTCCTTGAATTCCTCAAGCCTGCCCCAGTCGAGCCATGAAATGATATTGTCCTGACAATACGCATTGTTGTTTCCAAACTGGGTGTTGCAGAACTCATCGCCCGCAAAAAACATCGCCGGGCCACGGCTGCACAAAAGTGCTGCAAATGCATTCTTTATAAGGCGCCTTCTAAGTCCGTTTACATTCGGGTCGTCTGTCTCGCCCTCTGCGCCACAGTTCCAACTATGTCCGTTGTTGTCTCCGTCTGTGTTATTCCAGCCGTTTTTCTCATTGTGCTTTTCATTGTATGAGTAAAGATCATACAGTGTAAAGCCATCATGACAAGTCAGGAAATTGACTGATGCCTTGTGTCCTCTGCTCTCCGGGCTGTAAAGGTCGCGTGAGCCGGTGATACGTGTGATGGCATTTCCCGCCATACCGTCATCGCCCTTTAAAAAGCTTCTCATGTCATCCCTGTATCTGCCGTTCCATTCAGCCCATCTGTTCCATGACGGGAAGCTTCCCACCTGATACAGTCCGCCTGCATCCCAGGCCTCTGCGATGAGCTTCATCTTGCCAAGTACCGGGTCGAATGCCAGCGACTCAAGAATCGGCGGATTGGCCATAGGTGCACCGTTTTGGTCTCTTCCGAGAATGGAAGCCAGGTCAAATCTGAAGCCATCCACTCTGTACTCAATGGCCCAGTGTCTCAGACAGTCTATGATAAAGTTGCGCACAACAGGATGATTACAGTTCATAACGTTTCCACAGCCACTGAAATTGTAGTAGTGTGCATCCGGTGTAAGCATATAGTACACGTTATTGTCTATTCCCTTGAAGGAGAAGCACGGTCCCATCTCATTTCCCTCAGCGGTATGGTTGAACACCACATCAAGAATGACCTCTATGCCATTTTCCTTTAAAGCCTTTATCAGCGATTTCAGCTCGTCTCCCTCGTGGTTGTGCTCCTCGTTGAAGGCATAGCTGGTATTCGGTGCAAAAAATGATACTGTGTTGTAGCCCCAGTAATTGTAAAGCTGCACACCATCGACCACTCTCGCGCTCTCCATCTCATCAAACTCAAAAATCGGCATGAGCTCCACTGCATTTATTCCAAGGTCCTTAAGATACGGAATCTTATCCTTCAATCCGGCAAATGTGCCCGGTGCGCTGACTCCAGAGGACTTATCCTTTGTATAGCCCCTCACATGTATCTCATAAATCACAAGGTCCTCAAACGGCTGCTCAAGCTGCTTTATGTTGCCCCAGTCAAAGCTGCTTTTTACAACTCTGGCTCTGTACTCAAAATCCTTGCCTCCCTCAGGCTTTTCTCCCCATTTTCGCTGTCCAGTGACCGCTCTGGAATATGGGTCTAAAAGGACATTTTCCTCGTTAAACAGAAGTCCCTTTGCCGGCTCATAAGGCCCATCAAAAGAAAATGCATACTCAAATTCATCCGGCTTTATATCATAAACAAGCATGGAGTAGGTATCTCCTATCCTATATGAATCAGGAAACGGAATCCTCGCATACGGCTTTGGTGCCTGTGGCTTGAACAATAAAAGAGTACACCTCGTTGCCCCATGGGAATTGATGGTAAAGCTCACTCCGTTCGATGCCACGCACGCTCCGTACATTCTGAAAAAGCCCGGACGTATCTTAAATCCCTCTACCACATCAAGTGGCAGCAGGCCTGTATTTACTACATCCTCATGCTTTTCTTCTTTACTGCGCTCTCTCCACATATACATATTGCTCTTTGCTCCCTTTACTATATTTGTATGATGGTACATGCCTTTTGTTGCATGACTGCTTTTTATCTTAATTCGTAAAAAAATGATATTGTAACTATTCAGCCCTTCTTTTTCTCAGTGGTTCTGAATAGTTACCTACTGTTAATTTACATGCAGCTTTCCAAGCCCATCAATTTCTATTTTACTATAATTTTGTGAATATGTGTTCATTAAATTGCATATCTCTTTGGCTTTTTCGCCCGAAGCCACTGTCGGTCTGAAATCATTGTATGAGCTTACGCTGCTTAAGGTGCATGGAATAATCTGAGCATCTATGCCCGGCTGCAATTCACCATTTATCAGAGTAAATGCCTGCTGATAAATCGCCGTGTTCTTGTCTGCCGGATTTTTATTGCCTCCGAAGCAGAAATTTCCAAGACTGTAGCATATCATTTTGCCGTTATAGACCTCCATCCCCTGCAGTACATGAGGGTGGTTTCCGACTACCAGGTCTGCTCCCCAGTCGATGATACGATGTGCTGCCGCCTGCTGATAGTCATTAGGGTAATGGTCACCCTCTATGCCCCAGTGACAGCATGCGATAACTATCGCCGCTCCCTGATTGCGAAGCTGAGCTATACCGTTTTGGATATATGCCTCTCGGTCACCGTTTTGTGACAAAAGGCTGACCGACACTATTCCAATCCTTGTCCCATCAGCCGTCTCGTAAATACCGGTATGATCATTGAAGCCATACACTATCCCGGCATTGTCGAGCACATTTCTCGTATCGTCCAGTCCAGCTTGTCCATAGTCGTATGTGTGATTATTTCCAAGACTACAGGCCTCGATGGAGCTGCCCGTCATAATTCCGATGTACTCAGGCTTTCCCTTAAGGTTCCAGCGCTTTTCTACGCGCTCCGTCGCATCCGATAGCACACACTCCAGGTTGATGAGTGTCATATCGTCAGCCTCAAAAATATCTCTCACACCGCCAAAAAAGTAGTCCTGTCCCTTTGAGTCATAATAAGAATTAAAGCTTCCGTCATAGCTTTGCTCCTGATTGTTGCCGAGTGTACAGTCTCCTGTAGCCGTAATCACTATGGTTGACATCTGTGGCTGCTGTGTATCCGCTTCTGTTGCATCAGCTTTGGTTGCATCAGACTGTGTACTCTCTGTGCCTTCTGCCGTACTGTCAACTGCGTTATCCCCTGCTTTTCCGGTATCCGATGTGTCTTTAACTACATCCACACCATTCCGGTTAGCGGCTTCCTTTATATTATCTCCAATATATTCTTTTCCTATGAGTGCTCCCGCCATAATGATGCATAAAACCAAAAGCACACATAATAGAATTTTTAATCCCTTGTTTTTCATAGTTCTCCTCATATGTAATCTTATACTGTGTTATATTTGAAAAGGCTTTATTCAGAATCACCACACACCCTTAAAATGTCAACCGTGTGCGCACTTGCTCCCATCAGGTCTGCTCTCTCACATGTTGAAAGATGATACTGTACAAACATATCAAACTCTTCCTCGTCAAGAGCATTCAAAAATGGCCTGATATAATTTGCCGCGCCATCGGCTGCTATTATCTTTTCGCGTGTAAGGGTTGCCTGTGCATTTAATGCCTCTATATCTTCTAATCGGACAAAACTGTACAAATCATTAGCTTTTTCTGTACAATGGAAGCTCTCATCCAGCATTCCGCCCTCTATGCCCTCTTTTATATGCTTCTCCTTTATGGCATAGGTTATCACGCTGTACTCATTCATAATGTATGCTACAAGTATGTAACCACCAGGTTTTGTCACCCTTTTTGCCTCATTCAATGCGGCAAGCTTTTCCTCTGCCGACTTCAGATGATACATCGGTCCGAATACGAGTGTGAGGTCAAATTCATCGTTTCCAAACTTTTTAAGCTTTGTGGCATTACCCTGGTATGCCTTTACTTTATCGCTCTTTTGCTTCAGTCTGCCGAGGTTATGCTTAACTAACTCAAGTGCCGTCACATCATAGCCTTCCTCGGCAAGAGGCACTGAATATCTGCCTGTTCCCGCACCGACATCCAGAATTTTGATCTGTGAGCGAAGATCAAGCTGCTTCTCATTCATCAAGCTGCCAAGACAATCGTGTATATACTTCATGGAGGTGATAAACTCTACCCTGCCGTGACGGCTGTTCAGGCGCTTTTCCTCGTTGAATTTGTTATAGTATTCTTCTAATTCTGTCACGTATATTCCTCCCTGTATTATTCCTCGATATGCTCGCGTCCCTGCGCAATGATTGTGCGCACATGTCCGTCGGCAAGCGAATAAAACACTGATTTGCCCTCACGTCTGCTGTTTACGAGCTTGTTTGCCTTTAATATCCTAAGCTGATGTGATATGGCGGACTGTGTCATGTTGAGCACCTTTGCAAGGTCGCAGACGCATACCTCCGCTTCAAACAACACAAAGAGGATTCTGATCCTGGTGGAGTCGCCAAATACCTTAAAAAGCTCTGCAAGGTCGTAGAGCTCGGTTTCCTCAGGCATTGTATCATTTACTATTTTCAGAAGGTCTTCGTGGATTTCGTTGCAGTCGCAGCATTCTATCTGTTCATTTATGTTTTCGCTCATGGTGTGGTGTCCTTTCTGCGTTATTTTTTCATTATTTTTGCGTTATTTTTACTTTATTGGCTATGGGGCGGGTGCTCGGCATAAATTGCATGTGCCCTCGCTCAGTATTGCGATATTAAGACTCTGTAGGAATTATGATTTAGGTTTTGGCTATAGGACGCAACCGGCTTTTAGCGCCGTCCGTGGCGCTAACGCCTTGTCCGTACGTCCATGCACGGACATTGCTGTGTTTTGACATAATTCCAACAGACTCTAAATATCTCCATATTCGCGATGTCACATGCAATTTCTGCAAGCACCCTTTGGTTTTGGCTCATTGAAGGGTATGGACGCGTCGTATTGGCGGGAGCGTAACTGCTCAGTGCCTTCGCAGTTACGGGGCTGGTCCGGATGCGTGTAAGGGCACTGCAGGAATTTACTTAGCTTTTGTTTATTAGCTATTGCCGTTTAATTGTCTTTTGTTACTGTCACACTTTCGTGTGAACAGTAACTTCTTTTATTATACGCGAAAGACAGAGTGCACCTCTTGGGTGCATTCTGTCTGGTATTTTTTATATAGTGGTTTTATGGCATTTTGATATCTGCTCTTTGATATCTGCTCTTTTGGCTCTATGCATTTAGAGCTTGTGTACGAATAATGCGCGGATTGCATTTAGCACTGCTATCACCATTACTCCTACGTCTGCAAATATTGCGAGCCACATATTGGCTATTCCGACTGCTCCGAGCACTAGGCAGATCAGCTTGATGCCTATTGCGAAGTATGTGTTTTCATATACTATTCGCAGGCATTTGCGCGATATTTTTATTGCTTTTGCTATCTTTAGCGGATCATCATCCATGAGGACGATATCTGCGGCTTCGATTGCTGCATCTGAGCCCATAGCGCCCATTGCAATTCCGATATCTGCTCTTGAGAGCACCGGTGCATCGTTGATTCCGTCTCCGACGAAGGCGAGCTTTTCTTTGCTGCCCTTTCTTGCGAGCAGTTCCTCCACCTTTGCCACCTTATCCCCCGGTAATAGCTCACTGTATACTTCATCAATTCCCAGCTCTGCCGCTACTGAGTCGGCTACTGTCCTCGAATCGCCTGTAAGCATTATTGTACCTTTTATTCCGGCTTTTTTCAATGCCTTTATTGCTGCCGCTGAGGTTGGTTTTATCTTATCTGAAATAAGGATATAGCCCTCATATCTGCCGTCTATTGCGATATGGACTATGGTGCCGACCTTGTCAGTTTCACTGTAGCTTAAGCCCAGCTTTTTCATAAGCTTGTAGTTTCCTGCCGCTACAGATACGCCATCTACCTTTGCGGTGATTCCGTGGCCGCTGATTTCCTCAACGTCTGTCACGCGGGTTCTGTCGATTCCCTTTCCATATGCCTTCTGTAAGCTCCTGCTGATTGGATGCGATGAGCTGCTCTCTGCAAGTGCTGCGTACTCGAGCACCTTTTCTCTATCGAGCGTATTGTCGTAGACTCCTGCCACCTCGAAAACGCCCTCTGTCATGGTGCCGGTCTTGTCAAATACAACGTATCTGGTCTGTGATAAGGTCTCAAGATAGTTTGAGCCCTTTACAAGAACACCCTCGCGGCTGGCGCCTCCGATTCCTGCAAAAAAGCTGAGCGGAATACTGATGACCAGCGCGCACGGACAGCTTATTACGAGGAATGTAAGTGCCCTGTATATCCATATGCCCCACTGTGGTTCAGCTGACATGAAAAGTATTCTGACAATCGGCGGCAGTATCGCAAGTGCAAGTGCACTGTAGCAGACTGCCGGAGTATAATATTTGGCAAATTTTGATATGAAGTTTTCTGATTTTGATTTCTTTGAGCTTGAATTTTCAACGAGGTCAAGTATCTTTGAAACCGTTGATTCGCCAAACTCTTTGGTCGTTTTAATCTTTAAAACACCGGACATATTGATGCATCCGCTGATTATCTCATCACCGCATTTTGCATCCCTCGGCACGCTCTCACCTGTAAGCGCGCTGGTGTTTAATGTAGATGAACCCTCAACTATCACACCGTCGATAGGAACCTTTTCTCCGGGCTGTACCACGATTACTGAGCCGATAGCGACCTCATCAGGATCAACCTGGGTGAGCTTTCCGTCCACCTCAATATTGGCATAGTCGGGTCTGATGTCCATGAGCTCACTGATATTCTTACGGCTCTTTCCGACTGCATAGCTCTGAAACAGCTCTCCTATCTGGTAGAAGAGCATAACTGCTATAGCCTCTGTATAGTCACCATTCTCATAGAGCGCAACCGCTATCGCACCTACAGTGGCAACCGCCATCAGGAAGTTTTCATCAAATACCTGCTTGTTTTTTTGATTCCCTTAAATGCTTTTTTCAGGATATCGTATCCTATAACCAGATAAGGCACCATGTAAAGCAGGAACCTGATAATTCCCTTAACCGGTATGAAATGTAATATAATCATGAGTACCGCTGCGATTATGATACGCGCAAGTACTTTTTTCTGCTTTTTATTCATACGCCATAGCTCCATTCATTATAATCTCTTGATAATCACCCTTACTATAGCGCAGGCATTGAAATAATATCGTTTGTCATTCCTGCGCCCGGCAATTTATAAGAAAATCTCGCAGTCGTCCTCTACCTTTTTACAGTTCTTAAGAACCTCCTGCATAACCGCCTTTGCATCCTGTCCCTCTTCAAAATCAACGCTCATCTTTAGTGTCATGAAATTGACTGTAGCATCCTTTACACCTGCTGTATTCTTTGCGGCATCCTCCATCTTGTTGGCGCAGTTAGCGCAGTCTACATCGATTTTGTAAGTCTTCTTCATAGTGGTGTTCTCCTTATTTTCATTAATTATTTATTTTACTGTACGTTTTTTATTGAACATATGAATGATTGTTCATATGTTGATTTTATTATAGCACCTTTTGTACTGTTGTCAATACACAATATGCATCTAAACACAAAATTTATTCACATACTCTATTCACATAATTAATCTCATAGTTTATGATTCAGGCTTCATCTGTGATATTTTCTTTCCAGCTGCTTCCCTCTTCTATCCCATTTGCCGTAAGCCATTCATCCTCAACCTCTACATGACGCTGTCTGCCGTTTTCGTCCTCGAGATAAACCACGCATTTTGCTTTTGCGCCATCTGCTCTTTCCTCACAGCCAAAATCAGCCTCATATATGTGTGTTACCGTATACATCTGCACTCTACCTTCTTTCATATGATTTTGCATGACATCAATATATAGAAACTTCCCACATGTACAGGTGGATGTGTCCACTCTAAAATATCATGTGGGAAGCTTTTTTCAACTATATTTATGATTATAATGCCGCTTTAATAGCTGCAAGCAGCTCATCATATGTCTCATATGCAGGAAGCTCAGGGTAATCCTTCTTGATGGCATCTGTGCTTCTGAAAAGGAAACCTGCCTTGCTGGCCTGTATCATGCCTAAATCGTTGTGGCTATCACCGCTTGCGATGGTATCGTATCCGATAGACTGCAGTGCCTTTACAGTTGTAAGCTTTGACTGCTCACATCTCATTCTAAAGCCTATAATCTCGCCATCTTCAGCAACCTCAAGCTCGTTACAAAAGATTGTCGGCCAGCCGAGCTTCTTCATGAGCGGGCCTGCAAACTGTAAAAATGTATCACTGATGATGATTACCTGTGTGATTGAACGAAGCTCATCCAAAAACTCCTTTGCGCCAGGCATTGGATCTATCTTTGCGATTGTCTCCTGGATTTCTTTTAATCCGAGTCCGTGCTCCTTTAAAATATTTATTCTATAGTTCATGAGCTTATCATAATCAGGCTCATCTCTTGTTGTCTTTTCAAGCTCAGGAATGCCTGTCTCCTTTGCAAATGCAATCCAGATTTCAGGTACCAATACTCCCTCAAGGTCTAAGCATACAATATTCATTTTGATTCCTCCGTGTTTTTTATTCTGTGGATTTCGCTGAAGCTCAATATACTTGTCAGGTAACTATTTAAGCAGCCTTGAATAGTTACCTGATATTTAGTTCACCGATTTAATCCAGTAAAGTATATCATACAAGACGACTGTCTACAATAGAATTATACGTGATTTTCAAAGGATTTTTCAGTAAATCATTATTACCGTCCATTACGCTCGCTGGCTTTTGCACGCGCACCGGCTTCCGCTGAGAAGACGCCCTCATCATCTATAATATTTCCGCTCTCAACATGCTTTTTCAGGATATTGTTAAACGCATAATCCCAGATTTTCTCTGAGCCAAGTGCTGTGCGCTTATTTCTGCCGAGTATCTGCGACAGCTTTACACTGTGCTCACGCCATGAAAGCCCGTCCGATGCATCGTTTAGGAGCATTGGCTGGATATTGTCCATGGTGCGGGCAAATCTGGCTTCCGGTGTCTGCTGCGCCTCAAATTCCTCCCACAGCTCTAAAAGCGGCTCGCCCTGTTCCTTTGGCAAGAGTCCGTATATACGCTCCGCCGCCTTCTGCTCACGCTCATGCTGTGTGGCCTTACCTGCCTCATCATAGGCATATGTATCTCCTGCGTCAATCTCTACTATGTCGTGTATCAAAAGCATTCCTACTGTCTTTAGCACGTCTATCTTCTCATTTGCATACTCGCTCAAGAGCATGGTCATGATAGCCATATGCCAGGCATGCTCCGCATCATTTTCCTTGCGGCTTGCATCAGCTAAATAAGTCTGGCGGAATATCTCCTTTTCCTTGTCGATTTCTCTGATGAAATCAAGCTGTTTTTCTAATCTTTCTTTTTGCTGCATCATTTTACTGGTTCCTTCTTCCTATCCTATCCGATTTTTAAATATGGTCTCAAGTGTTTAATCAATTCATGTACTTTTGTGCCTGGAGCTGAACTTGCAGGAGTTTTTCCTTCATTCATTGCATCCAAGCGTTCAGCATTTGTTATTGCAAAATCCATGAAAGTTTTTAAACTCATTGCCAATCTCCTCCTGCCAACATATTTGTAAGATATGGATCTGCACCATAACGCCCTTCCAGATATTGTTTATCATAGGCTGCAGTACTATTTACTCGTTCATTGTTTTCTCTTCTGATTTCATATAGGGAATATATTTCACTTTCGTGCCTTTCATTTTCTGCCGCAAACCAAATTTCATCCCGTCTGAAAACTGTATTTTTCATTGTTGTCATATCATGGGAAGTAAAGAGTAACTGCGCTCCCTTTTTGTTTACATTCTTATTCTTAAACAATGAAATTACATAACGAAGCAGTTTAGGATGCAATTTTGCATCCAATTCATCAATAATCACCAGCCGGCCTTCTTGCAGTGCTAACAAAATCACAGGTAATGCCGCGATCATTTTCTTTGTTCCATCTGACTCATCATTAAAACTTAATTCATAAATCTTTCCCTCTATCATACGCTGCGTATACAGTTCATGATTTTCTTCATCATACCGATAACCTGATACATCAATATCAACATCATTTAGTGCACGAACAATTCTCTTTCGATATGATTCATCATCAGAAAACATTATTTGTCTGTCTGCAATTGGATTTGCATAGTTTTTGACAATGCATGATTCAAACCACTTCTGAACTTCCACAATTACCGGTATATCATAGTTGATTGCCAAAAAAGATAAATATGGCATCTTGGGGTTTACCGAGCGGTTAATACTCGCTTTATTGATGCTTGCACCCAATGTAATTTCAGCACCTTCCCTATCAAAAACCATACCCGTTCTCTTTCCACCAATGGATTTCCAATACAGAGATTCTTCAACAATGTCATCCCCACATATTGATAAGTTGTACCTGTATTCATTTTTTTCCTGTCGGAAATACACTTCAAATTCTGTCGGCATTTTCCTAGATATTTCATTAAAATAGAATGGTGCCGCACTTATCTTCTGCTGAATAATAATCTTTTCTCTTGCCTTCTCCAATTCATATATTGGCTTAACCACTGTAGAAATCAAACATGAAAGAGCTAGTAACAGATTGGTTTTCCCGCCACCATTCGGACCATATATAACCCCTACGGGAAGAAGTGCATCTGCTTTCTCGCTTTTTAACAACGATTCTGAAAACTCCGGAATAGATGTTGCCTGAAAATCGAATGTTGTTGTTTCTTTATATGATTTAAAGTTTTTAAAAGAAAATTGACACAGCATCCTGATATTCCTCCCTCTGAACTGTCTTATTTGCACTTATTATATAATTAATATATTCGTTTTTCAAGTTTTATACCCATATTTCATAAATTTTATTTTTGAAATATGGGTATAAAAGTCATTTTTCTGATTTTATAATATTATTTTAAATTTCCTTAGAAAATCTCCTTTACATACATAAAAATACAATGCCTCTACAGTGCATCCTTCATGGCTTTAACATACTCACCGACATACTTTGGTGAAGCCTCACCATACTCATCGATTATCTTGATGATGGCAGAGCCCACAATGGCACCATCCGAGATATCTGCCATCTTCTTTGCCTGCTTGGGTGTTGAAATGCCAAAACCGATAGCACATGGCACATCTGTGTTTTCTCTGATTACCTTGACTATTGAAGCCAGATCTGTCTTAATCTCGCTTCTTGTACCGGTGACTCCGAGGCTTGAAATCACATAGATGAAGCCGGTTGCCTCCTTTGCTATCATCGCAATTCGATCCTTTGATGTAGGTGCGATAAATGAAATAAGGTCCACAGCATATTTCTCGCAGAGTGGTAAAAACTCTTCCTTTTCCTCATATGGGATATCCGGCAGAATGAGTCCGTCAATTCCTATTTCCTTACATGTACTGATAAACTTTTCTGCACCGTATGAGTAAACCACGTTTGCATATGTCATGAAAACCATAGGAATTGTGACATCTTTTCTCAAATCTCTCACAAGGTCAAAAACCTTGTCTGTTGTAACTCCGGCTGCAAGTGCCTTTATGTTGGCGCCCTGGATTACAGTTCCCTCTGCTGTAGGATCAGAGAATGGAATTCCAAGTTCTATAAGGTCTGCTCCGTTTGCAACAGCTTCTCTTACGATTTTTGCGGTTGTCTCTAAATTTGGATCACCACAGGTGATAAATGGTATAAATGCCTTGCCTTTTTCAAACGCACTTCTTATCTTACTCATAAATATTCTCCCCTCTGTATCTTGCTATTGCCGCGCAGTCCTTGTCGCCTCTGCCTGAAACAGTAACAACGATTATCTTGTCCTTGTCCATTGTAGGCGCCAGCTTCATGGCATATGCCACTGCATGTGAGGACTCGATTGCAGGGATGATTCCCTCTGTCTTTGCAAGGTATTCAAAAGCATTTACCGCTTCATCATCTGTTACAGGTACATACTGCGCTCTGCCGATATCGTGCAGATATGCGTGCTCCGGTCCGACTCCCGGATAGTCAAGTCCTGCAGAAATAGAATAAACCGGAGCGATCTGTCCGTATTTGTCCTGACAGAAATATGACTTCATGCCGTGGAAAATACCAAGACGGCCTGTATTTACTGTGGCTGCAGTCTCAAAGGTATCTATTCCTCTTCCTGCTGCCTCGCAGCCGATGAGCTCTACGCCCTCATCCTCTATGAAGTTGTAAAAGCTTCCGATGGCATTTGAGCCGCCGCCCACACATGCGATAACCGCATCAGGCAGTCTGTGCTCCTTTTCAAGCATCTGCTCCTTGATTTCCTTTGAGATAACCGCCTGAAAATCTCTTACGATGGTAGGGAACGGATGTGGTCCCATAACTGAGCCCAGGCAGTAATGTGTGTCCGAAATTCTCTTGGTCCACTCTCTCATTGCCTCCGATACGGCATCCTTTAATGTGGCTGTGCCTGATGTAACCGGGATAACCTCTGCTCCGAGCAGACGCATGCGGTATACATTGAGCGCCTGACGCTTTGTGTCCTCCTCGCCCATGAATACAACACATTCCATACCCATAAGGGCTGCGGCCGTTGCTGTTGCCACGCCGTGCTGACCGGCTCCGGTCTCAGCTATCAGGCGTGTTTTGCCCATTTTCTTTGCAAGAAGTGCCTGACCTAATACGTTGTTGATCTTGTGGGCTCCTGTATGGTTTAAATCCTCTCTTTTAAGGTATATTTTTGCTCCACCGAGATCCTTTGTCATCTTTTCTGCGTAGTACAGTCTCGATGGTCTTCCTGCATAATCGTTGAGAAGCTCTGTGAGCTCTCTGTTAAATTCAGGATCGTTTTTGTAATAATTGTATGCTTCTTCTAATTCTTTAACGGCATTCATGAGAGTTTCAGGAATGTACTGTCCTCCGTGAATACCAAATCTTCCGTTTGGATTTGTCATGATGTTTTCCCTTCTGATGTATATTTGTAAATATTTTGTTTTCTGTACTGAATAGTTACAGATATTCTTAAAACCTTGAAGATACTTATATATCTCTATTAGCTTAATCGCAATTCATCAAGCTTAGCCTTTTTGTCGTCCGCTCTCATCAGCGTCTCTCCGATAAGCACTGCGTCAGCTCCGATTTCACGTATTGCCCTTATATCATCAGTGCTCTTTACACCGCTTTCCGATACAAATATGATGTCATCGGGAATCAGGTCACGAAGCTTTCTGCTGTTAGCTGTATCAACTGTAAAATCCTTCAGATTGCGGTTGTTGACACCTATTATTCTGGCACCGGCTCTTACCGCCATCCCTGCCTCTTTTTCATTGTGTATCTCCACAAGGGCGCTTATGCCAAGGCTGTCACAGATTTTTATGTATTCACCAAGCTGCACCTCTGACAGTATGGAGCAGATTAAAAGCACCGCATCGGCACCGAGTGTCTTTGCCTGATATATCTGATATTCATCAACCGTAAAATCTTTTCGGATGCACGGAATCGAAACCGTTTTTGCAATCTCCTTAAGATACTCATCCGAGCCTAAAAACCACTTCGGCTCTGTCAGTACCGAGATGCAATCCGCACCTGCCGCCTCGTATTCCCTTGCAATTTCAAGATATCTGAAATCCGGCTCTATAAGCCCCTTGGACGGCGAAGCCTTCTTGCACTCGCATATGAAGCTCAAGTCATCCTTTTTGAGTGCTTTTTCAAATGCAACATCACAAAGCTTTTCGTTTTTCGTCTGAATCGCGATATTTTTCATTTCCTCAAGGCTTATTTTTTTCTTGTCCTCTGCCACGCGAAGCCTTGAATATTCTGCAAGCTGGTCTAAAATATTCATCGCTTTTCCTTTCCTGTTTTGTGTGCCTAGCTGTTGCTTACCTCGATGAGCTTATCGAGTGTTTCAAGTGCTTTTCCTGAATCAATGATTTCTGCTGCTAGCTCGATACCCTCTTTCATGCTGTCGGCCTTTCCTCCTATATAAAGTGATGCGCCTGCGTTCATGAGTACTGCATTTCTCTTATGGCCCTTCTGTCCGCCTAAGATATCACGTACGATTTTCGCATTTTCCTCAGGTGTACCGCCTTTTAAATCCTCCTTTGTACAGCGCTCAAAGCTGAAATCCTCCGGTGAGATTACTGTGGTTCTGAACCATCCGTCCTTTATCTCGCATACCTTGGTCGGTGCGCTCATGGAAATCTCATCGAGCTTATCCATGCCATAGACTACCATTCCGCGCTTTACTCCTAGGCTTACAAGCACCTGTGCAAGTGGCTCTACAAGATACTCATCATACACTCCCAGAAGCTGCATGGCCGGTGAACCCGGGTTTGTGAGCGGTCCTAAAATATTGAATACTGTTCTAAAACCAAGCTCTTTTCTGATAGGTCCGACATATTTCATTGATGTGTGATATTTCTGTGCAAAGAAGAAGCACATGCCGACTTTATTTAAAAGCTCCACACATTTCTCAGGGCTCTGGTCTATGTTGACACCGAGCGCCTCAAGACAGTCTGCTGTACCGCATAATGAAGAGGCTGCCCTGTTTCCGTGCTTTGCCACCTTCATGCCGCCTGCTGCCGCAACAAGTGCAGAGGTTGTTGAAATGTTGAAGCTCTGTGCATTGTCTCCGCCTGTTCCTACGATTTCGAACACATCCATACCTGTTTTCACCTGTACCGCATGCTCTCTCATGGCTGCTGCACAGCCTGCGATTTCGTCTGTTGTCTCAGCCTTTGCGCTCTTTGTGGAAAGAGCTGCAAGAAAGCTGCATTCTGGGTTTGTGTTGTCTCACCGCCCATGATCTCATTCATCACTGCATATGCCTCATCATATGTGAGGTCTTCTTTGTTTACGATTTTTACTATGGCTTCTTTTATCATGATTATGTCCTCCTGTATTCCGATGATATTTCGTTTATAATTTTGTTTATGATTTTGTTCTGCTATTTGTTTTCAATTCAACAACTAATATATAAATTCATTAAACGCTGCAATTTTCAATTAAGCTTTGATAAAATTACTAAGCATCTGCTCTCCGTCCGGTGTCATGATTGACTCCGGGTGAAACTGCACTCCGTATATCGGGTATTCCTTGTGCTCAACAGCCATGATCTCACCATCATCTGTAGTGGCTGTAATCTTTAGGCAATCAGGCATCGTGTCCGCATCTGCAGCAAGCGAATGGTAACGTGCTACCTTTGCTTTTTTCGGACAACCCTTGAATAAAAGGCTTTCTGTGTCAAACGATGCATCCGATTGCTTTCCGTGCATGAGCTTCTTTGCATATGTGACTGTCGCACCGTATGCTGCGCATATTGCCTGATGGCCGAGGCACACGCCAAGGATTGGGATTTCCTTTCCAAGCTCCTTTGCCACAGCTATTATTACGCCCGCATCCTCAGGCCTTCCCGGTCCCGGTGATAATATGATGCGGTCAGGCTTTAAAGCCCTAATCTCTTCAACTGTCATCTCATCATTTCTGATTACTCTGATATCAGGCTCTATCTCGCCGATTAACTGATACAGATTGTAAGAAAAGCTGTCGTAGTTATCAATCAGTAAAATCATTCTTCCACCTCCTGTGAGACTTCCAGTGCCTTAAGAGAAGCCTTTGCCTTGTTTATGCACTCCTGAAATTCCTTCTCAGGATCTGAATCCGCAACGATTCCCGCTCCGCTTCTCACGAAAACCTTGCCGTTTTTCTTGTAGGCAATACGGATTGCAATACATGTATCCATGTTTCCTGTAAAATCTATATATCCGATCGCCCCTCCGTAAATGCCTCGCTTGTTGTCCTCAAGCTCTCCGATAAGCTGGCACGCTCTGATCTTTGGTGCTCCTGAAAGTGTTCCTGCCGGAAGCACGGCCTCTATTGCATCGAGTGCGTCGTACTCTTCTCTTATCTCTCCACGCACTGTCGAGCCTATATGCATCACATGTGAATATCTCTCTATGGAATGAAGCTTTTCAACTTTTACAGTTCCGAATTTGCTCACCTTTCCGAGGTCATTTCTTCCAAGGTCCACGAGCATGTTGTGCTCTGCGAGCTCTTTTTCGTCCTTAAGCAGCCCTTCCTCAAGCTTTTTGTCCTCCTCTGCTGTGGCACCTCTCGGCCTCGTGCCTGCCAGCGGGAATGTGTGAAGCACTCCATTTTCAAGCTTCACAAGTGTCTCCGGAGATGCTCCCGCAACCTCCACATCGGTTCCCGAAAAATAAAACATGTACGGCGAAGGATTTATCGTTCGAAGCACGCGGTAGGTATCAAAAAGGCTTCCCTCAAACGGTGCGCTCAATCTGTTTGATAAAACTATCTGGAAAATATCCCCCTCTTTGATATGGTGCTTTGCCTTCTCGACCATCTCACAATACTGCTCCTTTTCAAAAAGCGGTGTGACCTCACCCAGCAGCTTGCCACCCATATTCTGTTTTTTCTCTCCGTGCATCAGAAGCTCCCTAAGCTGCTTTAGCTCAACAATCGCTTTGTTGTAGCCTGTTTCCGGAGCATCAAGTGACATATTTGCGATTAGTATTATCTTTTGGCACAGATTGTCAAATGCTATTACCTTATCAAAAAGCATCAGATCAACATCCTTGAAATCCTCTGTATCCTTTGCTTTTCCTCTGATGCTTTTCTCCTTGTAGCCCAGATAATCATATGAAAAATAACCTACAAGGCCACCTGTAAACGAAGGCAGATAATCAAATTTCGGACTCTTGTACTCTGAAAGAATCTGTCTGATGTACTCTGAAGGATTTTCCGTCTCCACCGAAAGCTTTCCAAGCTTCATGTGACCATCTATGCAGTTAATCTCAAGCTTTGGATCATATCCCAAAAATGTATATCTTCCCCAGGCTTCATTGGCTTGTGCTGATTCAAGCAGATAACAAAGTGTTGAAACATTCTGCAGAATCCTCATAGCCTCTATAGGTGTGATAAAATCTGATAATATCTCACAGCTTACAGGGAGAATGTCATACTTCCCGGTTTTTGCTATTTCTTTAACTTCGGTCAGTGTAGGTGAAATTTTCATATGCTTACCTCCAAATTTTGTGTTTGTGTGAACAAATGCCCAACATACAGCTCGAATTCGCCTTTTCAAGGCTTCTCCGCAGCTTGCGCTGCTACAATTCTCGCTTTATGTTGTGCAGTCCAGTGTTCGTTCGTGAACAAATGTCCAACATACAAGCTCGAATTCGCCTTTTCAAGGCTTCTCCGCAGCTTGCGCTGCTACAATTCTCGCTTTATGTTGTACAACCCAATGTTCACTTGAAATCTCGCATGCAAGCATGCAGATTTGCAAGTTCCATTGTGTTCTTTTGTTCACTAAAAAAACGCCCTTGACAGAATTTTAGTTCTGTCAAGGACGAATAATCTTAACTATCCGCGGTGCCACCTTGAATTCACGATAAAGCTCGTGCGCTTGGCAGGATACCAACATATCCCGGGCAAATGACGTATGCCCACACGTCGCAGAATACTCTGGATATCTGGATGAATGATAAATCCATTTGACTGCGCCCTCAGCGGTCCATTTGACAACTTGTTTCACACCTGATTCTCAGCACCACAGGCTCTCTGTAAAGGCATCATTGCCGTTATCTCCGCTTCAACGGTTTACAATTTATTTAATTGTGCAAACTTTTATACTGTTTGAATTTCTTTAACGATTTAATGCTTTATCTCGCTAAATTTGTTTAAAGTTTATCACTCCTTTTTGTGTTTGTCAACATACATTTTACATTAAAATATACTCCATCTGGCGTTCCTTTGTCTTAAGCCCCATCTTCTCATAAAATTTCTCAGCAGATGTGTTTCCGCTCCATACATTGAGAGTGACCTCGTAGCAGCCGAGATGCTTTGCCTCATTCTTGACATATTCAAAAAGTTGCTCTCCGATATGCTGTCCTCTGGTCTTTGCATCTACACACAGATCATCTATGAAAAGCGATGTAAACGGTACCATATTGTTGGAAAACGGCTGCTGTCTTATCTGGCAGAATGCATATCCCATGCATACATCGTCATCATCTGCCGCAACATATATCGGCTTTGTATCGTCCTTTATCATTTCCGCAAGCTCTTCATTTGTATATTTTGTCGTTCCCGGGATAAAAATATCCGGTCTGATATCGGCATGGATCTGTAGCACCTGCTCTAATAATTCTATAAGTCTTGGTATGTCTTTTTCGTGTGCTCTTCTAATATTCATTTTTGAGAATCATCCTTCCTGTTGTGGTTAATGTATAGTTTTTATATTTCAAAATAAATCCAGCATATTATCGAGATAAATGTGCTCTCTGACATGTACCTGATACTGTGGCTTCGTCATATAGTAAAGCAGAAATTCCAGTATCATGGCACTTCCAAGCCCTCTTCCCTCTATTTTAAAATTGCTAAAGCCCATCGGCAGATAAGTATTCTTTATATCGTCTACTCCTATAAATCCCGGATTTTCCATTGCCTTTGAAAAGAGATATCCCTGCCCTGCATCAGGCGCAGTGCAATAGTGCTCCGGGCAATCCTCGCCCAGAGTTTTGCGGCTAACCGTCTCGTAGCATTTCTTCCTGTCCGTGCAGCCAAACCAGCAGCACTCATTGCACAAAAATTCTACTTTTTCCTTTTGATGCTGTGATAGTGCTTTCAGATTGTCAAATGATTTGTTCAACCTAAATCCGATACTACATAGCGGAATTCCTCTCTGTTTAGCTCATTTTTAAATTCACTGAAATCCGTCAGAACCTTTGTGGTTGAAGACACAAAATAAAAGTCAGGGTAGTTTTCTTTTATGTAATCAAGCAGAATATCTGAGTAGATGATTATGCCGTTTCCAAAGCCCCTGCTTCGCTCATTATCTCTGCCTATATCAAATATCCTGCACAGTTCGTTACATTTTTTGTCAGGAAGATGCTCCTTAGTAAGCAATGAATTACTAAAGGTAAGTCTCGCAGATATCCCATATTCCTGCATCAGCTTAAGAACTTCTTTCGGATCGTGCTCACCAAAACCGACGCGGCCTCCGCCCCATATGCAGTCTGCCGGTGCACCATAGATCGATCCTATGTCGCACCAGTCATAGAAATATTCCCGGTGCTTGCGGTACAGTGGGAGAAATTCTTTGTATAATTCATAAAATTCAAACAATCCCGGTAGATGATAATACGCTTTCATTTTGACTCCTTATTTTAATCTGCTGAACCTGTGCTCATTTTAATAATTTTCAATCACATATTCCTCAAAAAGCGGCAGCGTAAAATACACATATCCCCGTATCTCTCCCGATACAATTCCCTTTCTTATAAGGCGCTTACGGTACGGATTGAATTCGTTTGTCTCCATCCCAATTGCATCCCTGATTTCTTTTATTTTTCCGCTTTTTATATCTGCAATCCCCTTTGCAACCATGCGATCCTTCTGAGAAAGCTCCGACCAGATTTTGTCATATACAAATTCGCTCAGATACTGTTCATACTCGCCCAAAATGCCATTGTAGTCACCATCATTGTTCCACGTCAGATACCCTAAAACCTGAAATGCAAAAGGATAGCCTTTGGTCAGTCCCGCCATCTGTGCTGCTTTCTCCGGAGATATGTTAAAAATAGTCTTATACTTATTGATTATTGCCGCGTTATTTAATGGTTTGAGCTGGATTTTAGGTGCTCTGTACAAAAATGTAAGGCTCTTCTCATTCTGAAGCTCCTCTATATTTTCATACAATCCTGTTCCTAATAGAAATACAGGCAGCTCCTGTCTTACAAATATCTGAAAGGCTCCTGCAAAAACCTTCATGTACTCACTATTTGTCATCTCATCTATCGTAATAAGCAGTCTCTTACCACCCTTTTTAAGCCTTTCCAAAATCTTTATAATAGCTGTCTCTGCATCTGTAATCGGCTGTGTCCCCTCTATAGATACTCCAAAACCGAAAAATGATAGATCGAGCTTTGCCGATTTTATAAGTCCCGCACATATATTATCACTATTCAATTTTGAAAGCATTGCAGACAACAAGTCCGTTGCCGGATTGAGTTCTATAACCACCCAGTCATCATTTTCTCTTAGTTTATGCGAAATTTCTGTCATCATTACTGTTTTTCCTGAACCTCGCACACCGGTAATTATAAACATCTGCTGATTTATTGTATCCGCTGTAAAATTCTCAATTATCTCATTAATCTGTACCGGACGGTCTACCGACTCTAGTGGACTTCTTCCAAATGTAAGCGTGAATGGATTTTGCATATCAGCCTCCCATTTTTACTGTTGTTTACTGTTTTGAATTTGTTTTACTGTCTTTTACTGTTGTTTACTGTTTTGGTTTCATTTTACTGTTGTTTACTGTTTATGTCAAGATTACAGTTAATGATAATTCGTATCATATAAACCATTTATGCTAATTCGCATCGTATAAACCATTTATGCTGATTTGCATTTTTGTAGTAACCGGTTGCCGTTGTAAAATAGTTACTGGTCACACTGTTAGGCATGAACAGTAACACAAAATAAACCCCGGAGCGTATTGTATGCTTTGATAGCATATCAATATCATGCTCCGGGGTTTCTATTTACGCCTGATTTAGTTTAAGAAATTCTGTATGATAACTTCCTCTGCCTCTTCCTCTGTAAGTCCGAGTGTACGGAGCTTGAGAAGCTGCTCGTCGTTTATCCTGCCGATTGCTGCCTCATGGATGATAGCTGCATCGATATTTTTTGCCCTGATTTCAGGGATTGAACCGACCTCTGCATGATCCATGATGATAGAATCACACTGGATATGAGCCTGGCATTTGCTGTTGCCGATAGCATTCGGATGGAAGGTCTGGACTGAGTTTCCTTTTCCTACGGATCTGGAAACAATCTGTGCAGAGCTGTCCTCTCCATTTAACTGTACCTCGATATTTGACTCCGCCTTCTGCTCTCCATCTGTCATGAGACGCTCTGTGACATAGAGCTTTGCGTCCTTTCCAAGCTCCACATTGGTCTCACGGACTGTAGAATCAACACCCTTTATCTGTGCTGTATCGAGAGTGAAAACAGAATTCTCACCCACAAATATATTTGTTACAGGGTTGAGCACTCTCGCACCTGTTCCGTTTCCCTCGCCGTAATGCTTTTCCTCATATCTGACATTCGCATTTTTGCCTACATGGAAGGTGTGGATTCCATCATGTCTGCTCTCGTTGCAGCCGCTGTTGTGGATTCCGCAGCCTGCCACAATCCTTACATCTGCGCCATCCTCCACATAGAAATCGTTGTATACAAGGTCTGTCATGCCTGATTTGCTGAGTACTACTGGGATATAGACAGCCTCTCCGTCCGTCTTTCCATCAATATAAATATCAATGCCGGGCTTGTCCGTCTTTTTCTTTATCTTGATGTGCTCGCTGTCTCCGTGGCAGATTGATGTGCCGTTTTCACGCAGATTAAAGGCACCGGTCTGACTGAATTTATTATCATTTATGACGTCCAATACGCCCTCTGTTACGTTGTCAAGCTTTACCATATTATGATCTTCCCTCCAGTCTCTCTACACATTTGTGACATTTCTGTACACCATTGAGATAAGGCAGCACCTCGTCCTTTGTGCCGATTTTCTTGATTTCTCCGCCATCAATTATCATGATGCGGTCTGCCATATTTATGATTTTCTCCTGATGTGAAATCACTATGAGGCTCTGCTTTTTCTCAGTATGGATTTCCTCAAATTTCTGTATGAGCATTGAAAAGCTCCACAGATCGATTCCGGCCTCCGGCTCATCAAATATGCAAAGCGAATGCTCCTTGGCAAGCACTGATGCAATCTCAATTCGCTTCATCTCTCCACCTGAGAGTGTGCCGTCAATCTGACGGTAAATGTAATCCTTTGCACAGAGTCCTACCGCGGTGAGAAGGTCGCAGCACTCCTTGTCTGAAAGCTCATCCTTTGCGGCGAGCTTGAGCAGCTTCATGACTGTCATTCCCTTAAATCTCGGTGGCTGCTGGAATGCAAAGCCTATTCCCGCATTTGCCCTGTGATTGATGTCGAGCTCTGTGATATCCTGTCCGTCAAGTATAATCTTTCCGCTGTCCGGTGTCTGAATACCTATCAGGGTCTTTGCCAGAGTGGATTTTCCACCTCCGTTTGGTCCGGTGATGACAAGCATTTCTCCGTCCTCTACCTGAAATGATATATTGTTCAGAAGGCATTTCTTTCCGCCCTCATCATCTACGTTTAAAGTTAAATTTTCTGCTTTAAGCACGATTTTCACCTCATTTTTATTTATGATACAGCATAAAATCCCTCTCCTGCTGTTCTAATTACTTTTTCCGTTTACCGTTCATACATCAGTATGCCCGGCAACGATTACAGTATAACATAATAGTAAAGGTTTACAAGGGATAAACTCTCTGGTACTTGCTAAAATACATATTTGGCACGCATACCACACTTTGGTTTTTATAAATTGCTTGCTTATCTATTTATTTCCCTTATCATTGAATACTCATTGCACAAAGTTCCGTCCTTCTGCCTTATAGCATTAAAATTTATACCTGTAATCCTAAATCCCATTTTCTCATAAAGTGCTCTCGCCCTGCTGTTGCCCTCGATAAAATCCAATTCCATCTGCAATATCTTCGGATTGTTTTCTGCTATTTTTATCATTTCTTGAAACATTCTTGTTCCAATTCCCTGATTCCAGAATTCGCTCAGCAAGCCGATTGCCACACTTGCCCTGTGTCCGGTTTTCACACGGTTATTCCACCAGACCATGCAATTTCCGGCAAGTTTTCCACCTACTTCACAAACTATCATTGCCTGTGCATCTGACGAATTGCAGTTATTGATGAAATCAATCTCCTGCTCGATGGTCTGTGTCTCACATTCTTCCGGTGTCCTAAGTAAGAAATCCGTTTCACCGGTTGACTTTTTCATGTACTCTATAAAAGCTTTGGCATCCTTTTCATTTGCACTTCGCAAAATGGCAGTTCTGCCATCTTTCAATTTAAATTCGATATCTTTTATTGTCATATTATTTAGTACCAACTTCCTATTGATTTTTATATTCTATCTGTGATAAACTATCGACAATTAATGGTAGTTGCAGCTTAGACAGAGCGAGACGAAAGTTTCCCTCTGTCTATTTTTTTGTGCTTTTACATGCATGAAGCCTTGTATACACTTCAAGCCTTTTTCAATTATCGCAGCTATCAAGAGCCTATTGTAACGACTTGTTACAGCTATATTTATTTTACATAACAGGAGGATTTAAGAAAAATGCCAAAGAACAGATTACAGGAAACAGTTTTTACCATCATGATGGTGTTTGTCATGGTTTATGCCATGATATGCTACAATATTGCCCTTGAAACAGGCGGTATGAAGAACTTTGTTTTTAAGGCCGCATTAGGCGAATTTCCTATCATGATTGTTGCCGGTTTCATCCTTGATACGTTCATTGCCGGACCACTTGCCAAAAAATTTGCCTTCAAAATCGTCACACCGGGAAAGGACAGACCTATTGCTATAATCCTTGCAATTTCTGTCTTCTCAATCTGGTTTATGTGCCCTATGATGAGCTTTATCGCTACCATCCTTTTCAATGGTAGTTTTAATTCACAGATATTTGCGACATTCTGTGAGCTCGTCGTAAGAAACTTTCCAATGGCCTTCTTCTGGCAGCTCTTTGTTGCCGGACCACTTGTTAGATTCATCTTTGGAAAAATTTTCCGAGAGAACTAATTAAAATGTAAAAAATGTAAAACCGGGCATAATAGCCTGCCCGGTTTTCACTGTTCATCGTAACTGTTAAGAATCACACCATGCACATTCACCCAAAAGCTCACTGCAGGTGTATTCTCGCTTCTTAAGAATTTCCTTCTTTGAATACTCCTTCTTAGAATACTCCCTCTATAAAGCCCTTCATATCATCCTTAGACACAAGACCAATCTGCTGACCGGCAACCTGACCGCCCTTGATTGCAATAACTGCCGGAATATTCATTATACGATACTCTCTTGCCAGATCAGGATTCTCGTCCACATCAATATTGTAAAACTCCACATCTGTGATTTCATCAGAAAGCTGCTCCATTACCGGCGCAAGCATCTTGCATGGACCGCACCACTCTGCCGAAAAATCAACAATGATAGCCTTATTATTTTTAACCTGTTCAAATTCACTGCTATTAATCTTCTTTACCATAGTTGTTCTCCTTCCATCTGTCGAACGAATTATTTTCGTCGCACCTATACAGCAATAAAAAATAACTGCTATACTATAGTACACCAAATAAGAAATAACAATGCATCAGAAACTTATTATTCGATGTACTAGCACTACTATAATACATAAATCAGATTATGTCACATAAAAATATTATAAACCGTAAAATTTATCATTTATCACGATTAATTCTTTTTGTGCTCTGCCATGTAGGCCTCTATATCCTCTGTGGTTCTGATGATATCCTCCGACAGACACACTGCACCGTCCTCGGTGATAAGCACATCATCCTCAATCCTGATACCGATTTCCCATTCATCTATATACAGTCCCGGCTCGTCACTGATGATTGCACCCGGGCGAAGCCTGCTGTTTGAGTCAACTGTCACGTCATGCACATCAATTCCCAGATGGTGTGACACGCCATGCATGTAATACTTCGAAATCTCTACAGAATTCTTTATAAGTCCAAGCTTCATAAGCCCGTCTGCAAGCACATCCTTACATACTTCATTTAATTCCTTTGTAGTCATTCCCGGCTTTGCAACCTCGACAATCTTTCGGTTTGCGGCAAGCACGATATCATATACCTGTTTCTGGCGCTCGGTAAACCTGCCATTTACCGGATATGTTCTCGTAATATCCGAATTGTATCCATCTATTCTGGCTCCAAGGTCAAGAAGCACCAGTGTTCCATCCTCCATCGTCTCACGATTTGTGTCATAATGAAGCATTGTTCCATTCATTCCGCTTCCGGCAATTGTAGGGAAAGCTGTCCACTCTGCCCCACCGCGTCTTATGATATATTCAAAATCTGCCTGTGCCTGATATTCCTTCATGCCCGGCTTTAAATTAGCCATCACATTGCAGAGTCCGTCCTTTGTGAGAGCGATTGCCTTTTTGGTCAGCTCAATCTCATCCTCATCCTTCTGCATACGCTCCTCTGCCACAAGCGGGAAAAGATTCTTCACAGCAACTCCCGGATAATCTGTCCGAAATTCATTGGCTTTTACCACATTGTAATCCGGCAAATCCACTTTCTGATGACGATACGTGTCAAAATATGCTGTGTATACATCCTCACGCGTCATTATCCTGTCCAGTGTGCTCTCAAGCTCATAAATATATTCTATCTCATCAATTCCTGATATTTCCTCGGCTTCCTCCATAGTCACCTTTCTGCCGTACCAGCGCTCCATCGTAGGGTCTGCCTCCTCTATGAAGAGCATCGTCTTAGCAGGCTCTACACATTTATCCAGTACAAGGACCATGTTGTCACGTCTAAGTCCGGTCAGATAGAAGAAATTGCGGTTAGCCTGTGCTGTGAATAAATCATACTCATCTGCACTCACATGGTGCTCGATGCCTGAGTACAATATTGCTATAGAATTGTCCTCCATCTTGTCTAAAATTCTTTGTCTTCTGCTTTCAAAATCCATTTTGCTGCCTCTTAATTTCATTATTTGTAATGCCTGTCCCCAAAAAGGATCTGACATTCATACGCCCTTACGTTATCACAATATGTGTATTTTTACAAGCCATTTGAACCCGCTAATACAGGAATCAAAGGTTTTCTATATTTACATATTTTCTTTCCCCAAATGCAGACTCTACATAAGCCTGTTTCTTTTCATTATCATAACCAGCTATAGGTTTTTTACATATTTTCGCTTTATTTATTGCTGCCTTAACAGCTTCAACTGCCCTTTCGTCCATTTCATTATCCGATTCTGTCAATGTACTCTTCTCTTCTTCTCTGGATACAACTTTTATAATTCTACCACTTTTGGTGCTTACAGTCGTCATATAATCACTCCCTCTGTTTTGATTAATATTAAAATATATTATCTCTTATACTTGTTTTCTTTTTATTATAATATTATCCTCGTCACTCTCAAATGTTGTCATTTTCTCAACGGTTTCTGCATCGACTGTTCCGACCTTGTTTCCGTCTGCATCGTATGTGTTGACGCTGCCGTCCGGATTTGTCTGCAATGCTCCCTCCGGAACATTGTCCGTGAGTGAGCCGATGAGGTTTCCGTTTTCATCCCACACAACAAAACTCTCGTCCTTTGCTGCTGCTTTCATTGCTCCCTCAATGGTCTTGTACTCTTTGCAGTCCTCTTTCTTGAACTCTGTTCCTTTGCCTAAATAGTATAACATGATTTTCCCTCCTATTTGCTCAAATACTTGCTTGACGCATATCCGACGATGTTCTTGTAAACCACATACAACCATTTCACACCGTTGCAATCGTTATAATATCCATAGCACTGGACTTTCTCACCGTTTTTCATCACCGCAAGGATTGACTTTCCTGTTCCTGCTCCCGCACGGAGATTCAATCCGGATGCAGTCACCTTGTAAGTTCCTGCAAGGCTCTTGTTGAACCCGTGTGCAACGTCGACCTTTGCATTGCTCTTGACTGTTGTTGTGTTGGATGCACCTGTTCCGGATGACTTTGCCCCGTCCGTGAGGTTCACTGCAACGTGAGCATTGTCATTGAGGGTGATGTCTCCCTCAAGCAAATACGCATCCGATGTCAGATATTTGCTATCTGTCAACACCTCGAATCCTGCTGCCTTGAGACCTGCTCTCATGTTTCCGGTATAGAGATAAATGCTCACATTCTTCATTTTCTCATTTCCCAGTCTGTAACCTGCACCCTTTACGATTGCAGCGACACCGGATGAACAATCTGCCTCACACGCAATCGTGATTTGTGCAGGGTCATAATTCGATGCCTTGAGATGCTCCCAAAATGTGTATCTCTCTGACTGGTCATATCCGATTTTATTGTTGACTGCTGCTGCCTTTGCCATGCTCGCAATCATTTTTCTGACCTTTGCATCCGGATGACGGAGGACACATTTCCACGGTCTGTTATACCAATTTATAACCCTCCACTCTGTACCTGTCTGGTCTCCTGCCTTTCCTCCGCTGTATCTGTTATTTTCATCATGTCCGCAATTTGAAATCATTTGTTTTCCTCCTTGTCAAATTCTTCTGTGTTTCTGTCCGTCATGTCTCCCATAAGTTCCGGACAATGTTCCTCAAGTTCTGTGTACACAATCAACCCGCAAATCAGTAACGGAATACCGACCCATAAAATCGCACATCCCAATGAAAGAATAAACCATACTACCACCGACATTCTTTCCGCAAATTCGTCATCCGGATAATAATATTCGTCATAGTAAAGCTCCTGTTCTTTTTTGCTTGCTCTGTCGATCCAAATGTAAAACGCTGTCATCGCTAAAAATACGACGACCGCACCCACAACGTACACAATCCCGATTGTCCTTGCGTTCTGCATGAAAAAAGTCTACGATTTTACTCATTGACCTCACCTGCCTCACCGCTCACAAGCGTCTGCATCGCTTTGTTGCTCTCAAGCATCTTTTTCATTCTCTCAAGTGCCTCGTCGACCATCATCGAAAAAGCCTCAAAAGAAATCACTCTCGCAAGCCACGCAAACCTTGTGACAAACATGTCATATACATAACGCAGCTTGATTTGACCTGTACCGCCTCCCAGTTCTTTTTCTGCCTTTGTGACTGCATAGAGCAGCCATTCTCTCACTTTGTTCAACTGCTTGTCTGACGGCATTTTCACGAAAACATATACTGCATATCCTCCCGCTGCACATACCGCAATCAGACCCACAATCACAAACCAATTCTCGACGATGTATTTCATCCTTGTACCTCCTCGTCATCCTGTTCCGGTTCGTCATTGTGTTGTATTTCTCCGTTTGACTTTGTTCCCTTGACCGTTTTCACGGACTTAATGAGTGCCATTGCACCGCCCTCAACTGAAAGAAATCTGAATACATTCTCAATCAGTGTCGACGGCTCTGAACCCATCCGTAAAAACACAAATATCATCACGACTGTAAAGATAAATGCTGCAAGAATCAAAGTGAATACAACACGTTTCATGAACAGACCGGACACCTTTTTGTCATGTCTCTCTTTTCGCTCTCTTATCCGATACATTCTTTTCAGATGCCGGATTCTGATGCGTCGTTCCTGTTCTGTCATTCTCATGTATTGCCTCTTTTCTGTGAGGTTGATTCTTGCCTGTTTCCTGCCCTCCTGTTATCGGTCGGAATGCTGTTCTCCGTCCAGTCTCTTGTGATAACTCTTGAGTGACTGTTCCACAATGACAACACGCTCTCTCAACTGTTTCATCTCCTCACGGTTCTCTCTTGATTCCCGTTTGATGTCCTTGATGTCGTCTGCGATGTTCTCAAGTTTCACAACCACCATTGTGTCATTTTCTGCTCGTCTCTCCGTTTCTTCCTGTGTGTCTTTTTTGTCGTTCCTCTGCTTTGAGCAGATTCCGAAAAAGATTGCGAATGCAACCGACACTCCGGAGATTAGCAAGGAAACCTCAATCGTCAACGGCGTTCTCCTTTCCGAACTCTGTCGCCTCGATGTCGTCGGTGTCGCAGTATTTCCGCATGTGATATTCGAGAACATCCATCTCCCTGTCTGTCTCCTCTACCTCTTGCCGGAGTTCCGCTCTGACCACCTCCTCGATTTTCGACTGTTCAATGATTGTTTGCTGTTTTTTCACGATTGCCGATAGATTTTCCGTCACATCGCACAATCGTGATATTATTTCAAGCGGACTCATTCTGTATCACCGCCGGAGAATTTTTCTCCTGTGATATAATCATATTCATCCGCTGAAATACTGCCCTTTGCGACACGCTCTGCAATCTGTTCCTTTGTGAGAGTGCCTTTTTTATACATTCTTTTGAGACTTTCAACAAGTATTTTCATACTAAATCAACCCCTCCTCAATCAACTGCTGTGTATATTCGTCGATGACTGCATCTTTCTGAAACTGTGTCACTGATTCGACGATTCCGGATGTGTTCTCCTCAACGACTGACTTCATGAGTGCCATGTTCTCATATTCCTCGACTGTCATTTCTTTCTCGTCGTACTGCCATTCAGTCACGGTCTGCATCTTTCCGTCGCTGTCCTCAATCTCTCTTGTCGCCTGTTTGATGTTCCTACGCAGGTAAACCGTTGACGGCGACGATGTCCTGTCGACCTCCTCCGGCTTGTCCGGCTGTGTTCCTGTCACCTTTTTCCAGTCTGTCATGTTCATTCTCCTTTCTGCTATGCTTTGAAACTATCCTCTTGAGTTTCTTGACGTTGATTTTTGGTTTGATGTAATCAATGTAATAGTTGTATGTGTCCGTGTGTTTGAACAATCCCATATATGACAACATCACCGATGCGTTATACCATGAGATTTTATCCTGCTTTGAGATATGGTTTGCCTTACGTCTCGCAGCCTCAATATTTGATTTCCGGATGGTTGTCCGGTCATGGTGAAATTGAAATCCCATAAAATCAAGCATACGACCCTTTGTGACCTGCTTTCCGTCTTTATCGAGTACCGGATTCCCGCCTTTATCAAATACCGGATATTCAAATCTAAACACCTGCCAATCGCCTTTTATTTCAAGGTCGAGATTGTCATTCAGATATGTTTCGATTGCTGCATGTATTTTGTGCAGTTTCTTTTTTTGCTCTTTCCCAGTATCACCATGTCGTCCATATATCGCATGTAATGCTCTGCATGGAGTTCCTCCTTGATGTAATGGTCAAGTGCTTTCAAGTAAAAATTGCCGAACCATTGTGATGTGAAATATCCCAACGGAACGCCTTTTCGCATCTCCTCAATAATTTCTTTCAGTTCATCAAACATCGCTCCTGTGATGCCGATTTCCTGCAATATCTCCAACGCTCCGGAGATGTCGTCAAATGCTATGCATCCGACAAGCGTTTTCGTCTGCTCTGCATCTATCTCAACACCTGCATCCGTCAAAATCTTTGCAACGAGTGCTATTTTGTCATGTTCAATCAGTATGCAGAGTAATCTATAAAACCGTTTATCTCGAATTACCTCTTTGAGTTTCCTTTTGAGGATTCTCCGGTTTATGGATTCAAAGAAATGGTGAACATCCATCTTGAGAACAAAGAATTTCTTTCCGTCGTAGGAATCAAGCCATTCTCTCATGTACTTCTTTCCGTAATGAACACCCCTGTCCGGAATGCTCCCGCATGAAAATTCATACAATCCATTCATCACAATCGGTTTGAACTGACCTATTGCACAATGATGAATAACCTGCTCATATTTGTAATGCGGTTTCAATATACGGCGTGTTTTCTTGCTGCTGCTCTCGTTGATGATGCTCGGTTTGTGATAGTCCGGAATGAACAACTCCTCTGTCAACATCTTTTTCAAGAGTTCTGTGTGTTCACCGAGGTTCTCTAATACCTCCCGCACATCATTCTGTTCTTTTTCTTTTTGGATGCATTTATAAAACACTGTTTTATGTAGTCGTCTTGTAACATTGGTTCATATAGGTTGTTGTAACTTCTCATATAGTATTTTCTTATCTCCTATCGGTTTTTGTGCGGATGCTTACTCAACCGACCCTATATCCGGAATGATTTTCGCCTTGTGGCGTGGGATATAGGCTGCATTTGATTAAACGCTCCGATATGAGAAGAAATTGGACGCACCGATGTTCCAGTTCGCATTGCCCGCAGAATTGTTCAAATTCAAGTAATCCGCACCGCAGTTCTCGCCATTGTTACAGTTACCGCCGACAAGGGCGACCGCAGGGAGCAGGAACACCGCCCGACACCGCACCCTATATCCCTATATTCATTTTTCTAAAAACGACCACACCGCCTAACGGCGGGAATAGCGGAGGCGTTCCCCCTCCGTTCCTCCCCCTGCTGCTTACGCAGCGATAGGCTGTTCTAAGAAAACGGACGCACCGACGGCCCAGTTCGCAGCGCCCGCAGAATTGTTCAAACCCAAGCAATCCGCACCGCAGCTCTCGCCATCGTTACAGCCACCGCCGACAAGGGCGACCGCAGTAATTCCGGCATTCCACCAAAAATAGTCACATGTGTATGTGCTACTGCTGCCACCTATTGAATTGACAATGCGTCCGAATCTGCTTGACTTTGTTCCTTTCTGATAACCGTTGCTGGATGATGTGAATGTGATTCCGACCTTTTCAAAGTCCTTTCCTGTCAGATTGTACGGTGGTGTCATCTTTGCAAGGATTTCACCGCCTACCATCAACAGACCGTTGATTCTATCCCAACGGTTGCCCCACGGTTTTTCCATGTAGAACACTTTGACCTCATGTGTTGTGTCGTTATATCCAAAAAACTGTCCTTTGTCCTTGAGTGTTCCGGTTGCAAGATGCCCGTAATTCTGTGATGCGTCGTTCACATATCCGGATGTCTGACCCTGTCCGAATGCAGTCTGTGAATTGTCTGTCTTTGACATAATCTTGAGCATACAATTCAACAGGTTTCGTTTGCTCCATGAGCCGATATTCCATCCCGCACCGTTTGCCTTTGCTCTTGCAATCTCTGTTGATGCGTTTGTGTTATACATGAGTGCCTGTCCTGCAAGTGAGCGGATGCGTGTTCCATCATACGAACCGCCAAACATCGGGAAATAGAGTTTGTCTGCATGTGAACCGTCCTCTCTGACATATGCGTCATCGTTGTATGATTCATCGTACTGGACGTTTGAAATAATCATGTACTCATAGTTTCCGACTTCAAACTGTGAGAGCCAAATCTTGCCCTTGTCACCGCTGCCATCGAATACACTCATTGCATTTCCTCCGTATGCCGTGTTTGAGACATCGGATGCCGTTTTTCCGTCTGCTTTCTTTGTGTGGTCGTTCGGGTCGAGTTTATAATCTTCTGTACCGTCATATTTGACCATTGCCGGATAATTGTTCTTTACAAAAAAGACGTTTCCCCAGTCTCCAAAATCGAACCGTCCGGCAGAATAATTCATCGCAGCGGGTGTCATTCCCACCGCATCGAAAAGATATGTGCATCGTGTCGCCGGATTGCTGTCATTTTTGTTGATTTTCATTCCGTAACGCTTTACACCCTTTATTCTTACATCTTCCCCGACTGCTGCCAGTATAGCGTTTGTATTCGCATATGTGCGGTCGAGTGTGTCTTTGTCTGCTACTTTTACAATCAAGTCTCCACTTGCCATTTTTTACGCCTCCCTTATCGTCAAAATTCCATCCTCAACCGTGAGGACACATGATTTCTTTGTGACGGTGTCAACCATAGTGTTGAGACCGTTCACAATGCCTTGACACGCTTTTGCTGCTGCACTCGCTGTCGACGCTGCATTGTTTGCCGTTGCTGCTGCACCGTTTGCACTGTTCGTCGCCTCTGTCATGTTCTTGCTGAAATTGTTCACGGTGTTCATATATCCCTGTGTCAATGTCAGTATTTCCTCATAACGGGCATTGTTGACGATAATCGGCAGGTCAAAGAATTTCTTTTTACCATCTCCCTGTCTGATTTGATAATGACCGGATGCATCAAGTTCAACTCCGATTTCTCTTTCCTTGAGAATCAGAGTGTCCTCAACTGCTTTCCAGTCTGCCGTTGTTCCGGTGCATGGTCTGATTGCTGCCATTGTTCAACCTCCTTTGCTCCGTGATTATGGAATATATCACACAATCACTCCTTTGTGTTCGTTTCGCCGTCTGTTTCCAGTATCGTGGAATTATACTGCTAATTGTCGGGAGGTCGGCGTTCCTCCGTCAAAATCAACACCCTCATTCGCATTTCTGACCTGTGGTGTTGCTCCATCAATGAAAATCGGTGTCACTGTTCGCAGATACGGTGTTTCGCCGTCACAATCAAGATACATACTCGAATATAAAGCCTCGGCACGGTTGAAATAGTCCTGCACACTCTCAAGGATTTTCTCTGCTGATGCAAGCAGTGAATTTTGAATCGTGTCATCAATATCCTTTTTGTCCTGCTCGACCTGTTTCTTTGCCTCTGCAACTGCTGTCTGCATCTGTGACACATCCTGTCGAATCTGCGTCGCCGTGTTCAATGTTGCCTCAAGTTGCTCTTGATTCTGCAATGCATCCTCTGCCCGCTCTGTAACCTCTTTGCAGGCTGTTGTCGCCTTTTTGGATGCATCTGTTGCCTCATTCGTATTCTTGACCGCCTGTGAGGTGTCCTGCTGCCTCTGCTGCTCCTGTTGGATGCGGGTGTTCTCATTTTCCTGTCGCTTATTTTCTGCCGTCACCCTTGCCTGTTCCGCTTTCACTCTCGCATTCTCTGCGGTCACTCTTGCGGATTCCGCTTTCTTGACTGCTGCATCTGTGTCATCAATATTCTTGATGTGTCCTGCAATCCGGTTCTCAAGGTCTGTGAACTCATTCGCTGACAAGATAGCATTTTCATTCCTCTGTGACGGTTCAATCTCCATTGTGAATGATGCGGATGTGATAACCTGTGAATCATCGCTTGTCCGGATTTCAATGTCGCAATACGCCGTTCCGGAGGCTGCAAGTGCTTGATTCGTCAATTCGACTGTCACATCCGAACCGGAATATGAACATGTGTTATATACATGTTTTCCGTCCGGTTTTGCAATGTTGATGACTGCTCTCGCACCCGTCGGGATTGTGTATGGTTCACCGTTGTTGAGTAACCTTGCGACAATGAATCGTGTTGCCTTGTCTCCCTGCTTTGCAGATACTAAATATCTTTTAGTGTCTCCGGACATTTCAAGATTGATGTTCGTTGTCAGTTTCGTCAATGCTGCCATGCTCTCACCTCCTCTCGGTGTTTACTTCTTATTCCTCCGGATTCTCCGGTTCATCCTGCTCCGGATGTTCCTCGTCCGGTTCTGTTTTCAGAACTCTCTTTGCTGCTTTCTTTGCCTTTTCAAGTTCCTCGTTTTTTTCTGCCATCATTGTATTTGTTGAGTTTATGAGTTCAATCTTTGCCTCACTCCTTACCTCTGCCAGTACGGAGGACAAAACTCCGTCCATGATGCACGGAGGCAATGCATGTCTTTTCTGTATCGTCTCCATAGCGTTGAGGATTTCTCCCTTTGCACATTCAATTCTTACTGCAAGCGGTGTATTCATGATTATTCCTCCTTTGCTGCCTGTGTCGCTGTTTGTGCTGCAAGTAGCATGTCAAGTTTCTTGTCAATACTCTGCAAGAGTTCTGTGTTTGTCTCCTCTGTTGATTCCCTCGTCACAACCTCTGCTGTTTCGTTTGGTCTTGAGTTGTCGGCAGCATCTTCTGGAATTTTATACTCCGGTTCTGCTGCTCGTTTGACTTCCTCCGTCTGAATATTTTCGTCATTCATCTTCATTTCTTTTCCTCCTGTTTTATCCATTGTTCCATGTTCCGGACACTAATATTCCTCTTTTTGAACTCAAGCGTCGCCGTTGACCACTTTGTCAGTTTCCCGTCGCTGCCTACTTCTAAAGGTTGTTTGAATGTTAGCGTTCCACTTATTGAGCCATCCTCAAAACTTACATTCCTTAATGTGAAGAAATGCATGTTGATGTCTGCCCCTGCATGTAGCATGTTCGCCTCGTAATTCCCACACTGCTGTGTGCAGTACGACCATTTCATCGTGTACACATCTGCATTCTGCGATTCTTTATTTGACCATGACATATACGCAGTGTTGTACTCAATATCAAAAACAAGTCCTCTCTGACTGTCGTTGTCTTTCATCGTGTTCGTTCCGATTTTTCCGACATAATATCCGTCACGATAGAAATGAGTTCCGTTGTAGTCAAATTGTGTTCTTTTTTGGTTATCCGTAATCGTTCCGGTGTACATCGTGATTGCGGTCGAATCAAACTGCATGTACGAACTGCCTTTATTAAATGCAATTCGGACATTGTATGCGTTCTGTGTGATTAGTGTTCCGAAATCATCGCTGTTCACTTTTTTGTTGACCTCGGAGGTTATTTCCTCCGCAGTCACTTGAATCTTTGCATCCGCATACAATGAATACAGTCCTAATACCTCAATATCCGTGATATACACGGGTGCGTTCTGTGTGTATGCGTAAATGTAAATATATTTCGTTCCCTCTGATACCGTGATTTCACGTTCAATCGTCGTGAACTCTTTGCTCTTTAACATTCCGGAGGATGTCGTTGAATAACTTCCCAACGCCCCCACCTGCACCCTTGCCGTGCTTTCGTACCCTGCTGCTGTTGCTGCCTTATATCTCACACGATATGTTCCCGCAGGTATTTTCCCTAAATTCTGCCGTATATACGAACCGCTTGAGGATGTTTTCAGTATTTTCGCAACCGTTCCCAATCCGGACACATCCATCACGGCATTGTTCGTCTCATTGCTGTTGTACCAATTATCATCAAGTCCGTTTGAAAAATCTCCATTCACAACATAGTTGTGCATTGAGTTTTCCTCAACATGCTTTACCTCTTGAGAAATCTCCTCTTTCGTGGCTTTTATCAAGGAATCCATCTGCACGGATGTATAATAATTTTTCAGAGTGTAGGCAACGCCTGCCTCGACTGCCTCTTTCGATGCCGTGATTTTGGTTTCAATCTCCTCCGTGGTCGAATAGTTCTCAAGGACTTTCTTGGTTGCCCTGTTGGAGATGGAGACCGCCTCCTCTGTGGCTGCTGCCGTCTCCTCTTTCTGAATCTCTGCGAATGTCTTTCTCGCATTGGAAATCTCAACCGTGTTCTTTTCCGGCGATTCCGGATATTCTGTGATTTTGACAATCCTCTGCTTTTCCCTCGTCCTCGTTTTCTTTGACACAAGTGTGACCGTGTCTCCGATTCCGTATGAGAGAATGTCTTTGTATTCCTCTGACGCTTTCGCAAGGTCGACCACCTCTGCGGTGTATGCCTTGTATGGTCTTGACATTTCCTCAATCTTTGCTGTCGCATCCTCAATCAGACTTGTGGTATTGGTATATCTTTCGTCTTTCCAAACATACGCCTTGATTTTGGAACTGTACTGAAAATTGTCGATGTAATCTTTTCCGGTCAACCATTCCGGTGTGATGCCGTCCTTGCCTATCGGATAGATTCTTGTGTAAAAATCGTATGTGTCCGACTTCAATGATATTTTCCGGAGGTTCAACCCCTCCATGAAATAACACCCTTTGTCGCTGCCTATCCGGTCATATATGTCGATTGTCTTTGTCAGTGAATGGATGATGCACTCGCAACGGTATGTTGTGAGGCACTTTTGCAGGACATCCCATGCGGTGACACTCTCCTGCTCGTCGATGGTTCTTTTTCTTTGTGACGTTACATATTCCGACATGCCATCCCGTACCCTCAAATGCAAACTCAAGACATGCCTTGATTGTCTGCTCCTGTGATTCAAAACCATACGGGAACGCTGTTCCCTCCAACTCCTCGACATTGAGAACTGCTGTGTATTTGTTGAATTGTTCTCCCTTTTCAACCGCTTTGATGACATATTCGTCCGTTTTGGTGTGTATATAATATTCTTCTTTTAACAGGTCAACCAACGCTCCCGCTGCCGGATAACTGAACGACAACTCTTTGTCTCCGGAATCCAGTGTCGTGGTAATTTCCCTGTCCTTGAATCCGGACAATGTTCCGATTCTTTTCTTTTTGTCGTTAAAAATCTGCAATGCTCTCACCTCCTAAATCCACATAGGCGTGTATCTGATAGTCACTCTCGCCTTTGTGTTGGAGAATGTGAGTGCTGTTTCTCCGGTCTTTAATACCGGAAACGTCCACATGTTCACCTTGTCGAATGCATTTGCCCCGTCGATTGTCACAAGTCCTGTCTTTGCATCTATCACAACCGTCTTTCCTGCTGCCAAACTCTCAATGATGATGTCATCCTCTCCCAGTCCGGTGATTGTGTAATTCGTCAAGGCACTCTTTGCATATACCTCCACAACGCACGGAGCGTCTCTTGTACCCACTTTATAGAACGATGCAGAGGTTTTCCCGTCGAATGTGATTGAGAGGTCGTCATCGACAAAAAAACCGTCAAATTCAAGGTTTACAACGTACCTCTGTTTCACATTCTTTTTTTCATAGTCATTTGATGTGATGAATCCGATATATGTTCCTTTGTAGCCGTCAAGTTCCATCTTGCAAGCCTTTGTGAAATTACTCATGAACTCCGATGCAGCACGGATGATGTTGTTCCTGTCCTTGCCTTTGAAATATATTGACAGTTTCAAATGACCCATCTGAACCTCTGTCTCAAATTCCGTCGGCAGTGCTGCACCCGTCAACCATTCGTATGAATTAGCAAAAGAGGGAGGCTGCACATCGGCGGTCAACTGCTTTGCATCATATTTTCTGATGTCTATTCCGTTTATTTTCATCGCCCTGTTTTACCTCCCTTTTCGTTTATTTGTTACCATTTCCGCATCTACCTTTGACACGGTTCTGCTTGCGATTTCGTCGCCGTCAATGTATGTGTGATTTGTCACATATACAACTTGCGATTTCTGAACTGCATCAAGTTTCTTGTCAAGTATGCTGTTTAATTTGTTGTAAAACTCTGCAAGTGGCAAGATTGCCTCGTCACCCGCCTCGCCTCCTACCATGAGGCTGTTGCCGTTGATTCCGAACACGGTCGGATTTGTCATAATACCACCGGATTTGTACCACTGAATCGAGAATGACGGGAGTGAACCTTTTCCTCCAATTCCGAACGGTGCAACGCCTCCGGACACGCTGATGTGTGGCAGGTTCAAATGTGGCAATGACCATCTGAAATTGAATGCCGATTTGATTCTCGACAATGCACCTGTCACCGCTCCGTGTGCAGATTCCATCTTTGAGGAGAATGATGACTTGATATTCTCCATCGCAGATGATGCTGTTGATTTTGCACTTGCTAATTTGCTTGAGAACGCCGATTTGATGCTGTCGAGTTTTCCACCCGTCAGAGTGTTCGCCGTGCTCATGAGAGAGTTCATTGTCCTTTACACCCGTGAACGTAGCAGACACGATTCCCTTGATTCCCCCGCCCTTTTCACTGTATGCGGATTTCATGTTGTTTAGTTTCGTTGACACATTTGACTTTGCCGTCTCCATGAGAGAGGTCGCTTTGTCCTTTATGTTTGTGAAATCTGTTGACCACTTTGTCTTGATTTCCGAAACTTTTGAGGAGAATCCGGATTTGATTTCATTCAGTTTATTGGTCGCATTGGTTTTCCATTCCGTCATTTTTGTTGTGACGGTGGTTTTCATATTCTCCCAACCCGTCGAAACATTTGACTTGATGTCTGAAACCTTTGTCGAGAAATTTGACTTGATTTCGTTCAGTTTGTTCGATGCATTGGTTTTCCATTCCGTCATTTTTGTTGTGACGGTGGTTTTCATATTCTCCCAACCCTCGGAAACCTTTGTCTTGATTTCCGATGTTTTTTCAGAGAATTTCGATTTGATTTCAGAGAGTTTTCCTCCGGACAATTTATCAACAAATGTGAATCCTGCTGAATAATATCCTTTGATTCCCTCCCATCCGGCAGCGACAACGCCCTTGATACCACCTCCGTTTTCTTCATAGGCGGTTTTCATATTCCCCAGTTTTTCCTTTGCCGTTTCGGTCGCTGCCGACATGACATTGTGAACTGTGTCCTTTACGCCGTTGAATACTTTCGATGCAGCTTGTCCTATTGTGCTATTTTTTATGTTGTCACCGATTTCCTTGACCTTATTCGTGACCGCCTCTTTTGCTTTCGTGAATGCTCCCGTGATGGTCTCTTTGATTGCATTGAATTTTTCTTTGATGTTGCCCCACAATTCGGACAGTTTTTCTTTGACCTTATCCCAGTTTTTATATAGGGCGACACCTGCTGCAATCAGTCCGGCAATCAGTGTCACAATCAAAATAATCGGACACAAGTTCATAACTGCATTGAGTGCCGTTTGTGCCACTGTCATTCCTCCGGTTGTTGCCGTGGCTGCTGTTGTGGCTGCCGTATGTGCTGCCGTGGCTGCCGTTCCTGCCGTATCTGCTGCCGTTCCTGCTGCCGTGGCTGCTGTCTTTGCCGTAATCTTTGCGATTATCTTTGCAGCTCCGGACACAAATTTCTGTCCGGTCGTTACCGTGTCAGAGATTCCCTTTGCCACTTTTCCGAATCCGATTGACAACGGACCGATAGCAGCGACCACAAGACCAACTTTGAGAACTGTTTCTTGCTGTGCCGGAGAGAGCGACGTGAACCATTGTGTCAACTCTTGAATCTTTCCTGTCAATTTTTCAATCATAGGTGCTGCGGATGTCTGTGCTGTGGATGCCAGTGTCGACAACGCCAGTTTTGCGTTGTTCATCGCAACCTTTGCATTGTCAATCGGGTCGAGTGTTCCGTTGTATGTGTCCTCGACTGTTGAACCGTATTCCTCCATTGATGACGAAAGACTGGTGAGGTCAATTCTGTTCTCACGAATTGCCTTTGTCATTTCCGCAGCACCTTTTTTTCCAAACAATTCCGTTGCAATCTGCATCGCCTCGGTCTCTGTCTTTGCGTTCTTGATGCTGCCGATAGTATCTGACAACGCCTCGTCCATTGATTTTCCCTCTGATGTGGCGTTCTGCAATGCTTTTTTTAGACCCGCCATTGCTTGAGTTGAATCAACACCGTTTGCGTCGAATTGAGCCATCAAATTGATTGCTTGAGGCAATGACAATCCCATTTCTTTGAATTGTGCGTTGTTGTCGAGGACATATCCCTCTAATGTATCAACAGAGATTCCGGTTTCCTGTGCCTTTGCCGTGAGCAATCCTAACAGGTTTCCCGTCTGTGATGCATCCACGTTCCACGCTTTCATGATTTTGTCGACTTGGTCAACTGACTGTGTGACGTTTGTTCCATTGATTGTTGCAAACTGTATGAACTGTTTTGAGGTCTTTTCAAGTTCCGTTCCTGTTGTATGGAATCTTGTGTTGACTTCTCCGATTGCCTCGCCTACCGTCGACATATCCTCCGGCATTGTGCCGAAAACATTATCCGCAGACTTTGTCAATCCCTCAAGTGCCTCTCCGGTTGCTCCGGTCTTTGTCACTATGGTGTCATATCCCTCGTCGAGTTCTTTGAACGCTGCAATAGATGCTGCACCAATGCCCGCAATTCCGGCAGAGACAACCGACATTTTCTTTCCGAAACTTTCCATCTTTGTTCCCGCCGTATCGCAAGCGGTCGCAAATTTTTCAAGTTTATTATCTTTCAACTGGTCATTAACGTTTTTTAGTTCTGCCTCCATGTTCATGAGAGCAGTTTTTGACTTTTCCGTCTTTACTGTCTGATTTGCAAGTGCGGTCTCTGTCTTTCCGATTGCTGTCTCATTTGCAGTAAACTCTTTCTCTAACTTGTCAAGTTCCTCTTTGAGTGCCTTTGACTGTTCGGAGTTCTTTCCGGTCTCTGCTGTCGATTTCTCATAAGCCTCTTTTGCAGCATCAATCTTTGTTTTGAGTTCCTCTTGCTTTGTCTTTTGGTCTGACAGTTTCTTTGTCAACTTCTCCTGCTGCTCACTGTTCAATTTCACGATGTTTTTCTGCACCGTGATTTTTTGAGTGAGCGATTCGGCTTTTGCCTTGAGGCTGTCTGTTTCCGACCCGAACAACTTTGCTTTCGTCGCTGCCGTCGTATATTCCGCAGACAAGACTTTCATCTGCGATGCTGCTGATTTCATTTGCGATTGATAACTGCTCGAATCTGCCGATATTTTGACGCTTGTATAAGCCATTCGGTCGCCTCCTCTCTTACTGATTTTCGTTGATTGTATCTAATTCAAATTTTAAGTAGTCCAACAACGTGACAATGTTTTCTTTCATGCATTGACTGTATGAGTTTTTCAATAGCCGAATCGCAATTTTTACAACACGGTCAACAATTTCCCCGCAGACTTTCCATTGATTTTCCTCCGGTTGTTCATCCTCGTCCTCATATCCATTTTCACGGTCATAGTCATCGAATGCGGATGCCTCTTTTTCCACCTGCTCAACCTCGACAATGTTCAACATCTTCTCTGCAACAATGTTCTGCATGATGAAATGAACCGTCTTGATTGCCGTCAGAAATTCAACTGCATCAATCTCCCCAACTGCTACAAGCGACAATTCATTCCCGAACATCTCCTGCATTATCTTTTTGTTGAAAAACATCACTCCGGAGAATTTCTCCGTGTCATTCTTTTCCATGAGACTGATGTATTTTTTATACTGTTCTACCGTTACGGAATTGATGAAAAGTCTCACCTCTGCAAGTGACCTCGATTTCCGGTATCACTTGCCACTCTGAAAATTTTTCTCTATCTTCTCCATACGTTTGGTGAGGTCGTCGGCGATTCCCATATCAATGAACTGGAACTCAAGAATCAATCCTGCTGCATCAAGTCCGGTCTCCGGATTCTTTAATTCCTCAACGGTGAACTGGTCTCCGTATGCTTTGCAGATAAAAAGACCCATCGCCTCAATGTCCTGCTTTGAATACCTCTGTTTTGCGTCGACAATCTCTGCAAGTTCGAGATATTCCGTGTATGTGTCGATTGACATTTTCGGCATTGTAAACTCTTTGTTATTGACTATAATTTTTCTTTTCATGATTTATCCTCCTGTTATATGTCCTCTTATTAGCCTAAACCGCCGTTTTTCTCCTGCACTTTGCTGAACCATGCCTTGATTGCCTCTGCTGCCTTTGTGTCTCCGGAAACGAGGTTTGATTCGTCGACCGAAATCTCATACGCATTGTCAAGACTTCTCTCATAGAATGAACCCTTGATGCTCTTTGTTGTCGGAGACAATTTGCCCTCTTTTGTGCTTGCCTCCTCACTGATGCCCTCTGCGAACTTTCCGGCGTATAACCATTTGAAATCATACTTTCCGTTGAGTTTTCTTTCTCTCCATCCGACAGCGACCTCCGGTGCTTTATCATCCGCAGTCTTTACAAGAAAACCGTTCTCGTATAACTGACCGAAAAGAATCTGTCTGTCCTGCGGTGCGAGTGCATTGACCTCAAGTTCGATTTCTGTTCCCTCATAGGAATTGATGACTTCCTCTGTTCCATCGTCAGAGTAAATCTTTTCAGAACTCCACTTTTCGTCAACCTTTGCTTTGATTGCTCTTGCCAGTTTGACCGGAGTTTCTGCAACGTATGCTTTCGCATCGTTCTGTGTGAGTTTTGCGATGTAGAAATCTCTACAACCGCAAGTTCTACTCCTCACAATCTTCTGTTCTGTGTCGCTAACCTGTGTTACTGTTTCGCTCATGTCTATTCCTCCATTTCATAAAACTTTGAAAACCTTTGTGCTTTCATATAGATTCCGTCCTCCGGCTTTGAATCGTCTCCGTTCCTGCCGTCAAATGAGAAATCGTTTTCTTTCATAAGTGACTTGATTTCCCTCGCAAGTTCAACCTCGTCATTCTCTGAAAATATAGTGACCTGCACTGACAGCGTCACTCCCTCTGCATCGTCGTCCGAAAAATTCTCGTCGTTTTCTCCCAAATCCCACAATGTCACATGTCTGTCATGGATGTTTTTGTCATACCATCCTTGCATTACGCTGATTTTCCTGTCTGATATTGGTTTCAATGCGTCGGATGCATCTTTGATGATGTCCGGACTGCTGCTCATGCTCTCACCTCATTTCAATGTGTTGTCTAAATATGATTGATATTCCTGTTCTGCGATTTTTTGCAGTTCCGCATCTGCCTCACGCCCTGTTGCATAGATAAATTCTTGAGGCGGGCGATAGATAGTTCCCCAGTTTATGAATTTCACATAAAAGTGTTCGCTATTGTCCGACTTTTCCCATCCGACATCTGCTGTTGCTCCTGTGTCTTTCATTTTGACTGCTCCCATCGGTATGCTGTCCGCTGCATGTGATGTCACGGATGACTTTGAACCGAAACCTCTACCGGATAATTTGATGTCTGCCGATTTCGGAATTTTGCCGGACATGATGTTTTTCACAACTGGTTCGCTTTGCTTTACAATCTTTTGATTGACCTCTTTTATGTCCTCGTCGCTTGCTGCGTCCTCAAATGCTTTCATGAGTTCTTTCAAGCCTTGAAATTCCATTTCAATTTTCACTGCATCACCTCCGGTGTCAGATTATGACACTACGCCCCCGCTCTGCATTTCAACTGATATTTCCTGTCGTCTGTGAACATCGGACATGCATCATATATCTTGAACTCAACGCCTTTATATACTGCGTAGAACTCTTTCAGATTCAATCTGATTTCCTCCATCTTGTCGCAGGCTCTCGTTTCAAACATGATTGTGTTCTCAAGACCTATCTGCAACGCATTGTATTTTTCATTTGTTCCCAAACTCTTGACATCACACCAACATGAGAAAAACTCCTTTTCCTCCTGCTGTCGTCTACCGTCAACAACACTTGTTGTCTTGCGAATTATCTTGATTCTGCCTGTCATTCTGCTGCACCTCCGTATATTTCTTTCAATAGCATGGAGGAAACGGCAGCGGATAGCGTTTTCGTGTCGCTCCGGTACTTGTCACGGTTGTCGTACAGTTCTTTCACGGACATAAATGCAAGCAGTTTTTGACGGCTTGTGAGGTTGTTCCGGTCGAAATTCGGAATCAGTTCCGTCATTTCATCCAGTGTCGTGTCAAGCATCAATTCAAGGATTTCGATGTCGTCATCATAGTCGATGTGACAATATGTCTTGCATGTAGCAATCAGACCGCCTCTGTACTTCTCTTTTTCTTCATCCGTCATGTTCTCACCTGCTTTCAATAGCAGGACGGATTCACCGCCCTGCTGCCATATTACCCGTTGATAACTTCTGTAATCTGACCCTTGATGACTGCTCCCTTGTCAACAGGCTGCACATCGAATCGGTCACGCACCTTGATTCCGGTCATGTCCTTATCCCATAAACCCGCACCTTTGTCATTGAGGTCGATTGTGAGGACGTTTCTGTCAAAGAGTGTGACTGCCTCTTTTAAGTCACCGCAGAAAATAGGATGCTTGTACCCGTCGATTGTGTGACCATCGGTGTTCATAATCTTCTCGGATGCAAGAGTTTTCTTTGATAATTTGATGATAGGATATTCACCGAAAAGCATTTTTCCCTTTGTCTGCTGTGTCGGGTCTTTCTGTAAAATATAGTTGCCGTCTTTATCCTTTAACTTGTCAAGGTAGTTGAAACCGCTCTGATTTGTGATAACAACTGCATTGTCAGCGATTGCAGGGTCTAACTGCTCATTGAAAATGTCCTTGAGGCTGTCAAGGTTCTCGACTGTGACCTCTTTCCCTTTTGTCATCTCGTTGAGTACCTTGAGAATCATTGCGTTACGGGTTGCCTTTGTTTTCTTGGCAATCCATTTGTTGATGTATGCCATGATGTTGGATGCTGTGTCCTCAAGTAACTCTGCTGTCATCTTGAGGATTCCACCCTTTTTCTTTACCTTGTACTCAATCGGTAAAAATTCCGGTTCGTCCATCTCCGGAAAATCCGCAGCCTCGTCAACATTGTCAAATGGTGTTGATTCTGCATCAACCTCAATGTTTCGTGTTCCTGTCTTAGTTGTTACGTCCTCGACATTGACATACTGTTCAAGGTTGTCGGATGAACGACGCAACTCGATGATGTCTGTTCTGATGTCCTCCGGAATTGTCACGCCGATTCCGACCTCTCCCTCACTTCCTGCGGTTGTGTCGGATGTGAGTGCATCCTTGTACACCTTGATGTCTGCCTCGTCTGCCTCTTTTTTTTTGCAGGAATCCGGCTTTGACAATGTTGACAAATGATTTCACGATGTTCTTTTTGTCCGGCTTGACATCCCCGCCGACCTGCTTTGCAGTTCCATCCTTGACCTTGTTCTCGATGCCGTCCTGCTCGTCCTCGTCCAAATCATAGAGGAGGTCGAATCTGTTCTGTAATTCTACGAGTTCCTCCTTTGCTGCTCTTGCCTTGTCGAGTTTTCCATCGTTCACAAGGCTCTTGACTTCATTTTTCTTGTCGTTAATCTGCTTTAATAACTTCTGTAATTCCTTATTCATGACTTTCTGTCCTCCATTTCTTACATACCATAAAGGTATAAATCATCAAGAATCTGCTGCTTTTCTGCCTCGATTCTCTGTTTCTCTGCCTCTGCTGCTGCATTGTTCCGGTTTTCCAATTCCGCAATTACCGCATCGACAATGTCCTTTGTGTCGATTCCCTTGAGTGCCTCCGGAATATTGTTGTATTTCTCGAAAAAGTCAGATGCACACGCTGCAACTGCTGCCTTTTCCTCGATTTCAACATTGAAATACTGTTGCATCTTCTTACTGTCGAACCATGTCTCATTGCTCATGAGAGATTGAATTTTGTCTCTTGTGACACCCTCCTGCACATGTTCCATGTAGACATCAAGAATTGAATCCTCGCAGAGATTCAACTGCTTTATGACTGCCTTGAAATCGTCTGCGTTTCCGTATGCCATGCATAACGGTTTGTGAATCATTGCTTGAGCACCTGTTGCGAAATGCAGTTCGTCACACGCAAACATGATGACTGATGCAATGGATGCAGCCATTCCGTCAACATATCCGACTTTGTGTCCGTCATATCGCTTTAACTGGTTGTAGATTGCCAGTCCTGCAAATACATCTCCACCGCCGGAATTGAAATAGATGTCAATGTCCTCATATCCATCTAACTGGTTGAGGAAATCTGCGATGTCCTGCGGACATCTGTCCTCCTCATACCACATAGATTCCCATGTCGCTGATACAATGTCACCGTAGAAATACAAGGAACATCTGCTCTGCTCCTCGTCCTGCTCTAAATCCAAATAGCCGACATTCTCAACTTTTCCGCTGCGTTTATTTTTCTTTGTGAAATCAAAACGTCTTTTCTTTGCCATGCTTATTCACCTCCCTCCTCGTCAGTCTCGTCCTCTGCCGTGTCGGTTTCGTCCGGTTCTGTTGCTGTGTCCGGCTGCTCTGTGTCCGGCTCTGTTTCTTTCTCCGGTTGCTCCGGTTCATCGGTGTTCTCCTGCACGGATTCACCTTTCAAATATGCTGCACCCGCCATCGTCAACGGTACGATGCTACCGTTAGCAAGTAGGACATCGCCTCCCTCCGCATCTTCCATGTCGAGTTTACGTCTTGCCTCATTCGGTTTGATAATCGTTCCATTGACACCGTTTCTCAAATACTCCATCTGCGTTTTTGAATCGGTGCGGAACAATACCTTTTCGTTGAATTTGTAATAATATCCGTCGTCTGTATCTTCATCCGGCAGCATTTTGAAATTGATTTCCTCCTCATACTGCTTGATGATGAACAGTTCCGTGTCGACGTAGAATGATAACTGCTGCATCTCGCTATTGCTATATGACGACTTTGAATAATCGTTGATTTGATTCGGTTTTACTCCGAACGCTCCTGCGATTTGCAATGCATTGTATTTTTTCAGTTCAAAGAACTGCGAATCGGTCAGTTTGATGTCGAGAGGTGTGAGTTTCATTCCCAACGGAACAGGCAGGATTTTTCCTGTGTTCTTTGCCCCGCTGCCGAACTCCTCGAACGATTTGACAAGTGCCTCTTTTGCCTTTTCGTTCAACTCTCCTGTGTATTCGAGTGTCGCTTTTGCTGTCAGACCGCTCTCATACAAGTTATTCATAAACGCCTGTGATTCGGATGCACCTGCAACCGTGTCTCTCAATATCTGTTGCACTGGTAGTCCTGTGATTCCGTCAAAGCTGAATGATGTCTTGAAATGCATCACCTCGTCTGTACTAAACACATATTGACGACCGGATGTCGGGTCTGTGTAGACGTACCACAAACGCCCCACTCCTGCGAATATCCCTGCATCATCAACGACTATCTGCACACAATTTGACTGCATGACCCACAAATCAACGATTTTTATTTCACCGCCGAATTTCTTTCGGTCAAACTTCTTTCTCATATACACATAGCCGTTTCCGTAATGGTTGCGGTTGATTTCAACCGTGTTCCAAAATGTTGTTGGTGTCATGAACGGATTCGGTCTTTTTGAGAGCAGTTTTGATGTATCTGTCGCCTCTGCCTCAATGATTCCCTTGTCCGTTTTCTGATAATATTTGATAGGCATTTTCGCAAGGGTCTCCGACAGCATCTTGAGGCAAGTGAAATATGTGACCTCTGATGTCGGTTTCCCTTTTCTTTTCAATCCTATTCGCTCAAGGAACGACGGTGAGTTCAATGTCATTTTCCCTCCGTCGTTCTGCGGTTCGCCTCTCCACCAATTTGAAATTTTTACTCCTAATCTCTGAAACGGATTCATTTATTTCTCACCGCCTTTCTTCATGTATTTTTCATATTGCTCAAGCCATTCATTGACAGTTTCGTTCACGTCCGGACGGTATTCCTCTTTCATTGCGTGTTTCCATGCGTCGATGATAGCGTCAATCGGGTCGATTCGTTCTGTCGTGATGTCCTTATCAATCTTTATTTCGCCGTAGTTGTTTGAAATGGTCTTTGCGTTCGCAATCGACCAAACAAGCAGACTGTCGACCGGAACAACTATCTTGTTGCCCTCTTTGCCGACTTCCATTCCCTCAATCTCCACATTGCCCGCAAGGATTTCAAGTCTGAAATCAACGGTCGCATCGTTCAACTCTTTTGCTGTCTGCGTGACAGAGATTGAATCGAATCCCATCGCCTCAAGGTCTGACAGGAACGCCGATGCGTTGTGCGGGTCGTAACAAATCAACTGCGGTTTGAGGTTGTATTCTCTCACCAAATCCTCAAGGTATTTGATGATATATTTGTAATCTGTCTTGATTCCTCCCAGTGTTTCCGTTACCGTCACAAGACCTTTTTCAATCCATACGTCGTATGGTACTTTGTCGGTCTTGATGTGTTCATCCACCCTTGAGGACGGAATAAACGAATGTGTGTGAACAAAATATTTTTTCGTGTCCTCCACCATGAACGGAATCACGATTGCGATTGATGTCAAGTCGCCTCCGGATGACAAGTCAACTCCGACATAGCACTTTGACCCTCTGAAATCCTTGAGTGATTTCAGAACGGCACATGCTTTCCATGATGCAATGTCCTTGATGTACAGTGAATTTGACCACTGCATCCACATATTCAACTGCTTTACAAGGAAATCTCTCAAGTCCTCCCCGCCCATATCACGGGCAGTGTGTGCAATCGGAATGAGGTTCTCAAGTGCATCCCTGTCAAACTCAAGAATCGGGTTCGCTTTTATCCAGTTTTCCGGTGTGTACCTGTCATCGTGTTCGTCCATCTGTGCGATGTAGACAAATTGACTGTCATTCTCGAAAACGCCCTTGAGTAGATTGCAGCAATACTCATACAATTTGTAGCACGGCGACTTGAGGTCGAACCCTGCTGTCGTAATAACTGAAATCAACGCCGACTTGAGTTTCTTGATACCGCCCTCAAGCAGTTTGTACATCTGATTTGTTTTGTGTGCGTGATACTCGTCGACGATTCCCAAATATGCACGGTGTCCGTCAAGTGACTTTGTGTCTCCGGACAACGCTTTGATTTCCGAATGTGTCAGCAAACAGTCAATCGTGTGGTTGTGGTCGTGAACCTTGAACCACTCTGACAAATCCTCGTCGGAATTGATGAATTTTGCGACCTCGTCAAAAACGATGTTCGCTTGGTCTTGCTTTGTAGCCGTACAAAATATTTTTCCGTACTTGTACCCGTCAAAATTGCCGTAATAACACGCCAAAATACCATTGATGAACGATTTTCCGTTCTGTCGTCCTAATTGCACATAGGATGTTCTGAATCGTCTGTATGACTTTTCCTTTGTTCTCCATCCATTGAGCGACCCTAAAATGAAGCACTGGAACGGATATGCCGTCACATGCTCATTTTCCTCGCCCTCTGCAATGGTCAATTCCTCTGCGAAATTGATGATTTCCTCCGACTTTTCAACGTCGAAATAGTATTTGTACGGTGCTGCTTTCGATTTTTCGATGTCGTCAAGATGCCTCTGACATGCAAGACGGACATATTCTCCGGCTGTTATCTTGCCCGATACGACATCAAGGGCGTATTGTGTGCAGCGGTCTTGTGTTTCTCCTGCTTTTGCCATGCCTTAATTTGCATATTTCGCAAATTTGTTCTCCGGCTTTTGCTGTTGTGGTTTCGGTACGACCAAACGGCAGCGGGAGGAAACTGTCAGTCCGAAATCTGATGCTCCTTGCCTACACTGTTTCATGCAGCGGTCTTGAATTATCATGAGACGTTCTCTTTCTCCGTTCACGACCTGTCTTGTACCGACCTGCACACGTTCTTTTTCGCCTGTGTCCGGATTTTCCCTCGTCTCATAGACTGGAACATCCTCCATCAATGGAGTTTCTCTGATTTGTTCCGTGATTTCGATGTACTGCGTTTGTGCAATGAGTAGCCTTGCCAATGCATCGCAATCAAGGTTTGAAATCAGTTTGATTTCGAGTAATTCTTTCGCAATCTTCCGGAATTGTTTCTTTTGTTCCGGTGTCAAATATGACGGAGGTCTCACTTTGTCGCATGGTGCTGTGACCTCGGCGTTTTTCCGTGCCTCAATTTCTGCTTTTGTGAGGTGTTTTCGCCCGTTCATTACAACCAAATCTGTGGGTTGTCTCTGTCCTGCCATGATGCAACAAACCTCCTTTCCGTCAGCATTTCAGTATTTTGTGTCACATTCTGACACCTCTTTCGGATATACCTTTCTACTGAAATTCCCGTGGGGAGTTTTCTCCAAACAAAAGAGGGGGTGCGACTAGAAATGAATCGCACAAAACTTTTTTATATCCCCCCTGCCTCTCGAAAGTGGTACTCAATCAGTGACCTCAACTGTTTCTGTGTTGCTCTCATGCTCGCTTTGCTCTGCTTATACAGAGCAGTGATTGTGTTGTGTGTCTTATGGTTGAGAGGTATGAGGTTGAACGGATTCAAGCGTTGTTCCCAGTCGTCCTCAAGTTCAACTATGTGGTGTACTGGTTCGCATGTGAGTAGTTCATTCTCGACATACAATGCGTATATATCCACGTTGTCATAGACCTCAATGATACGCTCCCGCATCGCCCGCCATTCCTTTGACACATAGAACTCGGCTGCTCTCTTGTCTCGCCGTGTGTTGTTGTATATCATGTGCCTCGACTGCTGCCGTTGCTCACATTCCTCGCACATCTTTACTGACTGTGGAATCAACTTGCCACACCTGCATGATTTCAAAAGCATCTGCGTTCTCCTCTCTTCATTGGTTCTCCTGTCCTGTTATCCACAAGAGGCGGGCAGTTATGCACATTACTGTGTGCACTTACCCGCATATAACAGGAGGGCAAACAGACAAGAAAAAAGCGACTGCATATCTGCAATCGCTCGTCTCAACTGTTCACGCTAACATATTATCACGTTTATTTTGCCTTTTGTTCACCCACTTTTTACCCCTATTTTCACCCTCATTTCACCCTGTTTTCACTCCGTTTTTATCATTTTCAATCGCTTTTGCACCGAATAATTTGATTGACAGGCGTTGAATCATGACCTTGCACCACTTTTTCGGTGAGTTGCGTCCGCATCCTGTCTCCCTCACTATATCCTCGTATGTCTTGCCCTTGATATAGACTGCCTCAAGTGTGTCGTACTTGTACCCCTCACCTGCTGCCTCTGCATCTTCTTTGAGCGATGCAAGAGCCTGTTTGAGATGCTCGAACAGAATGACCGTCTCTGCACGGCACTCTCTGACCGATTGCAGGAACGCTCTTTCTGCTGATATGTTGTATTTGTCTATATCCGGCACTTGAGAGGCCTCTGATACCGCCTCTTTGATGTACCGCTCCATTTCACGATAGTTTTCAAGATATAGCAGGGTTTTGTCAATGACTGTCTGCTCTTTTTCCTCTTTCATGCTTTTTCCTCGCTTTCTGCTTTCTTCTCATAGGCAGACCGTGCATTTTACGCCAGTTATTTGTGTTTTGGCGATTTGTGCATCTTTGCGAATCACACATTTTCATAATTGCCGTTTTTACCTGCTCCGCTGTGACACCCGTTTGCATGACTGCCTCGACGAACTGTTCTGCCGATGTTTCGACCTTGATTTCCGGTCTTTTATATTCCTTTTTTTCTGTAACGCCTTTGTTGACTGTCGCCCTGTCTGCTGCCTGTTCAATCATGCCCGAAATCTCATTTTCTGTCTTTCCGGCTTTTCTGAAATGCTCAATCACGTTTTTCACGATGCTCATAATTCCCATATTATCACGCTCCTCCTTTCCATTTACGCAAAAGGGAGTTGTTCGTCAACACCGTCCGGAATGTTCATGAACCCGTCACCTGCATCCGTATAACCCGCATTTTGCTCCTGTTCTCCCGCTGCTTTCTTGCTTTCTGCAAATTCCTGTTCCTCAATCACAACATCGGTCGTATATATCTTTTGACCGTCTCTGTTGGTGTATGAACCCGTCTGAATCCTGCCCGTAATAGCGATTTTTGTTCCCTGTTTGAAATACTTCTCTGCAAATTCGCCGTTTTTGCCAAATGCAACGCAGGAAATGAAATCCGCTGACTGCTGCCCGTCTCTTGCACCTCTGCGGTCGACTGCCAGTGTGTAACGTGCCACGCACATGGATTCTTGTGAGCTGTTCTGCTGTGTATATCTGACATTCGGGTCTCTTGTAAGTCGCCCCATCAATATAGCTTTATTCATTCGCCGTTTCCTCCCGTTCTCTCTGCATCACATATTCATTTTGCATTTTCTGCAATCTGACAAGTCCTTTTTTGAACTCAAGGTCATCGCCATTCATGCAGACATCGAATATTTTCTCATAATCAACAATATGGGGCTTGATGAACTCTGCCTCTGCTGCCGTCCTGCTCTCATTGATAAACATTCCCTTGACTGCCTCTTTTATCATTTCGCAATGGGTCTTTTCCTCCTCCGTCTGCGGAGGTGTGCTTGCAATCAAACGGTCATAGGCGTTGTCAATCGCTCCTGCAATCAATTCTCTCCAACCTTTGCCCTTTTCCCCGATTAACTGGTTTTCAATGTCCTCGAATCGGTTTCCGTGTCCTGCTGCCACGATGCGGATGTCCTTTTTGCCCTTTGCTGCAATCAGAATCAAATCGTCATCGTATGCCTCCATGTAATAATCAAATTTCGCATCGAAATTCTCTCTCGGATTGATGATGATTTCCGGCTGACTGCTGCCCTCCGTCTTGATGCTCACTCCGATGTATTTCGCATCCTTGATTTTCGCATTGATAAATTCTGCCTTTAATGTACTTTTTGTTCATGCTGCTCCTCCATTCACTAATCTGTTGAGTAACTGTTCATACATGGTCTTGTATGTGTCTCTTTCTGTCTGCAATCTGATTGTCTCCTCTGATGATGCCGTGATTTCCGGCTTTTCATTTTCCTTTTCTTTCAACGCCTCCTGCATCGCTTGAATCTTCTTGCGATAAAGGTCAATTTCCTCCTGCTGTTCTTTGATTGTCTCGTTGTATTTCTTCGAGGTTTTCATGTTGCCGTCAAGCTGCAAGGAAATCATGAGAGCGATGTCGATGTTCTCCATCTCTTTGTCTGAACACTCTCCGATATACGTTCCGATGCGTTCTGTCGATACCGAATAGACCTGCTCACATAAAACGGTGCTTGGTCTGCCTGTCGACCTCACTGTCACATGTGTCGGGAGGTCTGTTTTCGGCTGCGTGGTCATATATACAACTTCAACGACATTGCTGTTCTCATTATTCTTGTCATTGCTTACAACGACTGCCGGACGGTCGGAGTGCTGTTCGCTCCCGTTATATGACACCCCCCTCTGCTGATATAGAACATTTCGCCTCTCTTGATGTTATCCATCACAATTCCTCCTTTTTTATCACTCTATACAGTCTTTTCGCCTTGATATATTCCTTGTATTCTTCATCGGTCATCATCACAATAATTGTTTTGTCCTTTATATCTTCCGCAAACTGTTCTTTGCTTTTTCCGTACACATCCGCACCAAAAATCCGCAGATGTTCAACTAAAGTCTTTCCTCTTATGATTCCCTCTCTGATAATTTTTCCGTCCTCCGTTTCTGTGTCCTCAAATCTTTTCAATGTGTAATTCAATGAGAACTCCATCGCTGCCAAAATCGGGTCTTTTATCTCTGCCATTCTACGCCTCACCGTCTTTCATGAGTTTGGTTGCCATGATGCAATATCCGTTCTCAATTCCGGTGTAGTCCTCAAGAATATACGTCACAAGCACCTTGACCATGCGTCCGGTATTCTTCCCGTCTGCAAATTCCATCATTTCGAGGATGTCGCCTTTTTTGTATCCTCTGTCATTCTTTCGGAGTTCAAATGTCTTGATTCCGTTTGCCACATCATCGAAATAAGACTTTGCAAGGCGTATCTGATGCACTTTCTGTCCGGTCTCCTGTGTGTCTGATGGGAGGTTCTGCATCTTCTCCTCCTGTTCCATCTCACGGAGTTTTTTCTTTGTCTCACGGTCGATTGCATCCTGCTCCTCTGAATATCTCTGCTCGTCGGTCTTGTACGCCTCCGCACGGTTGTTGTACTGGTCGCATGAGGTACATGTTCCGGTCTTGACGTTGCATGTCTCATATTCGGTACAGGAATAACAGAGAGATGTGATTCCCTCCGGATGCGGTGTCTCGTAATCGTCGCCCGCTCTTGCCTCCGGAGGATTCACGCCGTTTTCTGCCGTGTCTGATTCTGACACCTGCTGCCCTGCTGCTTTCGCCTCTTTCATGTCTTTCACTTCTTTGTGTGTCAGTTCTCCGGTCTCTGAAAATTTCCCCAGTGTCTCACGCTGTTCATCCTCCGTCATTCCGCTCAATTCATAAGCTGCGGAGAATGTGAGGCGTTCTTTCTTGAGTTCCTCTTTCCATTCCGGAATCAGATTGTTATTGATTGCCTCAATCTGTGCAATCTTTGTTTTGCTCACATGCAGCATTGAGGAAATCACATCCCTCAATCGTCCGGATTGCAGGTCATATCCCTTGATTTTCTTTCCTGCTGCTTTCATACGCTCAAGAGATGCCTTGAGGCGTGTTTCCTCCTCAATCATGTCGGAAATGGTCTTTGAGCGGTATGAGTTGGCGATGATGATTTCAACCTGCTCCTCGTCATCGTCCTGCGGTGTGGTCAATTTACTGGTTGCAAGTTCAAAATCTTTATATCCCTTTGATACGAGGTACTTGAGAGCCTCCCACCGTCTTTCACCTGCGACGATTCTGTATTCGCCTTTTTCGCACGGTGCATATACAAGTTCAAGGTTCTGTTTCAAACCGGACAGGAGGATGTCTCCTGCCAGTTCTTCGATGTCTGCAACACTATAAAAATTCATGTCGTTGCGGTACATCTTGAAAATCGAAATGTCCTTTGTGCGGAATCTCGCTCTCGGAGATTCGTCAATCCCTGCTTTGCTGTTCTTGTTGAGTGCGTCTTTCACGCTGAATCCTGCTGCCATCTGTTCACCCTCCTGTCATTGCTCTGTGAGTTTCTGTTTTTTTTGTCTCGTTACGTTCGACGTTGATTTCGCCCTTGCTGTTCTGCGAAATAGAGGCTTTCACGCCTCCACGGAGGTTCAACGTGACCTTTGCCAGTCCTCCGGTGTAAATTTCCTCAACTGCTGCCTTGAGAATCTTCACAATTCCCTCTCCGCATCTTTTGTCCGGTGTTGCTGCCTCTCCGAACAATGCAGCGACGTTCTGCATCGCCTTTTCTTTTCTCTGTTTCTCTTTCTGATACTCAACCGCATCTGTGCAGTTACATGTCATTGTTGCCTGTTCTTCTGCCTGTGCTGCTGTCAGTTCTTCGTCTGCCTCAATCTGCGTCATTTGACCGCAGAATCTGCATTTTGCTGTTTTCACAATATTTCCCATGTGCTTTCCTCCTTTTCCGGTCTTATGCGACCTCATGCAAAATAATTTTTCTGAATATGCTCTCGAATATCGGAACGGCGATGCTGTTTCCCGCTTGGTCGTATAATGCTTTGTAATACTTGCCGTTTCTTTCCTGTACTGCTTTCGCCCTGTCAAAATCCTCGTCCGTGTACCCCATCAATCGCCAACACTCACGCTCGGTCAAATAACGATAGCGTCCACCGCCTCGGTCAATGACTTGTGCAGGTGTCCGGTCTTGTCTTGTTGTGATGGTATATGCACAATCTGTGATAACCGTTGCCCTGCGGATGCCCTTTTCTCCGATACACGCAAGGACGGACGGTTGCGTCACATCGTAGACATCCGGAACACTTGCATCATCCTCAAGAAATTCCTGCAAGTTTCGCATCGGTGTTCTTATGAGGTCATCAAATTCAAATTTTTCTCCATTCAGAACGGAAACCGTGAACACTCGCTCTCTTGCCTGTGGCAATCCGAACTCTCTTGCATCCAGTACCTCGAAATTATTCGTATATCCTAACCGCTCCATTTCAACCATGTATCTGTCAAAATTCGGTCTCATGTACTTTGATTTCACATTCTTCACATTTTCCCATATTACATAACGAGGTCGCCATTCGCCCATGTTCTCAATGATATGTATTGTCTCCCACATGAGGGAGGAACGTGTTCCGCTCCCCTCGTCTGAACCTTTTCCTCGATTGATTCTGCCCTCGCCTGTGGCTTTCCCTTGATGCCCTGCAATGCTCATATCTTGACAGGGTGAACCGTGAATCAGAATGTCCGGTTTCAGATTCCATCCGACAACCGTTTGTGTTTTATATGCCAATTCCTCACGGAACATCGAATTGTACGAACGCACCGCCTTTTCATTGATTTCCACATAGTCGATTGCTTTCGTTGGAATGTTCAAATTTCTCAAGGCACATCGAGGCGACCCAATCCCTCCGAACAATTCAAGGATTTGTATTGTCTCGTTTTCCATGCCTTACCCCTCCATTTCCTTGAGTAACTCATGCACAACACATCTGTAATCTTGAGACACGATTCCACGCTTTGAAAATTTCGGGAGTGGCATCATTGCCGTTGTTGATTTTTCCGCAACGATGGAACGGCGAACCGGAGTGACAAACATGTCAAATCCGGAATCTGCTTTCAACCACTCCTCAACCTCAAGAGAGGTCTTGTTTTTCTGTCGCATGGTCATGAGTGCCTTGATTCTCAAATCCGGATTGATGTCTCTCAAGTCCTCAATCTGCTCCTCAAGGTTCTGCAATGCCTCGATTTCATATCCTCCAACCTTTACAGGTGCAATGATTAACTCTGCCGATATGAGGATATTGATGACCACCATGTCAAGCAGTCGACCACAATCACAAATGCAATAATCGTATGCGTCTGCTACCTCCTCCAACGCCTCACGCAATCGTGTGACTTGATTGTCCTCCGACTTGAGCAGCAGATTCATGTCGGTTTTCATGAGATAACCGTTCGCCGGAATGATGTCAATGTGCGAATAGTCGGTCGGTCGAATCAAATCGCCCGTTTTATATGTACCTCCGACGCATTCATGTTTCTCAAGCAGTTCACTCATGCCGATTCCGTCCGGTTCATATACTCCGAATGTCTTTGATGTGTCTCCCTGTGGGTCTCCATCTAACACAAGCACTCTTTTTCCCTGCTCCTCGCCCAACATGTAGGCGATTGAATCGGATGTCGTTGTTTTCCCGATTCCTCCTTTTGGTGACATTACTGCAATGATTTTCATGTCTTTTCCTCCTGTTTTCCTGTTATTGTCCTGTTATAAATAAATTGTGTAATACAGTTTCATTTGCAATTCTTGAAACTTGAAATCCGGCGTTTCGTCCGGTCGTAGTGGTGACATGAGGTTCAATTCTTTCCATTTCCTGTGAGTAATCTCCGGAACTGCTCTGAATTTCACAACCTCGTCAAATTTATACTGTTCATAGAGTTTGCAGTTCGTGTGACCGACCTCCGGTGCAAATAATGCAAGATACCCGACGAATATCTCCTCGTCTCCCTTGATGATTCGCGCAGCATGTCCGCACTCTCTAATGTGTTGAGTAAATCCGCAAGCGTCATGACCTGCCTCCCTTGACTTTCCCGTCCTTGAGGATGCTGTTGTTCGGGGGATGCTCATTTTGTTGTTGAAATCCTCCTCCGGACAATAACACAACGTAAGATTCAAATATTCCTCAATGACTTTGATTGCCTCCTCTGCTGAATAGCAGGTTGCGACGAAATGTCCTGCTGCTGCCATGTCTGCAAGGAACTCTTTTTGCGTGTCCTGCTGCCTGTTGTTACCGAATTTCATTTCAACGAACAATCCGCAGTATGAGCCTTTCGGATATGGGAGGCACAAATCAGAAACACCCGCCTTGACACCCATCTGCTTGAATTTGACTGCCTCCTGCTTGTTTCTGCTGCCTCCGTTCGGTACATGGAACAACCATCTCAATTCCGGATAACGGTTCATGTTCCAATTCGCCCACGACACAACATTGATTTGCTCTGTGTCCTCACTTCTCATTGCATATTTCATATTCATTTGCCTTTGCCCTCCTGTCTGCATGCGTCATAATATTCGCAGAACAAACAAATGTGTCTGCAATCCTTGACCTTGAACATCCATGTGAACCGTTGCAGCTTGTACCGCAGTATGTACCCGATTTGTGCAATGTACGGATGTTTCTGTCTGTATGTTTTCATTTGTCCTGCTCCTCCATTTCTAAAATCATAAAAGCATGTATGAAAATGCTCTTGTGTTTCTTGCCGAACTGGTCTTTTGCCGGAGGCACTTCATGCATGTTCTCAATCGTTCTCTTTGCCTCCCACCATCGGCGTGTTTTCCCGTCTCTCGAAATCGGTTTGAAATGTACCTTGACCGTTCCCTTGACGACGGAAAACTGGTCTCTGTCTACCCGCAGGATGTCATCGAATCCCGCTGCCTTGACTGCTGCCTCCGCTTTTCGGAAATGCCTCTCTTTCGATTCCGGTTTCCAGTCAAACCTCATTTCCCGACCACCTCCTCAATCTCTTTCATTCTCTGCATGATTGCCGTGTTGTATGAATAGACATACACGCCGTTGTTCCACAAATGTTCCCTTGCACCTCTTTCACCGTAGTTGTACGCTGCAAGTGCATCCTGCACCGTTCCGTATTTCTTGAGGAGATACGAGAGGAAATCAATCCCGACTTTCACATTCTGATATGGGTTCATGAGGTCGATGCAGTTCAATTTCTGCATCCGGTCGGTGTGCCATTTCTCATATATCTGCATATATCCCTTTGAGTTCCCGTTGTCTCCGGTCTTGTCGAACTCATATCCGGATTCATACTCTATGATTGCCAATACAAGGGCATACGGAACATCGTTTTGCTTGCATAGACATCTTGTGTATATCTGCATTTTCTCCGGAAAATAGCCTTTGTCTGCATACTTCTCCGGCAGGTCGTAGAACACGAATCCCTCAAGGTCATCACTCCCCCAGTCCTCGGACATGGTATCAAACACCTTGTATTTGTCCTCGATGCTCTCTGCCGTCTGTGTCATTGTTTCCGGATTCTGTATCACTTCCGCTTGCGTCGTCTCCGGTTTTTCCTCCTGCTGCTCCGGTTCTTTGACATTGAACAATATCACGCAAAATCCTATCAGTAATACCGCAATCAATGTGATGTGAAATGCATTATATAAACCTGCTCTTTTCAATGCCCGTCTTATCCGTCTTATTCGTCTTTTCACCTGTCGACCTCCTTCCGCATTCGTGCATGTATATAAAACATGCAATTAAAATCGTTGTAGTACACTGCTGCATTCGTGAAATCCATGTCCGGATACCACTTTTTCAATATCTCCGGAATGGAATCCCTATCCTTGACCATCTTGTCAACGAATGAGCCTATTTTTTTATAACTGCCTCCTGCTGCCGGACGTTTGGAATGAACGACCTTGATTCGTGGGTCTCTCAATCCCTGTGAACTGTTCCATCTCTTTTCCGACGGAACACGGTTCTTTTCCTCGACGATATAATTCGCCATACCGGACAGATCGTTTTCGTCCGTCTGCAATCGGCGAACCTCATTCCTGCTTGACTGTTTCCAACAGGATTCAACCGTCTCTATGTCTAACGCTCCATCCATGACAATGTGATGATGCCATCTGATTTCCGCATCCGGATTGTATGCGGTCACATAGACATATTTCGCATTCGGGAGACCTCTCTTTTTCCTCTGATATTTGATGCGTCGGATGTACTTTTGCACATTCTTGATTGCTGCATCCACATCCCCGTCCGGCGGGAGATGCTCGTCATCATAGGTCAATGTCATCCAAATATCACGGTCACTGAAATTCTCATTGATTAGCCTCTCAACATATTTCCGTGCGTTCTTGTCATTCAGATTCTTTTGAGCCTTGTTATTGTCTTTCTTGATTGTCCTCCCCTCCGGAGGTACTTCATCCATGCTCCGGAACTGCGGATATATCTCAATTTCAAACTGGTCTCCTGCTGTTATCTCTTTTAGTGCATATATAACTTTCTTTCGATGTTGGAACAGGTTCTCAATGAACCACTCATGCATGTCCTCCATCGCTTTGTTATATGCTGCCTCATAATCATACGGGATATATTGCATCCCTCTTTTTCTTGCCATCTGACACGTTCCTCCTGTTATGTTTTCGTAGACTTGTTATTATCTATTACAAGGACGATAAAAGTTCCGAAAACCCTTGATTTTATAGACCTTTTCGGTCGCTTTTCAAGTTGCTTTTTTGTGTCAGATTTGCTATAATATTTCTATCAGTTAGCGACTGACACAATCAGTCGATACAAGGACGACCACTGCAATGGTTGTCCTTTTTCTTTGCTCTCATGCTCCTGCTATGTACTGCCCCGCCGTTATGACGGGGCGTTTTCATTAAACGGCTGCAACCGCCTCTTTCTGTTCCCATCTGCGACGCTCCTCTGCTTTTCCTGCTGCCTTACCCTCGGCATACGCAGACATCACCATAATGGTCATTGACTTTCCCTCAAGGTCGTCAATATTCATGAATTTTTCTGCCATGCTCTCAATCACTGCCTTTTTCTCGTTTCTCGTCATTTTTCAACACCTCCTCGGATTCTCTCAATCTCTTTTTCTATGTTCTTTCCGGAATAATCTGCAAGCAGTTTTTCCGAAATGTGATACGTCCAAATTGAGGACATCTGCACCGCCGTTCCTATCGGGAGTTTTCCCTGCTGCATTGCTACCCTCACGAATTGCGGTGACACATTGAGGATTGCTGCTGCCTCTGTCGGCAATATTCGTCCTATATCCATCCTGTTTCCTCCTGTCGGTGGTTCTCTCGGTCTTTTCATCCCGTCCACCTCTTTTCCGGCAATGTATACCGTGTTGATGCTTTTCACATTAAAAATCATCGAAAACCTGTTGACCATCCACGCACTTTCTAGCAGGTGCGACCGCTGCCATGTTTCCCACGGTATCGCTGAACGATGTCTTTCGGCTTGCCATCGTCAGAGTGTCGGTTGCCATCCGGACACTGACGGGGCGACTGCTGCCCCGTTTCGGCTTTAATAATTCAGTTCAATCGGCTTTTTCTTTTCGTCGATGCAATCCTCATAATCGAAATCAAACCATGTGTCTAAATTCAAATCGTGTCCGTCTTTTGCCAGTCTCTCAAAATCTTTTTCCTCAAGTGGCTTGATGATGTATTTCCCTGTTTTGATGTCAATGTCTACCAATTCAACATATTTGATGTGGCAATAGCATCCGTTCGGTGTCTTTCTGTAACCGCTCTTGTCTCTTACGACCATTCGTTTGATGTCTTTTTTCCTTTCCGGCTGTGGGATGCTCTTGAGCATTGTTCTGATGCTCTTTACAAATTCCGTTTTTTCAAGGTTGCTACTCATATATAATGTTTCAATCGCTCTGTACTGTTCGTTTGTTACTGCTCTACCTGCAAGGTTTTCAAATTCAGATTTCATCATTGTTTTGTACCTCCTGTGTTCTTTGTAAGAACAGTATAATTCCTTGAAAGAACAATGTCAACTCTTTTTTGTTCTTTGAAAGAACTTTTTTATTGATTTTTGTCTCTTTCGGTGTTATGCTTTAGAAAATAGAGGAGGTGATTTCACATGACACAAGGCGAACGAATCAGAGAAGTACGAAAAGCACTCGGTCTCACCCTTGAAAAATTCGGTGAGAAAATAGGAATGAAAAAGAACTCTGTCAGTCAAATTGAAAACGGAAAAAACTCCGTTACTGAACAGGTTATCAAATCAATCTGCCGTGAATTTAATGTTGATTATATATGGTTGACTACTGGTGACGGTGAGATGTTCGTTGATACTGACGACGATTTCATCGAAAGAATTGACCGCATCATGGTAGGTGAGGACGATGCCCGCAAGAATCTTTTCAAGGCACTACTTGAGGCAAGCGACGAGGACATCGCAGCATTTCAAAGAATCATAGATTTATTTGCATCAAAAAAAGACTGACAGTCTTTCAACTGCCAGTCTCATGGGTGTAGAGATACAACACGAATTTGTATATCCTCTTGAGGATGCGTTCGCTGTGTATCTTTCCGACTATTTCGACAATAGCCTCTTTGTAATTCAAGGGAGACACCACCCCCTTTCCGAATTGCATTGTATCATATATTTCCATGATTGTGGAAATATCGAGGTTGATTTCCATAATCATGGAAATCGTTCCTCCTGCTGCCGGAATCCCGCTGCATTATGGTACAATTATTTGTATTCGGATTCAAACAGGTCGGTGATGTTCACGCCTAATGCAATCGCTATCATTTCAAGTTGAAACAATGTCGGTGACACCTTACCATTTTCGATGTTGTTTATCGTAGATTTTCCGATTCCGGATTTCTTCGATAACTCCATCAATGTGAACCCTTTTGAGGTTCTCACTTCCCACACAAGGATTTTCATTCTGCTCACCTCCTCTCTTGAGGAAAGTTTACAGAATGTTGATTTTATAAAGAAACGGAGGTGTGTTCATGAAATACGGTGTCAGAAAACCAAACATCAAGAAAAGCATTAAGGCAAGAACAACAGGAAAAGTCAAACGGCAGGTCAAAAAGGCGGTCAATCCCCTTTATGGTAAAAAGGGAATGGGAATCGTCAACGACCCGAAAAAGGCAGCATACAACGCAGTGTATAACAGAACTACCGTCGGCGTGTCCGACATTGCAAAAGGATTGACGGCTGCAAACGGAAATCCTGCTGCATCCAGTTCAACAAATGCACCGCAGAAAAAGGAATACTCTGCAAATACATACAGTGTTTGTGGAATCCTCATGATTGTTCTCGGTGCTGTCCTTGCACTTTTAGGATTGATTCTATTGCTTGCTGTTCCGGTTGCCGGAATAATTGCTGTTGTGGTCGGTGTCGCATGTGTCGTCATTGGTCGCAAGTATAGAAAAGTCGCAAAAGAACGCCGTGCAAATGAATAATGCACAACAAAAAAGACGACCCACGCTGCAACGTGAATCGTCCTTGTGAAACCTCCGTCTCATGCTCCTGCAAAAAGCACCGACAGAATGTTCCTGCAAACACCATTCTATCATAAAACCGTGCTTTTTGCATTGGTTTTATTTTTTATACTCTTTTTTAGGATGGTGATTTTATGAAACTACCGAACGGATTCGGAACGGTTTACAAATTATCGGGAAATCGCCGGAATCCTTATGTCGCCAAAAAGACAAAAGGATGGGAAAACGACCCGAAAACAGGTAAATCAAAACAATTATATACGGTCGTCGGATATTACCCGACCCGCAAAGAGGCATTGACCGCACTTGCGGAGTTCAATGCAAATCCTTATGATGTAAATGCTGCAAAGGTTACATTCGAGGATGTATATGAGCGATGGTCTGATGAACATTTTCCGACTGTCAGTGATTCCAACGTCAAAGGCTACCGTGCAGCATGGGCGTTATGTGATAAACTTGCACGGATGCGTTTTGTTGATGTAAAACTCGACCACCTGCAAATGGTCGTTGATGAATCCGGCAAAAATTATCCTACACTCCGGAAATTAAAAATATTATTCGGTCTGATGTACAAATACGCTGTGATTCATGAGATTATTCCAAAAGAGCGAAACCTTGTCGAATACCTCGACATTAAAAAAGGCGGGCAATCCCAACGCATACAACCGTGAACCGTTCTCAAAAACAGAAGTTGCGAAATTATGGGATGTCAAGGATTCAAATATATATTATACTGTCATCCTCATGTTGATATATACCGGATGCAGAATCGGCGAACTCCTCGACCTCAAGAAAGAAAATGTGAACCTTGAGGAAAGATATTTCAAGATTGTCGCCTCGAAAACTGCTGCCGGAATCCGTACTGCTCCAATCTCCGAAAAGGTTTATCCGTTCTTTGAATACTGGTACAACCTCAATGATTGTGAATATCTCCTCTCTACTCCGGAGGGTGAACATTTCAAATACCGGAATTATTATGATTCGTACTGGTCGCCACTTATTGAGACCCTCGGAATGAAACACCGCCCTCACGATACCCGTCACACATGCATTTCCATGTTGACGGTTGCCGGAGTGTCAGACAAGGTCATCAAGAAAATTGTCGGTCATAAAGGGCAGGGTGTGACAGAGGTCGTATATACACATTTTGAAATTGAGGAACTGATTGACGCTATCAACAAAATATAGAGGTGTGCCATAAATAGAACTGAATACAAAAACAATTTCGGGCGTGAGCATTACGAACGAATCAATCTCGTTGTACCTAAAGGCATGAAAGACATCATCAAGGCTCTTGCATCCAGTAAAGGGGTGTCGGTCAATGCGTACATGCAAGACCTTGTCAGAAAAGACCAATGCGGTTTATTTGATACAATGCAGATTGCAGAAAAGAACAGAGAAATGATTTCCGGAATCACCGGAAACATGCACGACGGATATGACATCATTTTCAAGGACGGTCATTCCTGCCATTGCCGGACGAAAAAAGATGTCCGGTCATGTATCATTGAATACTGCAACGAAAAGGGCGATTGATTCGTCCTTTTTTATTGCAAAATGTGTCTTACATAAGACTTTCAATGTCTTACACAAGACAAGGTTTTCCGTGTTAGTTACCTGTTAGTTATTTGTTAGTTACCGTTGAAATTTCGTGTGTTTTTGTGGTGTCTGATAGATTTATCGGAATATAAAGAAATCCCCGAAAACTCGATGTTTTCGGGGAAATTTGCTCTTTTGTGATATTCGGTTGAATTATCTCTTTGAGAACTGCGGAGCGCGACGAGCTGCTTTGAGACCGTATTTCTTACGCTCTTTCATACGTGGATCACGTGTTAAGAATCCAGCAGACTTAAGAACCGGTCTGTACTCTGAATCTACCTGAAGGAGTGCACGAGCGATTCCGTGACGGATTGCTCCGGCCTGTCCTGTGTATCCACCACCACGAACGTTAACTAAAACGTCGAACTTGTCAACTGTCTCAGTTGCAACTAATGGCTGGCGAACAACTACCTTTAATGTCTCAAGACCAAGGTACTCATCGATATCTCTTTTATTGATTGTAATCTTTCCTGTTCCAGGTACTAAATATACTCTAGCAACAGATGATTTTCTTCTTCCTGTTCCGTAATACTTTGTAGTAGCCAATTTACTTTACCTCCTATTAAAACTCTAATGTCTCAGGCTTCTGAGCTGCATGTTTGTGATCTGGTCCAGCGTATACGAATAACTTTGTATACATCTGACGTCCAAGAGGTCCCTTTGGAAGCATTCCCTTTACAGCGTACTCGATAACGCGCTCTGGGTGCTTGTTCATCATCTCTCTTAATGTTGTCTCTTTCATACCACCGATATAATCTGAGTGATGATAGTAAATCTTCTGGTCTAATTTCTTACCAGTAACCTTAACCTTGTCAGCATTGACAACGATTACATAATCACCTGTGTCAATGTGTGGTGTAAAGATTGCTTTATTCTTTCCTCTTAATACTTTAGCAACTTCTGATGCTAAACGTCCTAATGTCTTACCTTCAGCGTCTACTACGTACCATTTTCTGTCAATTGTAGCAGGACTAGCCATAAATGTTTTCATCGGTTTTCCTCCTTAAATGATTCGATTACTTTTAATGCCGATGCCTCTTGAAATCGCGTATGTCCGGACGCCACTTCCTTTTTGACATCTTATAGTCCTCTGTTCCATCTCAGATGACTATCATTATCTATACTAAATGGTTGCCGGGGCTTTGGCTTCCATTTATCTACTTTTACAGACCTAGATATTATACTTTCGTAACCGGATGTTGTCAAGTGCTTTTTACTCTTATTTCCAGCTTTTTCTTTAAAACTGCATATATACAAAATCAGCCGGATTCACTCCCGGTCCGTAGTAACCGAATATTATTACTATAAATATGCCAAGGTATATTATCGCCCAGCGAAGCGGCAGCTTTCTTGAAAGTATGAAATCGCGCATGTCGAGCTTTTTATTTTCCTCAACGAAGCTGATAAAGAACCACAGCAGCGTACATATTATAAGTAAAAGTATATCGTACTCGTCCAGTCCGCATGCTCCTAGATTCAAAATGATGTTATTTATTCCAAGCTCGCTGATATGGAAATCCGTGACTGATTTAAAAAGCATGTGAAATGCAGTCGACGCATTTGCAGCTATGTCAAAATAGTAGCCTACCAGTATGAGCATAAAGGTCCAAAGCACTGATACAATTGTTGCAAATATGCCCTTTTCCCTTAGACCGGTCAGCTTAAAAAAGCCGCCTGCCACCTTTTTGTTTACCGGAGCAAAAAGCTCTGCAAGCATGATGACAATGCCGTTCCAAAGTCCGAAATACAGGTATTTCATATTGGCACCGTGCCATACTCCAATGACGATAAATGTGATGACACTCGCGATGCATCCCGGCAGCACCTTACTGATATGCGCACCAAATCTCGGCTTTAGCCATTTGCCAAAGTTCAGGAAACGCTTTGAGATTGAAAGCGGGTAGAAGATATAGTTTCTGCACCAGTCTCCAAGAGTCATATGCCAGCGGTGCCAGTACTCTGTGAGTGAGCGCGAAAAATACGGATGGTTGAAGTTTGTTGACATTGTTATGCCAAACATCTCCGCAATACCGCGCACTATATCTATTCCTCCCGAGAAATCCGCATATAGCTGCAGCGCATACACTACTGCCGCAAAAAATACATAAGTGCCCGAAAAATCCATCGGCTTATCCATCACAAAATTGATGATATTTACCGCGCGGTCTGCTATCACAAGCTTTTTCATGACTCCCCAGAGCACCAGAAGCGCACCCTTTTGCAGATTTTCAAGTCTCAGGGAATGTCCCTCGTAAAGCTGTCCCGCAAGCTTATCATATATCGCAATCGGTCCCTGTATGATCTGTGGGAAAAATGACACGAACAGCGCTACCTTAAGAAAATTCTTTTCAGGCTCGACAATTTCCCTGTATACATCCATCACATAACCCATGGACTGGAAGGTGTAGAAGGATATGCCAAGTGGAAGTAAAAGTCCAAGCTCGCCCGCATATGGTATATATTTAAGGAATGCCAGAATGCCGAAATTGCAAAGCAGCGCAAAAAGCATGACTGCCACTCTCTTTTTTCTGCCCTTCTCCTTGTAGTCCTTTCTGGTCTGCCTGTCCCAGTCCTCCTTATGGCTTTTTACGATAGCATTCTGCTTCTTTAACAGCTTGTCAATCCATATTGTTGAGCCATAGGTGGTGCATATTGTGAAAATGATAAAAAGCACATACCACTTACATATAATCACATAGTATGCCATGCTTCCCGCCAGAAGCACATACCAGCGGTATTTCTTCGGAAAGCAATAATATAGTACAAGCAATGCTATTACAAATATCGCATATTTTAATGAAATGAGTTCCATTTTATTTACTCCAAATCTATTTTCTAATGTAATACTGCCGGACATACTTTAATTAACAGGCAGTATTTATTTTAAAGTCCATACACTATCATGCTATTTTTTTTTACCGGGGTATTTAACTCCTTTACAGGCTTTGCATCGTTGTTCGTATCTGCTACCTTATTTGTCGCAAGGCTTGACGAAAAATTATAAGGCAGATAAACGGACATCTCAAAATAATGATTGCCCAGACTCAGATCCGTATCCTTTGCGCAGGCACTTATCACCTTGTCAGCGCGCCTTGTGCACTCGCCCCATGCACTCTGAAGCTCCGGTGAGTGGTCTGCATTAAGCCTGTAATTATCAGACAGATATTTTCCCATATATGCAGTGAATTTGCGGCTTCCATTTATATTCAGGTGCTCTGAATTGTAGAAATCATCCCTCTCATTGATTCCGATAAATTCCTTATCGCCTTCAAAGCTCGCAAAGTCATAGCCATAAGACTCCACCAGCTCCTTCACGTCACAAAGCACCTGCGGATTCTTTATCTCCTTCTCATGAGGGAACCTCGCAAAAAGCACCTTTTCCACCCCCTGTGCTTTACAATACTCAAGCAGATCAGTCATATACGCTCTGCTCTTGTCGGTAAAGTAGAGCTTTTTCTGCTTGCCTGATGGACAATCGGAATATTTTGCAATAGATGAAAATCCCTTCATGCATGATGTTTTTGCAAAATACATTCCAACTCTTGTGGCAAAGGTGTGTGCACATTTGTCAATATCCTTCCAATTGCTGTGATATAGCTTTAAAGGGTTTCTAAAGTTATCCTGCTCATCCTTTGGCACAATCTCTTTTATTGTATCAAGCCTGTTTTCCTCATTATGAATATTGTCTATCCAGCTATGCAGCTTTACCGTTCTGTCGTAATAGCTGTCATTTTGTAAAAAGCCATTCACTTCAAAAACCACAACCTTCGGATGCTGTCTGGTGAGAGCTTCTCTGAGCATAGATTTGTACAGACTGCCGGGCACCCCTGATACCCCAAGCGAGTATGATGTGTATCCATAATTCTTCCAGGCCTCGGTTGCGCTGTAATCAGCGTATACCTCGCTGGCTCCTATCATCATCACATCAATTGTGTTCTTCGGCTCCTTGTAAAAGCCCTCTATAGTCGCAATATTGACAGCATCCATCATCTTAAAAAATGTCGAGACAAACGAAAACAGCACGACAAATACCAGGGCAAACGCTCCTATACGGATTACCTTACGGTGTCTGCCTTTTCCTTCGTCTGTGCTGTTTATGGGTTTGTTTTTTATAATTTTCTCTTTTGCTTTTGTAAATCTCATAACCGTCTTCATCTCCAAGCTTCTTTTTACCGTACCGTGTATTAATAGTAACGACATTATAGCCTATTATTGAAGCAAAAAACGGATATTCCAAAAATCTTAATATAATATTAAAAATCTAAAGCGGTTACTCATACTTGAGTCCTATCATTGTAAGCCCTTTGGCCGGGGCTGTAGGACCTGCTGCTGCCCTGTCTGTTGCGGCTATTATGCCATTCATCGCATCGGCCGGCATATCGCTTCCACCTATCTTCACAAGTGTTCCTGCGATTATGCGCACCATATTGTATAAAAAGCCGTTTCCTGTCACACGTATTGTGATGATGTCACCGGCCTTTGACACCGTACAGTCATATATCGTGCGGACTGTGGTCTGTGCCTGCGAGTTTGCCGAGCAGAAGCTTGCAAAAAATCATGCTCTCCTATGAGATATTTTGCAGCCTCACTCATCTTGTCTGTGTCAAGCGGATAATGATAGAAATATGTGTCAAGCCTGCGTGTCGGATTTCTGAACCTCGCATTTAATATGCGGTATTCATAGGTTTTACGGCTCTTTGAGAAGCGCGGATGAAAATCATCGCTTACCTCACAGGAATCGACCACCACTATATCCTCCGGCAGCTTCTGATTCAGTGCATACGATATCTTTTCCGCCGGCATGCGGGTATTGGTATCAAACATACACACATTTCCAAGTGAATGCACTCCCGCATCGGTGCGGCTTGCTCCTGTCACCTTTATATCCTCCTTTAACAGGCGGCTCAGGTGCTCGTTTAATACCTGCTCAATTGTTATGCCGTTTGGCTGTATCTGCCAGCCGCAATAATTTGTGCCATCGTAGGCTACAATCATTTTTACACGCATATATCTCTCCTGTTTTACCTGCACTATCTATTTCACTATCTGAAAATAAGATTGCCCAGATTCACCGGCAGAAGGATTCTAAGCACTATCACAACCGCTAAAAACGCAAATATGAAAAGATATGCTATTTTATCGTCCTTTTCATATACGAGCGGCTTCATCTTTGTCCTGCCCTCTCCACCATTGTAGCATCTGGCCTCCATGGCCATTGCGAGGTCATCCGCACGCCTGAATGCCGATACGAAAAGCGGCACTAAAAGAGGCACCATGCTCTTTGCTCTTTTTATGATATTTCCATGCTCAAAATCAGCTCCTCTTGCCATCTGTGCTTTCATTATTTTGTCCGTCTCCTCAATAAGGATTGGAATAAAACGAAGCGCTATCGACATCATCATGGCTATCGCATGCACCGGAACATGTATTTTGTTTAAAAAGCCCAGTGATTTCTCAAGACCGTCCGTGAGCTGGTTTGGTGTGGTGGTGAGTGTCATGAGCGAGGTTCCTATAATGAGCAGCACAAGTCGTATCATCATGGTTGCTGCATTTATCAGTCCGGTGTCAGAAATGTGCAGTATACCGTACTCCCAGATTGTGTACTCTCCCTGTGTGAAAAACACGCTGAAGCATGCTGTAAAAAGCAGCAGTATTATAATGGATTTGAGTCCCTTTACCATGAACTTAAAGGGCACCTTTGATATCTTTATAACTGCGGCAAGCGCGGCAACTATAAACAGCACACCGGCTATTCCCTTGTAGGAAAACAGCGCAATAATATATATAAGTGTTGCGAAAAGCTTTACTCTTGGGTCCAGTTTATGTATTGGCGACTGAGCCGGATAATACTGGCCTATGGTAATATCACGAATCATTTTTGTATTCCTTCCTCATAATTTGTATCAAAATGTCAGCATTGGTGAGCTATTTAAAGGCTTTTAGTATTGAGTCCCTCGCCTCCGCAACTGTCGTCGCCGAAAGGTCAACCGGTATACCCTTTTCCACCAGATCATGCATCAGATATGTGACCTGAGGTGCTGCAAGTCCGACTGCCTCGAGCTCCTTGTAGTGTGAGAATACCTCCTTCGGCACTCCGTCAAACATCACCTCTCCTGAATTCATAACAATGATGCGGTCCACATACTCCGCAACATCCTCCATGCTGTGTGATACGAGTATTATTGTGATACCCAGATCCTTTTTCATCTGTAAAAGCAGTCCCAGTATCTCATCTCTGCCCGCAGGATCCAGTCCCGCTGTCGGCTCATCGAGTATAAGTACGTCAGGGTGCATTGCAAGTACTCCAGCTATGGCTACACGCCTTTTTTGTCCTCCGGACAAATCAAACGGCGGCTGATAGTAGAGATCCTCCGGAAAATGTACATTCTGCAGTGCCTCATAGGCTCTTAGCTCCACTGTTTTCCTATCGAGCCCCTGATTTTTCGGTCCAAAGCATACATCCTCAAAGTTGGTTGTCTCAAAAAGCTGATGCTCCGGATACTGGAACACCATCCCCACCTTGTGACGCAGCTTGCTTAAATCATAATCATTGTCATATATATCCTGTCCATTGTAGTATATATGACCGCTTGTCGCCTTCAAAAGGCCGTTCATATGCTGGATAAGTGTGGATTTTCCCGAACCGGTGTGACCGATTATTCCGATAAACTCTCCATCATTTATCTCAAGGCTTACATCCTTAAGTGCCTGCACCTTATAGGCTGAGTCAGCACTGTAGCAATAGTTTATGTGATCTAGAATTATTGACATATTTTCTCCCGCCTATCTGTTTTTCAGCGCAACAAGCGCATTTACAAGTTCTTCTCTCGTCAGGATTCCATCAGGGATATCAAGCCCTGACTTTTTGAGCTCATCGGCTACCAGTGTCACCTGCGGCACATCAAGCCTGTGCTCCTTCAGCTCGTCCACCCTTGAAAAAATCTCACGCGGTGTGCCGTCCATGACCACCTTGCCCTTTTCCATGACATAGACATGGTCTGCACCGACCACCTCCTCCATGTAATGGGTGATGAGAATGATGGTCACGCCCTTTTTCTTATTGAGCTCATGGGCTGTGGCTATGACCTCCTTGCGGCCGTTTGGGTCAAGCATGGCTGTAGGCTCGTCAAATACTATGCATTTTGGCTCCATTGCCACAACTCCCGCGATTGCCACACGCTGCTTCTGTCCTCCGGAGAGCTTGTTCGGTGAATGTGTGCGGTACTTTGTCATACCAACAGCCCTTAGCGCATAGTCCACGCGCTGCCAGATTTCATCTGTCGGCACACCGATATTCTCAGGTCCAAAGCCCACATCCTCCTCCACGACATTGGCGATAATCTGATTGTCGGGATTCTGGAAAACCATACCTGCACTTTTCCTGACAGGTATGACATTCTCTTCCTTTGACACATCCATGCCATCCACCCATATGGTGCCGTCGCTCGGCGCAAGAAGTGCATTGATATGCTTTGCAAGAGTTGATTTTCCTGAACCATTATGACCGAGGATTGCAATAAACTGTCCCTCTTTTATGTCGAGGTTTACGTTGTCGAGTGCTGTAGTGATTGACTCTACATTGCCTTCCTCGTCTCTTCGTATAAATTCATGTACTAATTTGCTTGTTTTAATTATGCCCATTTCTTTTTCCTAAAAATCTACCGTATTTACAATTATCATAGCTGTTAAAGCCCAAATAGCTGCCAAAAATATGCGCTTTGCCGCTTGATTTAGTCATCCCAGCTCAGGTGATGAAGCTCTCCCTCAAGCTTCATATGATCAAAATTATTCTGTCTCAATGCCTCGTAGAGCACGATAGCTACTGAATTTGACAGATTAAGTGACCTTGTCTCACCTATCATCGGTATCCTGATGCACTCATCCGGATGCTCCTTTAGTATCTCCTCCGGAATGCCTGCGCTTTCCTTGCCAAACATAATATAGCAGTCGGGCTCAAAATGAGCATCAGAGTACACATGTCTGCCCTTTGTTGTCGCATAATATATCTTTGCGCCCGGATTTCTCTCAAGGAAATCCTCCCAGTCCACATATGTGGTGACGTCGAGGTCCTTCCAGTAATCCATTCCGGCTCTCTTTAGTGCCTTCTCTGAAAGTGAGAATCCAAGCGGCTCTATAAGATGAAGCCTCGTGCCTGTTGCGACGCAGGTTCTTCCGATATTTCCTGTATTTGCCGGAATTTCCGGCTCATGTAACACTATGTTCAGCTTTGCCATTTTGTCTCCTGTCAATTTAAACTATTTATTATTCATCCCGGCGCGAAGCTCTGTTACAAACTCCTCAATGCGGCCGAGCGCCTCCTTTAAATCATCAAGCGAATATGCATATGATATACGTAAAAAGCCCTCGCCGCACTCTCCGAATGCAGTTCCCGGAACCACGGCAATCTTCTTGCTGTTTAGAAGCTTTGTGGCAAACTCATCGGATGTCATGCCAAACTCCTTGATGCTTGGGAACGCATAAAAGGCTCCGAAAGGCTCAAAGCACTTAAGCCCCATCTCCTTAAAGCGGTGAAGCACATAGCGTCTGCGGCCGTTGTATTCCTCCCTCATCTGTGCAACATCCTCATCGCCGTTTTTCATAGCTTCGACAGCCGCATACTGGCTCGTGGTCGGCGCACACATGATTGCAAACTGATGAATCTTTAACATCTGCTTTAAAATGGTCTCAGGTGCACATGCATATCCAAGTCTCCAGCCGGTCATGGCATAAGCCTTGGAAAAACCGTTTATAAGCACTGTTCGCTCCTTCATTCCCGGAAACGATGCTATAGATACATGCTTATCCACGTATGTAAGCTCCGAATAAATCTCGTCACTTATCACAAACAGATCATGCTCCTTAACCACCTGAACGATTGCTTCAAGGTCTGCTTTTTCCATGATAGCGCCTGTAGGATTATTAGGGAAAGGCATGATAAGTATCTTTGTCTTTGGAGTGATAACAGCCTCAAGTTCCTCGGCTGTAAGCCTGAAATCATTTTCCTCCTTGAGCTCCACAATCACAGGTGTGCCACCTGCCAAAACAGTACATGGCACATATGAAACATAGCTTGGCTGTGGGATAATCACTTCATCTCCAGGATCGAGCATGGCGCGCAGTGCAATATCTATAGCCTCGCTGCCACCGACAGTTACCATGATTTCTTTGTTGTAATCATATGTCATGCCGTATCTTCTATCGAGATATTTTGCAATCTCAATCTTTAACTCCTTGAGTCCGGCATTTGAGGTGTAGAAGGTGCGTCCCTTTTCAAGGGAATATATGCCCTCATCCCTGATATGCCACGGTGTGTCAAAATCAGGCTCACCTACTCCGAGCGATATCGCATCCTTCATCTCGCTCACTATATCAAAAAACTTACGGATGCCCGATGGCTGGATAGTCTTTATGGTACTGGATAAAGGGTCTCTCATTATGACATAATTCCCCTTTCATCGGATTTGACAGGTGCCGCCATGATAGTTCCATGGTCCTTGTATTTCTTCAGAATAAAGTTTGTCTTTGTCGAAAGCACCTGATCCAGTGTAGAAAGCTTATCTGTCACAAACTGTGATACCTCGCGCAGAGTCTTGCCCTCGAGTGTGACCATGAGGTCGAAGCCGCCTGAGATAAGGTATACAGACTTCACCTCTGGATAGTTGTATATACGCTCGGCAATCTTGTCGAAGCCCATGCCGCGCTGTGGTGTCACTCTGACCTCTATCATGGCTGTGACCTTCTCAAGGCCTGCCTTGTCCCAGTCAATCAGTGTGTGATATCCGCAGATGACATTCTCCTGCTCCATAGCAGCAATCTCGTTTGCCACACTTGCCTCATCCACACCAAGCATGATTGCAAGCTCCTTCAGGTTTATCCTGCTGTTTTTCTCTATAAATGTTAATATCTTTTCTCTCATGATATATATTCTCCTGATTCAAATATATTAGTTGAAAACCTTGTATATCTCGTCAGTCTGGGCAGTCTCCAAAAATCGTCTCTCCTCGCCGGAAATCAGCACTCTGTCGTTTGAATCGGTTGTGGCACCGACTATAACAGCATTTTGTCCTGTTTTCTCAAGCTCTCTGACCACGCGGGTACCATCTGCAGCTATGATTATCAGACTTCCTCCTGACAAAAGCTTATACGGGTTTATGTCAAAAAATTCACTTATTTCAATCGTATCCTGCCTGATAGGGAGCTTCTTTAAATCGATGTCAAGACCAATTCCCGAAGCCTCTGCCATATCCCAGAGTGCTCCAAAGATGCCTCCCTGCGAAGCGTCATGGATTGCCGCCACACCGGCGCCAATCGCGGATGCAGCCTCCATTGCTGTGGAAATATGGTCTATATATGCTGCTGATTTATCTATAAATGCCTTGGAAAATCTCGTTTCAAGCTCGGTTCTTTTCTCATTTGCAAGAATTGCGGTGCCCTCAAGCCCCACATAGCCTGTCACTATTACGTCCATGCCCGGTGCTGCTGCCGATGATGGTGTAAGCGCCTGCTCATAGGCCTCACCTATTGCTGTAACTGTCACCACGATATTCTTCACCGCACGGCTCACCTGTGTATGTCCGCCAAGCACCACAATGCCTGCTTTCTCACATACAGCATCAATCGCTCTCACCGTCTCGCGAAGCACGGCTTCGTTTTCTGTGGTAGGTACAAGCAGTGCCAGCTCTATCCCAACAGGGTCTGCCCCCATGGCATAAATATTGTTCAATGCATCATAAACTGCGCAGTTAGCACGCACATGCTTATCCGATACATCAAGTGTGAACGTCTGAGTAGCAGTAACTAACTTGGTTTTGCCGCCTGCCTGCATGGAAATCACCGCACAGTCCTCACCTACTGCCGGTTTAAAAAAGTATTCTGTCGCTTTTGGTATGAAGTTGTTTTAAGACAGAGCGCTTTAAAACCGACTCTGATATTTTACCGTTTTTCATGTGTTTTCCTGTTCCTAATAATAATATGTTTTGTATACTGTTGCAGCCCGGTGCATTGATTGCAAATAACTACATCAGAAACAACTACCTGCTGGCATTTACTGCGTCTGTCCTGCCGGCTGCTGTGTCTGGGTGCCCTGTGCCTGCCCTGCTGCATTCTGGTCTGTCGTCTGCGTCTGGGTGCCCTGTGCCTGCCCTGCCGCATTCGGATCTGTAGTCTGGGTCTGCGCACCCTGTGTCTGCCCTGCCGCATTTGGGTCCTGTGTCTGAGTCTGTGCTGCCTGAACCGCTGCTGCCGCAGACGCAGCAATGGATTTAACCGAGCCCTCATCATTAGCCGCTGCCGCCGCCTGAAGCTGCGCAACAACCTCCGCTGATGCTCCTGCTGTACCGACCGTCACGATTTTCGGTGATGACTTGTACTTGCTGTTGTTGAATACCTCATCACTCTGCACTGTTCCATCAACTGTGACCGTCTTCCATAGCCTTGCGGTCACTCCCTTGTGCGCAGACTGCTCGGTGTTGAAATAACCGACCGGCTGACCTGCATCAAACTTAAACTGCGTGACCGGATCCTCCTCGGAAAGTGTCTCACTCCTGAAGGAAATTTCCCTGTTTGCCGGTCTCGTCTCCACTCCGTACACATTGAAGGTAATAATTCCTCCACTGCAATAGCCCTCTATATACACCGGATTGTCCAGATTATTTTTAAACTTAAGATCCTTGTAGGTACCTGCGATTGCCGCATCGTCAGATGGCTTTACGTAGCTTACTATCATGGAATGGTTGTAGCGCTGCACTATCTCAAGCTCAGCCCTTATAACCGCATTGTAGAGTGTGGTAGCAACCTGGCACACGCCTCCGCCTACCGAGTCCACTACCTGACCGTTCTCGTATGCGCCTGCTATCTGATAGCCGTTGTCAGTTGTGATAGGGCTGATAGCCTCGTAAACCGAGAACTGCTCACCCGGATATATGACACTGCCGTTTATCAGGCTGCATGCGTTCTTTACATTGGCTGCACGTCCTGCTGCCGAGCTGCTGAAATCTGTAGAAAAGCCTCCCAGATTATCCTTAATCTTTGAGAGCTCCTCCTTTGAGCCCCTCGGCTGAACCGTATTTGTGACAAGCTCTATCTCATTCGCCGAACCATCCCAGCTATTCTGCAAAAAATCATTTATGGCATAGACAGATTTTACCACATCAACCTCTTTGCCTTCCTGTCCCGGAACAAAATCGAAGCTGTCACCGTTTCTCTGCAGCGAATTGTCAACTGCCTTTATATTGAGCTCGTCGCTCTTGTCATAAATCATATTTGCAGTCTTTTGTTTATCAACCGACAGATACATATTGACGGCAACATTGCCCTTTTTGAGCTCCTCTGACTCCACAAATCTGTCAATCAGGCTGCCCTCATGGCACACTGAAAGAGCCTCATCCACCGCTGCATCACTGTCCGCCGAAACAGACATTTCCTGTGCTGTTGCATCAAAGGAACCATTGGCGCCCTTTAATGAAAAGGATGTATCCTTTATGCTGTCAACATAGGCATCAACTGCTTTTTTTGCTTCTTCCTTTGTCATACCGCCTACATCCACACTGCCAATGCACACACCCTCTGTAATTGTCTGTACCTTTGCCTTCTTTGTGCCTGACGAACCGCTTGCATATGCACTTACCATGCCTGATGCTGCCACAAGCACAAATGCCATTGTACCCAGTAATAATGCTTTTTTATTAATCTTCATTTCCGCTTCCTTTTCCTGAGGCTGTTAAAAGCGCCCCTGTCATCGCTTAACTGAACTGCATTTTATATCATATTATCATATTTTTTCCATATTTCAAGAAAAGCTATACAAGACTTGACACAAATGTTGTCACAAGCATCGCTGCTATAACCACTATTATCACTATAGCAACCACCTTCTGATTTCTTTTTTATTAAAATCGTACATACTATTCACCTCTGTTCAAAAATGAGTTATACTATTTTCATATATGAGAAAGGATTTTCCAACATATGATTCCAATTTGTCTAATTTTATTCATTTTATTTATTGCAGTGATTACTTTTGCCATAAAGAGAGCTGATTCTGCCCAGGCAAAGGTCACCGAGGAGTTCTGGGAAAAGGAGCGTAAGGCCAACTCAACCCTCCGCGGAGATACCACTGACCTGTGTTATATTACCATACCGGAAAAGTTTTTTCCATTAAATAATGATAAAATAAATGATTTAAGGGATAAAACCCTTGTCAATCTCACCGGAATGACAAACACTGATTTAAAGCTTAAATATGGCATTCTCAATTTTAAAAAGCTGTCTGAATATGATGATAACTTCACGAAATTTGTTTCAATGCTGCCGGACTATTACAATAGGCTTAAGGAAGCAGGCTATGAATCGCTGGGCAATGAACTGCTTGATTTTGCAGTGGAGCAGGGTGCCGATTCAAAGAACGTATACAGTCTGTTAGCCAACGCCTACATCAGCATGTCAAAAACCGACCGGCTTGCAGCGCTTATTGAGAAAGCAAAGCAGCTTAATTCTCTTTCAAGGGATGGAATCGTTTCTATGCTTGAGAGCCTACAGGCTGATACCGCCTCGGCCGGTAATTAAATTACGTTATAGCTTATTGTATTATAACTTATTGTATTGAAAGTTATTCCGAGCCATCCACACACCTATTAATGTACTTACTGCGATATTCATCGTACAGCCTTGAGGCCTGACTTCTGGTCAGGTTGTCCCACGATATGACATCTGCTATCCCATACTCAGCCATCAGCTCCTTTAGCTGTCTGACCTGATGTGCCGTGGCAGGTGTCTGTTTTTTTGCCTTGTATACAAGTGGCTTTGACTCCACCATCTCTCCCTTTTCATCCATCAGTGCAAGCAGCTTTTCAAATATCTGCTTTGTCTCTATCGCATCATCGAGCGCCCTGTGCGCATTTTCCCTGTTTACACCAAAATACTCGCACAAATCCTCCAGCTTCTTCGACTGTTCCGCAGGCAGACATTTTCTGGCTATTTTCAGAGTATCATATGCATTTAGCGAGAGGGTTCTCTTGTGATTTACCGCCCACTGCTTTAAAAAACTGTAATCAAAGGTCACATTCTGCCCGAGTATGATATCATCCCCGATAAAATCAAGCAGGTTATCCACAGCCGCGTCCATATCTGCCGCGTTTTCCACATCACTGTCGGTAATTCCCGTTAATTCCTGCACACGCTGTGGAATATGCTGCTTCGGATTTACCAGTGTGGATATCGTATCCACTATCTCGCCGCCCCTCACACGTGCCGCACCTATCTCTATTATCTTGTCATTTTTAGCTGAAAGCCCTGTCATTTCAAGGTCAATCACCGTGTAATTTTTTATATTATCTATGTTGCTCATTTTTCTTAGTCCGTAAACCTTCCCGGCTTTTAACACTATAGTCATTTCACGTTACTGCTATTTTATATACTCCGCTATAGCCATATCGCTTTACTGCTATTTTATATACTCCGCTATAGCCATATCGCGTTACTGTTATTTTATATACTCCACCAGCGCCTGGTGGTCAAGCGGGTCTCTCATGTCGTAGTGGAAAAGCGCCCACACCGGCTCCTTATGATACTTTGGCAGTTCATCCAGCTTGCGCGTGTGCTTGTCAGGAAAAATATAGTGGAACGGCTCCACATGCGACAGCTTTCCATTTTTACAGTATGCATGTGTCATATGCTTGAAGCTTCCTATATCTGTGGCCCACCTCGGGCGGCTCTTGCAGTTCTCACGATAGTACAAATCAAAAATGAGTGACTCCTGAATCATGTTATAAATCTGCTCATTTTCATCAAAATCAGTATTATCTCTATCTATGGCATTTTCGTCAAAATCAGTATTATCTCTATCTCCGGCATTTTCGGATAATACCACAGAAGTCATAGCATCGTTGTCACAGCCATGCAGGTATAAAGCCAGAAATTCAAGCAGTATCTCACACCTTCTGATGCGCGAATGGCTCATTCCAAAATAGCCGTTTGCCTCATAAAAATCTCCAAGCTCCTGAAAAAACTCAAACGCACTGTCAAAAATACACTCCATGAGCTTCATCGTAATCTCAAACTGTCCGCTGTTGTAATACACCTCAAGCATATCCTCGACGCGCTTAATCTTTATCACATCATCAAACGAAAGCCATTTTGTGGACATTACCTCATACGGTGGCTTATCATGGTAGACAATACCATATTCCGCGGCATGCTCAAACATATACGAACCCTTGAGTACCTTTAAAAATCCAAGCTGCAGCTGGTTTGGCTTAAGCTCATAAATCTCATCAAAGGAACGCCCAAAGCTGTCATAGTCCTCGTATGGCAGCCCTGCAATCAAATCCAGATGCTCATGGATATTGTTGCCGCTTTGAATGAGCTTCACAACCTCCTTAAGCCTCTCAAGCTTCATAGTCCTGTGAATCTCCTTTATCGTGACCTCATTAGTGGACTGCACACCGATTTCAAGCTGTATCAGTCCCGGCCTCATATCAGAAATCAGCTCAAGCTCCTCCTGATTCAGCAGATCCGCTGATATCTCAAAGTGAAAGTTTGTCACACCATTGTCATTCGCCTTTATAAAGCGCCACAGCTCCATGGCATGAGCATGATTGCAGTTGAAGGTTCTGTCCACAAACTTAATCTGTGGCACCTTCTGGTCTATAAAAAACTTAAGCTCTCTTTTGACAATCTCGGTATCCCTAAAACGCAGTGTCTTATCCACCGATGACAGACAGTAGCTGCACGAAAACGGGCATCCCCTGCTGCTCTCGTAGTAGATGATGCGGTTTGAAAAATCATCGAGAGTATCATAGCAGAATGGGATTTCACTCATGTTTTTGATTGGGCGTGGACTTGTGAATACTATTTCACCAGCTTTATTGCCTCCTATGTTGTTCACACTTGTACTATTACCTGTGCTGTGTTTTCTGAAAGCAATACCTGCAATATCACTCAGCTTTCTTTTATGCGCATAGTAACCGCACAGCTCTCTAAAGGTATCCTCACCCTCGCCAATCATCACACCATCTATGTATGGATTTTCCCTCAGAAATGCCTCCACCTCGTAAGACACCTCAGGGCCTCCAACCCATATCGGCACTGACGGACAAAGCTTTTTATACTCGCGTGCAATATCAGTCACATAATCAATATTCCATATATAGCACGAAAAACAAAGTACGTCGGGCTTTCTCTTGTAAAGCTCCTCAAGAATGTAATCCTTTTGATTGTTTATCGTGTATTCCGCAAGCTCCACAGCATCCCTGTACTCCCCGGCACAGGCGCGCAGTGAGTAAACTGCGAGGTTTGAATGTATGTATTTTGCATTGATTGCTGTCAGTAAAATATTCATGGTTTCTCCTTAAAAAATGACCCTTGAATGTAGACTTTTTACCACATTCAAAGGTCTGCTTCGTATTATTGCAGCATCCGTTCAATTTTATTTTTTTAACGGCTGCATTGGTACAAATTCAATTTTCAACTGCATCCCCATTCCATGCGCAAGCCTCTTTAAAAGTTTCAAAGATGGATTTTTCGTTCCATTCTCAAGCTTACTAATATCCGCCTGATCTATGCCTGTACGTGCTGCAAGCTCCTTTTGAGTCAAATTATTTTTAATGCGCGCATCTATCATAGCCCTTATGACATCCATCTCAGGCTGGAGATCGTCCCACTCTTTTTTTACGTCAGGATTTTTAAGCTGCTCCTGTAAATAATCGTCATATCTCATATTATTTACCATGCCTTTCTATATAATCTCTTCTATATTTCTTAGCCTTTTCAATTTCACCAGCCGGTGTCCTCTGAGTTTTTTTAATGAATCCATGTGTCAGTACTATTCTTCCTTCATAATAGAAAAAATATAATACTCTCGAAATATCTGTTCCTACCTTAGCTCGCAATTCAAAAAATCCCATAACTCTTCTCCATTGTTCTCACAAAATATTATATGGTATTTTTACCATATTGTTAAATCAGTTACTTTAATTTACATAGTCATATTAACAAGTCTGTCATAAATGCCACTTGCAAACAGCACCATCATGCCAATCGTGCAGATTACCGACAGTACAAATCCTATTATCGATGTAATCATACCGGCAGTTGCTATTGCATTGTTATACTGCTTTGCCTTTTTGGACATTTTGGAAGCAAGCATGCCGACAATTCCAAGTCCCATCAGATATCCAAAAAACGAGAAAATAATACTGCAAATACCAAGCACCAGGGAAACCACTGCCAGCTTAGCACCCTCCCTCTCGTCATCTATGATGGTCACATTGTTGTAAAGCATCTCAAGACGGATACGCCTTGACTTACGCAGCATAACAAGCATAGGAATACCGAGCACGATAAACGCGATACAGTTCATTGCCGAAAACTCATTAATCCTGTCGGCCACTCCTCCTCCCTCAAATATTCCCGATGATAAAAGTCCTCCCATATCTACAACAGTATGGAAAATGGCAAGCATCCAGAAATTGCGTGTAGACGCGTATATCATACAAAACAGCACGCCCATGAGTCCTGCTGAAATAACCTGTATCAGACAACTGCTGAACTTAACCCCTGCGCCCATATTGGAAAAATGCATCAATCCAAACAGTACGCCTCCCAAAACTACGGCTCCTGTGATTCCACCTTTCGTCTTTGGAAAAGCTCTCAGCAGCAGATTAAACACCACGCCTCTGAACACCAGCTCCTCAACGAGTCCTACAAGGCAGACCGCGATAAAGAAAAAGATGATGTTGTAAAATGCCTTCACATCATCATGCTCGCTCAAAAAGCACATATAAATACCTGAAACAACAGCATACAGACAATATACTATAAAAAATCCACCTGTGTATAAACTTCTGGTCCATCCTGCTGCATTTTCCTTAAAGATATCCCACAGCCCAAATAAATATGTGATGCCAAGAAAAATAACTAAAACAACAGTCTCCACAATAGCCTGCAGCAGATAGTCATCCGCCTTTTCCATGCCCGGAATCAGTCCCAGAACTTTTCCGCTCCACTGCAAGGGTGCAATGAAAATAAAAACTGCAAGAATGGCAAATATTATATTGGCCGGTGCCGAAAGGTTTCTCAATTTCTGTTTCATAACTTTAAATCTCCTCATTTGCTTTTAATTGATATGAAAATATTCTATAGCATTTACTTTGACATTGCAAGCAAAGGATTTCATACTTCAATGGACAGCAAAAAGCCCTGTTCCTACGAACAGAGCCCTATGCATTATTTTGCACTTACAAGCCTTACTATCACATCAATTCCAGCCGCCCAAAAGAGTATCGCCCCCACGATATATACCTTTGTCTTCTGCTCAAAACCGAAATGATATCCTGTGTAAATGCCTGCCACTATGCAGATGACAGTGAGCAGCGCCACCATATCATAATGGTGAAAAGTCCGGTACCGAGGAAGCCGAATGCTATTCCTGCAAGAACCGTATAAAATGCGGTGATTCCTGCTATTCTTAGCACTCTTTTCATGTCAAGCTGCGCCTGACAATGCTCCTCAATCCTTTCGTTTCTTATAGCCTTTCCTATAAGCCTGATCCCCAGTCCTATCAGTATTCCGATAGAAATTATCTCTCCTAAAAGTGCTTCATCCTTCACCGAGTATTTCCCATTAAGAAAGCTTGACAGAAAATACCCGATATACATTGCTAACAACTGGCAAACTGCAACTATGAAGCAAATGGCTGTAAGCTGTTTCTTATTTACTTTCTGGATCAGGGATCCCTGACATTCCATCGCAACGAAAATCTCCAGTGAGCTTCCCGCCACGATTAACAGATATTCTATCCAGCCCATTTTTGCCTCCCATAATCTTTAAACATCCTTTAATTAATTATTTGTCGCTATCTGCTTTAGCATCTATTGAAGCTAATTTATATATGAACTTAACGCTGCCCGTCTGTCCATCAGCGATTGCTGAGTATGTCTGATATTCCTCACCTGCATCAATTACTGCCTGAAGCTTGTCGGTGAATGGCTTTAAGTCACCGTTGTATGCGTCGAGAATCTTGTTGATTCCTTCCTCATTAAACTGTACCATACCATCTGCAAGTGTGTGTGCACCCTCTGAAAGTGTCTTAGAGCCTGTTGTGAGCTGGTCTACACCTGAGACTATCTGATTTGTTCCATCTGCAAGCTGTGATGCTCCGCTGTTGAGCTGTGCATTGTTTGCTACAAGTGTGTTTGAACCGTCTACAAGCTGCTTGATACCGCTTGTGAGAGTTGGTACTGAGTTCATAAGTGACTGTGTTCCGGCTGAAAGCTGGCTTGCTCCGGCATTGAGCGCTGTTGCTCCGGCATTAAGTGTATCGTTGTTTGCTGTAAGCTTTGCTGCTCCGGCGCTAAGCTGAGACGAACCATCTTTTAAGTTTGCAACACCTTTAGCAAGCTCTGGTAATTTTTCTGCCAAGACCTTAGCTCCGGCATTAAGCTTTGTTGCACCACTCACCAGACTCTCTCCACTCTCCTGTTTTGCATTAATCTGGTCTGAAATATTTTTCTTTGTAGAATCAATTCCGGTAATTACAGCCTCCTGTGCTCCGGTTTCAGCTCCCGTTTTTGCTGCGTCTGCAACAGATGTTCCAACTGCATCCTTTGAGCTGCTTGCTACTCCATCTAATACCTGTGTAGCCATAGTTTTTAACTGACTGTCAGTATTGCTTGTAGATAATGCTTTAACATCGTTATCGTAATCTTTGCCGGAAGCATTATATATTGCTTTTATTGCTGATTCTCTTGAACCCAACTTGTCTTGATACCCTTTAACAGCGGTCTCACCTGCCTTTTCTACAACAGCAACCTCAATCTGTTGTTTAACCTGTGCTTCAACTGTTGAATATATCATATTATATAAAGTTTTATTAGCCTTAAGGCTCTCAACAGTTTTTTCAACACTGCTATCGCTTGTCATTTCTTTATAATACTCATCAGCAGCATATTTCTTTGTATTATTATAACTTGTAGCATTAGTATCATCTGCCAGTTTTGCATCTACTCCTGCTTTTGCAGCTTCCTTATACTTTGCAGCTTCTTCATCTGACATCGGGTTCTTTAAAGCTTTATCTAAAGTATTAATTCCATCTGACAAAGAATTTACACCAGACACAAGAGATGGAGCACTCTGTGACAACGTGTCTGTGCCACTCTTAAGTGTATCCATACCTGCATCTAAATTGCTTGCTCCTGCTGCAAGTGTGCTTGCTCCATCCGTATATGATTTCAAACCATCCTTAAGTGTTGCACTTCCGCTTGCAAGCTGACCTGCTCCACTATTAAGCTTATCTGCTCCTGACACAAGGGCTCCTGTGCTGTTTCCAAGTGTATTCAGTCCACCACTTAATGTACTAACACCATCAGTATATGTCTTAAGTCCACTCTGCAGTGTGCCAACTCCTGATGCGAATGTGCCGAGCTTGCTCTGCAATGTTGAAAGTCCGTCAGCAAGTGTGTCAGTACCCTCTGCCAGTGTCTTTGAGCCATCCTGAAGCTGTGTTGAGGCATCCTTTAAGTCATTTATCATGTCATCGAGGTCTGATGTGTCAATTCCGTCTGTGCTTACATAATCAGATGCGTTTACCACGAAGGTCATGGCTGCAGGCATTGAGAAATTCTTCACATCTGCTGTCATTTCCATGTATTCAGGGATATTTACATCGCCATCGAGGTCTTTGTCCTTGATTCCAAGGCTGTCCTTTAAGCCCGGAAGTGCATAGCCGAGCACTACGCTTGATGAGTCGCTTACCTCAGCCTTACCGTTTGTCACTTCGATATTCTCGAAGCCATCACCGAGTACAAGTCCTGTTATTGCTGCAAATGGTACGGAAACTGTCTGCTTCTCGCCGTTTACTGTCTCTGTATATGATGTGGTATTTGTGTAGTCAAAACGGATTTTGACCTTTCCTGATTTTCCTGCAAGGTCCTCAGGTGAGATTTCTTTTCCATCGAGGTAGTATGTAACCTTCTGTGTTACAGGTGGCTCCTCTGTTGCTGTGCCCTGATAGTAAATGTCCTTGCCACCGGCCTGCCATGTGAGCTTATCACCGCTTTGTGTGAATTTTTCCTTGCCCTTTACGTTCTCGATATCTGAAAGATTTGAAGCATCCTCCAAGGTATCCTTTTTGTCTTTATTTTTAAGGTGATCTACTACGATTGTTTTGTTTACGTTGCCGTTTGCATCTGAGATGAGGTATACGCTCTCGTCCTTGTCTGCATCGTTATCCTTTAATGATACGCTGTCCATGAGCTTATCTGCTATGTCATCAGCATCCTTGCTGCTGTCTGTTGTGCTGTCTGCCTCGGCTGTGACTGCGGTGCTGTTCTTCTCTGCAAAAACTGCTGTTGCTCCGATTCCTGTACCTACAAGTGCTATTGTGAGGACTCCGGCTACAACACGGACAATATATTTACTTTTTAACTTTTCTTTCAATTCTGGTAATTTCATGTCTCATTCCTCCTGATTTTGTTTTTGAGGTCATATTTTTATGTTATGAGGGCCAAAAAGTATTTTATCCCTCATTTATGATTAATCAGATTACTAAGCTGTCAGGTTCTTGTTTTTAAAGCCTGCGCTTGTGGCACATATTACTTTGTCAAATATCATAAACATTGACGGAAGTATAAATACTACTACAAACATACTGATAATTGCGCCTCGTGCAAGCAGTATACAGATAGAACTGATCATATCAATGTTTGAATAAAGTCCTACACCAAAGGTTGCGGCGAAGAAACAGAGTGCACTGACTATAACTGAGTTTGTCGAATCTGCAAGTGCCTTTGTGATTGCCGGCTTTTTGTCCATTCCGGTGTATCTGTTCTTTCTGTACTTTGTGGTCATAAGTATCGCATAGTCAACCGTTGCACCAAGCTGTATGGTTCCGATTACGATGCTCGCGATAAACGGAAGCTTTGTTCCTGTAAATCCCGGAATTCCCATGTTTACAAAGATTGCAAACTCGATGACCGCTACAAGTATGATTGGAAGCGATACCGATTTGAATACTATGAGGATGATAAGGAATATCAATACGATTGATACTGCACTTACACGCTTGAAGTCTGTATCTGTGATAGTGATAAGATCCTTTGTACAAGGTGCCTCACCGATAAGCATTGCGTCCTCGCTGTAATTCTTTACTATCTTTTTAATCTCTGTAATCTGGTTGTTTACCTCATCAGATGCTGTCTCATATTTTGATGACACAAGCATCATCTGGTAATCACCGTTTTTGAATATCTCCTTTGCCTCATCCGGCACCATATCATCCGGTATGGTAGGTCCGAGTATTGAATCAAGCGATACTGCAAGCTTTACTCCATCGACCTTCTTGATATCATTTATCATGCTTATGCTGTCTGCCTTTGACATATCGCTCGGTGCGATGATGATATGTGTGGCACCCATAGCATACTCCTTGTCGAGTCTTTCATTGGCCTGCTTACTGTATGCACTGTCAGGCATGGTTCCTGCAAGGTCATAGTAGACCTGATCATGAGTGTATCCGTATATTGCCGGGATGAGCACTACGATAAAAATCACTGCAAGTATCTTATAATGATTTGTTACCCAGCTTGCAATCCTGGAAACATCCGGCATAAGAATCTTGTGCTTTGTCTTCTCGATTGCCTTATCACATGCAAGAATCAGTGCAGGGAGAATTGTTACACATCCGATAACTCCGAATACAACGCCCTTTGCCATTACGATTCCCAGGTCAAGTCCAAGTGTAAAGCTCATGAAGCAGAGGGCTACGAAGCCTGCGATTGTTGTGATTGAGCTTCCTGTTACTGAGACAATTGTGTGGGAAATGGCATGTGCCATGGCTCGCTTCTTGTCTCCGTCATATCTGTCTATCTGCTCCTGATAGCTGTGCCACAGGAAAATCGAATAATCCATTGTTACGGCGAGCTGCAATACTGCTGTCAGTGCCAGTGTCAGATATGAAATCTGTCCCTGTATAAAGTTTGTTCCCAGGTTATAGATAATAGCCATTCCTATGCTTAGGAGGAATAACATCGGAACAATTATTGAATCCATTGTAATTCCCATGACAAGCATTGAAAGCAATGCTGCTATGATGACATATATAGGAGCCTGCTGCATAACAAGTGTCTTTGTATCTGCGTTGACCGCTGCCATTCCTGCTACGAAGCAGTGGTGTTTCACCATCTTATCCATCTTATTGACGGCTTCCATTGTCTCATCCGAACCCATTGTGTCACTGTATGTGACGAGCATGAGCTGGCTGTTTGCATCCTTGTTGTTAAATGCGTCGTACACCTCATCCGGAATTGCCTCTCTTGGCAATGTGGAATCAGCGATTGTTCCGTACCAGATGACATCATTTACACCCTTAAGGTCCTCTATGTCATCTGCCAGAGTCTCTATGTCCTGATCCTTCATATCCTCCAAGATCACAAATGACAACGCTCCGGTTCCAAACTCATCTACCATGATATCCTGGCCCTTCATAGTCTCTATCTGGCTTGGCAGATAAGAAAGGATATCAAAGTTGATTCTCGTGTTGATAAAGCTGATGCCCGACGGTATAAGCAGTGCAAATGCAACTATCAGTATCAGCACACGATGTTTTACGACTCCTTTTCCAAATTTAATCATTAGATTCACCACTCTTTCTTTTATTCGTATTGAAGTATAAAAAAAAAGACCGAATAAATAAATATTCAATCTCTTTGATTTGTCATGTGAGATATACAAATCCATCAATTTGTATATCCGATATGACACATATATGATATTGTATTTGATTTCTGACACTTTTTCACAGCATTTTCATATTTATATGAACGCATGCCTCTTTATGGTGTCTCTTTATGATTCTGCTTTATGAGCTTGCTCAAGCCGTCATTTTTCCATGGCAATTGTCCTCTACAGCTCACTTAATATATCATCCATTGAGCGCGTAATCAGATACATGTATGCCTCAGCCATCTCCTTCGGCTCAATGTCATCCATGCCCTGGGCTATCCAGCCCTCCGTGATAAAGCACAACGACTGCGCATAATATGTAGAAATCACCTCAGGTGTGAGCCAGCGGTATTTGGATTTCTTTCCTGTGCTCTTTTCGCTTATGATATTCATAAACATCTCGCAGACGCACTTCATGGCAATCTGATTAAACGTCACTGCGCCCTCCAGCTTTAGTGCTTTCTTGTAAAAAACACTGTTTGCCGAGATATTATTGAGCATCAGCACAATCGCTTCAAAAATCATTCCGGCATTGAGCAGTGGCTTGATGGGCTCAAGAAGCTCGCTTTTGATAATCCACTCTATCAGCTCGTACTTGTCCTGAAAATGATTGTAAAACGTGGGGCGGATAACTCCGGCCTTGTCCGTTATCTCTTTAATTGTAATCTTATCGATTGGCTTTTTCGCCGAAAGCTCTATAAGGCTCTCAGCGAGCACCAGATCTATTGCATTCTTACCTTGCTGTGTCATTACTCATCAAACTCCATCGTGACAAAGTAGCCCTTCTCAGTCTCCCTCACATCCACGACATCGCCCTCGCGGCTTTTGAGCCTCTCGCTGACCACGTAGTTTCCCGACATGGCAATCGCATGCTCTATCGTATAATAATATGAAGTCGGAAGCTTGCTCTCTGTTACCTTCAGATGGTCACCGACCTTGGTAAGTCCGGGTCTCTCCATCTTAAACTCCATCCGACGCATTCTGTCGCCTTTCTGTTACTGCTTAATTGTCCTCTTTTCTATCCTCAACAAACGTTGCCTCAAACTCCTTTTGCTTGTTGTAGGCGCTCTCCGCCTTTGTAGCACGGCTTGTAATCCAGATATTTGATACTCCGTTGAAAATCAGTATGATACCGACAACAACAGTGGCTGTCTTCATTACATCAAATGCATTTGTCACGCAGATTATTCCAAAAATCAGACTGATTATTGAAAAAATCAGGCCGACACTCCAGCCTCCGTAACCGTATTTTCTGGCATCCACTGCCTCAATAATGCTCCTGATGCTGTGAAAAATGAGCACCAGACCGATGACTATAGGTATCAGGCTCACCACAACCTTTGGCTGTACCAGAAACCATATACCTACTGCCAAAACCACAAGCCCCAGCATCGCTGAAAAACCATTCGTGACTATATTCAAAAAATAGCTGCACATATAGACCACTCCGATGATGATAAGCACTACCGCAAGCACATTGGCCACAATCGTGAGCACCGAAGCTCTCCATATGATAAACACCAGTCCCAGCGCTATGCAAAGCACTGATGACAGTAGAAAATCAGCCTTTATTCTGCCTAAAAACTCCTTCATACACGACCTCCTTTATATATCCTGCCCTACATTACTTTTCTAATTCTGTTCCTCTGCACTTTTCTTAACCAGGTCAAGAACAGTCTGAAGCTCAGCACCCTCAACCGGTGCAGCTCCATATCCAAGACGCTTGTAATCCTCTGTAATCTCAGCCAGCTCAGTAGTTTTATCGCCCTTCGCATCAATTACAAAATATCTGCCCTGTGACGCAGCATCATCCCACACGAGATAAGCACGGATTGCGCAGTTTGGAGCCATATCTCTTGTCGGGAAATCAACTCTGGTAACATTGAGCGTATCAGAAATCTGCATAGACATAACAGAGAAATCCTCCTCCATATATGGATACATACGCTTCTGCTGATATGCCTCCTCGTACAGCTCATCTATTAGCTTTTCCTTCTCATCGGCAAGTCGGTCCATGAACTCTTTTCCGCCCTCAAACATCTTCGCCGGCAGGAAAATATGCTCATACTGCATACGCTCAAAGATGACATACTGCTCTGCTGTCATCTGTACAGTCTTGCCCTTTTGTCGGTGATGTAGGATGTCCCTCTCTTCTGGCCTTTTCCACTGCCTCAATCTTTTCTACAAGAGGCTTTTTGAAAATCAGATTGTGAGTGAACGGGTTGAATGCGATACCATCAAGCTTTGACTCTTTATTTGCCACCATATTGTTGACTGCAAGAAACGGCATATTTACAATGCATGGTGACGGATGATCCTTAGAAAGCTGTGCCTTTGAGGTATAAATCGGCATGAAAGCCTCTCCCTCACCGTTTTTAATAAATAGCGGAATCGGCTTGTTGTTCTCTCCGACATTTGCAGGTACCAGGAATCGGCTCTTAGTGCATTTTTCAATGAGCTTATTGAGTGTCTCCGCCTTTTTGTCGCTTGAATACTGTGCCATCAGCTCCTCAACCTCAGGGTTTTGCACCTCGAGAGTGAAGGCCGGATCATCCTTTAATTTATTTTTGATTTTATTTTTATCCATTTATACTGCTTCTCCTTATATTAAATGCCCGGATTTACATCCAGGCATTATTTTAACACATTTCTTTTATCAACTCAACAATCTTAGTGTCTCTTGCTATCCATTCTTTATCAAGAAAGGCTCTGTTGGCCTTTATTATCTCATCCGGCGTAGCCCATGACAGATGATACTCAAGCCTTATCTCGCTGTCTGTCATCTGTGCTGCCACCTGCTCGTCCCTCACATCACAGAAATACACGTAGGTGTGACAGTAATATATCTTGTCAGCCTCAAATATATCGCGTCTCTTTTCTATGACCTTGCCACACTCCCTGATGCTTTCCGGCACGACAAGAAGCCCTGCCTCCTCGCGCACCTCCCGTGCCAGCGCCACCTCGTTGGTCTCGCCTGCATCGATGCCGCCGCCCAGTATCTTGTAGTAGCCCTCACCGGCCTGCTGCATGGCAAGCTTGCCGTCTCTGATAATAACCGCGCGCACCGCGAAGCGCTCAAATACCTCCATATCATCGGAATAATTGTGTTTGTCAAATGTATATAGCGTTCTCATGTTTGTCCTCCGTGTATGGGCTGTAATCATTCATTAGTATACATGGAAAGTAGTTTTTATTCTACACCATTTGACGGCGAATTGGAATACTATTATTGACCTTTTACCTGCCTTTTATCTGCAAAGTAAGACCACTGTCTCTATGTGCTCTGTATATGGAAAGCAGTCATATGGTGTTGCACGCTTCACTGTATATCCATGCTTTGTGAGATACTTTAAATCCCTCGCCAGTGTTTCCGGACCACACGACACATACACCACTCTCTCCGGTGCCAGCTTGACAACCGATGATAAAAATGCCTCGTCGCTGCCGGTTCTTGGAGGATCCATTATGACAACATCCGCTTTCTCACCATTTTGTGCCATCTCAACCATGAATTTTCCGGCATCGTCATTGTAGAAGCGGATATTTCTGATGTCGTTTCGCTTTGCATTGGTGACTGCATCACGGATTGCATCACGGTTTAGCTCGACCCCGATGACTTCACCTGCATTTTTCGCTGCTATGATGCCTATGGTTCCGGTGCCGCAATATGCATCGATTACACGCTCCTTGCCGGTGAGGTGTGCCTCATGAATGGCTTTTTCGTATAAAAGCTCCGTCTGCACCGGATTCACCTGATAAAACGAGCCTGGTGAGATGCGGAAGGTGCAGCCACACAGCTTATCCTCTATGAAGCCCTTGCCATAAAGCGTGATGTTTCTGTCTCCGAGCACCATGCTTGTTCTTTATCATTCACGTTGAGCACCACTGTCGTGATATTGGGATGCTTTTTCCTGAGTGCTTTTACGAAATTGTTCTTCGATGGAAGTATCGGCGATGCCAGGACAAGCACTACCATTATCTGCCCTGTTGCATAGCCCTTTCTCACGAGAACATGTCTGAGAAGGCCATAGCCGGTGTCCTCATCATAGGTCTTTATCCTGAATGAGCGGAGCATATCCTTTATGTCCCTTATTATCTCATCTGACTCCTGCTCCTCTATCATGCAGCTTTCGATATCCACCACATCATGTGTGTTTTTCCTGTAGGCTCCCGCCACAATCTGACCGCGCCTCGTACAGTCAAAGGCTGCATGAACCTTGTGACGATAATAGAGCGGATTTTTCATGCCGACAATCGGCTCCACAAAGCAAAAAGGCTTTAGCAGCTTTTTCATGTATGCCTGCTTGGTTTTTAACTGTTCCTTATATTCTACGCCCTGATAGTCGCAGCCGCCACATTTCTTCGCATACGGACATACGTTATCGCTTTTTGCCCGGCTGCTTTTTTCCCTTACCCTCTCCTGTCCTGCAGGGTTTTTGTATTTTTTCTCATTGTGCATGTTATGCGTGGTCTTTTTTCTGGAATTGCCTTGATTTCCCGCCATATCTGTACCCCTTAAAATCAGCTTTGCTGACTACTTGCCGTATGTATTATATAAATACACATGATTATCTATACAGTGCCATCCGCTTGAAGCGCCTGCTGTCACACATATATATGTCTTTCCGCTTGCTGCCTTCTCGTAGCTGACCGCACAGTTACCGGACTGATTTACAAAGCCTGTCTTTGCACCGATTACCTCGCCACTTGTCATCTTGTCCTCTATTCGGCGCAGGAACAGATTTGATATGTTCAGGTTCTCCGGATGCTGCGGTGTTGCAGCCGTGCTATATGTATGATTTGAAAGTACTGTTTTACAAATGTCGTCCTGCATCGCTGCCTGCATGATGACCGCCATATCATAGGCTGTGCTGTAATTGTTCTCATCATATATGCCGACAGGGTTTGCAAAATGTGTGGTCTGGCCTATACCAAGCTCTGCTGCCTTCTGGTTCATCATATCGACAAATGCTTCCATGGAGCCTGCTGTATAAACCGCAAGCTGATATGCCGATTCTCCACCTGATGGCAGGATGGTTCCGTTAAACACATCGCGAAGAGGCACCTGCTCACCGTCTAAAAAGCCTGTTGTACTGCAATCATGCACATATGAATAATCTGTGGCTTCTCTTGTAATTGTAACAACCTCGTTGAGCTTGTTTTCTATCACAGCCTGCCTGTCTATTTCGGTGTTTTCATTCTCCGCTGCAGCAATTGCATTTTTCTCAGCCTGCTCTGCTGCTACAAGCACTGTCATAACCTTTGTCATGGAAGCCGGATACATTTTCTCATGAGCATTTTTTCCCGCAACAACTGTGCCGTCCTGCTCATCAATCACTACGGCATAAGAGCTCTCAAGCTCATCTCCGATTGCTGCTGTAGCATCAGACTCCTTTGGTGCAAAGAGCTCCTTTGCTTCCTCTGTCTCACTTACCTGCTCAGTCACACCGGTCACATTTTCTGTGGCCGTTCCTGTGTCTTTTGCCTTATTACTGTCTTTTTTTGTTTTATTAAAGCACGATATAACTATTATAATCGCTATAACGACTATCACAGCCACTATTCCTACAAGCTTAATCTGTGAAGCTCTTGTATTTTGTCTGCGGCGTCTGTAATTTTTTCTACTATTATTTCTCATATCCAATCCCTATCTCGTTGTAACTATTCATCCCACGCACATTCGCAAAACCACACTTGAATAATCACATTTCATTTTTATACTGTAACTTATTTAGTATACTCCCTATCCGGAAGCTGTGCAATAATTATCGCAATAAACATGAGCACACATCCAAAAATTTCTCTGCCACCTAGCATCTGGCCCAGCAGAATCCATCCTGCAATCACAGAAACCACCGATTCAAGGCTCATCGCCACCGATGCCACCGCCGGGTTTAAGCCCTTTTGTCCGACAATCTGCAGCGTATAGCCCACTCCGCTTGAGAAAATACCGGCATAGAGAATCGGAATCCATGCATCCCATGTGCAAAGCGACTGTGTCCACTGCGCTATACCGCCGGCAGACGGTCCCATATCTGTAAAAATCATCACTATACATGAGCCAAGTCCGGTGACAAAAAACTCAATACATGAGAGTCTGACCGCATCTACCTGTGATACGAAATGGTCAATCACAAGTATCTGTATCGCAAAGCACAATGCCCCTGCCAACAGGAGCAAATCCGAGCCACTAAGTGAAAATGTCCCATTCATGCACAGAAAATACATGCCTATCAGTGCAATAAATACACCTATCCATATTTTGACTCCGCATTTTCTTTTGAGGAAAATCCCAAGTATCGGCACCATAAGTATATATGTAGCTGTAAGAAATCCTGCCTTGCCCGATTCTGCGCCCATGCTGATTCCAAGCTGCTGCAGGTTGCTCGCAAAGAAAAGTGCTATTCCACAGCAGCTTCCGGCTATCCAAAGCTCTTTCTTTTGCTTTTTGCTTTCAGGTCTGTTTACCGTCAGCTCTTTCTTATCCAGTATTTTTATGACCGGCAGAAGGCAGAGCGCACCAATAAGGAAGCGGATGCCGTTGAATGAAAATGCTCCAACTGCATCCCCTCCCTTTGACTGCGCTACAAAGGCTATTCCCCAGACTATATCTGCCAAAAACAAAATAAAGACATGTCTTGTCTTTGAGGCTGTATTCATTATAATAGTTCCTCCGTGTTATTAAAATCAGAGATATTATATCACCGACTGCCTTGAGTTGCATACTTAAATATGCTGTTACATTTCGTTTGTATATAAAATTATACAAAAAACAGGCGGCAAACACCCTCTTTGGGTATTCGCCGCCTGTCTTTATATCTTATTGCGTAACACTATTATTTACGCTATTCTTCCAGCTTAAAATGCTTTATCTCTCCGTTTCCTGCCACATAGAAATCATTATCCTTATAAATGCCTCTGTAGCCTTCTGTATTTTTATAGGTCAGTGCCTGCTGCTCCAAAAGACTAAAGCCGTTTTCACTGTCATACGAAAACAGATAGTAGTCATTCGCAGTAAATCCTATCAGATTTTTCTCCGGGTCAGCAAGAATAGCCTTGTAGTTGTATACAAACTCATTACTCCAGCTCTCAGAACTGTCGATAAGCTTCTGGTTCACCTCAACCGGCTTTGTCGGATCACTCACATCAAACATAGTAAGCTTTATCTTACTCTGCTGCGAATCACCATAGCCTATTCCAAGTACGTGCGTATCATCCCACATATGCAGATATTCAGAAAATCCACTCACCTCAAGCTCTCCCAAAAGCTTTGGTGCTGTCGGATTAGATATGTCTGCTACAAAAAGAGGATCCGTCTGCCTGTATGTGATGAAATATACGTATTTTCCAACAAAGCGGGCTGCGTATATACTCTCCCCGCGTGCAATCTCGTTTATCACACCGACCTCATTCATATCCTTATCCAGCACATGAAGCGAATTGACAGGCTGACTGCCGGTATTTGAGGTTGGAAGCACATACAGATACCCTCCCTGCTCATTTATTGCAAATTTATCGTTAAGATAACCATTCACTGAAGTCGTCTCCCCGGTCTTCATCACTCCATCCTCAAACGAAATTTTGCTGATTTTGGTAAGCTCACGGCTTGCACTCCAATCAGAATGATACAGATACATAGCATTGCCAGAAACGTACACCTCGCCGCTATTATTCATAATACATTTTGCATCTATTGTCTTATCAGGTTTATCCACATCAAAGCTCGAAATAACTGTGCCTGAGTATGTATCCTCTCCTATATAGAAGCAGTCATAGCTTATCACTTTGCCATTTACCTGAGGCACCCATTTCTCCAGATTATCCTCCTGCAGCGCCACATTTTTATTCATATCGGAGGTCTTTATATATGTGTCCGAAAAAACATATACCGTATCGCCGATTTTGCGCGATGTATTGTAAAATCCATCCTGACGTGCTTTGCCTATAAGCACCGGTTTCGTCGGGTCAGCTATATCATAGCTATAGCATATAGTCTCATCCTTATCGCCCGCATGGTTTGATATGATAAGCATTTTTCCGTCACTGATATAAAGCTCCTCTACAGTATCTGACGGTACCTCAAAATCAGGACGAAACAGCGTCTCTTCCCCCGGCTTTCCATTTGAAATATCCGTGATGGATATCTGACCATCCTCGACCATGTAAATGTACTTTCCGTCCGTCTTTACCACATCACTCTCATCAACGCCCTCTGTCATCACGTTGGTGGTTGAATACTCTGTTTTGGCTGCCGCCTCCTGCTTATTTGCAGACGATGCATCAGACGTAATTCCTGTTGCATCCGCACTCTCCAGCAAGTCTCCAGATGCAGTATTCCTTATGGAAGCCTCAGCTTTTTTTGCCACATCATACAATTTCCCGTAATCAGAGGCCGCTTCATAATCCCCAAGCTTTGCACCGCTCTTTATCCCTGCATAGACATTATTCTGTGCATTATTCTGTGAAATCACATTTGCAGTTTTTGTTTCCAGCTCATCTATACGGTTATTAAGCCGCACAACCTCCGTGCCTAAGACTGCAACAACAAGGACTGCCGCCACTGTGGCAAGCGCTTTTGCTGTCCGTGCAAATTTTTTGTGCTTTTTCCTGTTTTTGTCTTCTTTTCCGCCGTGATGGGTTTCATGATTTTTTACATAAATTTCATCACTGTACCCGGCCGATTCTCCGGTCGGCTGCGCTTCTTCAATTATTTGGTCATCGATGTAATTTAAACCATCAAATAAATCCTTTTTCGTCATAGATATACGCCCTCCTCATCCAGATATTTTTTAAGCTCTGCCCTTATCCGAAACAGTGTGGTCTTTACGCTGCTTTTGCTCCTGCCGCTCATATCTGCCAGCTCATCAATCGTCATGCCATACCAGTAGCGTCTCACGAAAAGCACTCTCTTTTCCGTCTCCAGTCCGTTCAGAAAATCCGATAAACACCTTCCAATGTCCGACAGCTCGCCCTCGTATTTTGCATTGCTGTCTGCAAGGCACTCCTCAAGCTCATCAAGCATACAGTTCATGTTGGAATTTCTCTTTGAAGCATTATTCCAGTCAATCCTGTCGCAGACGATATTGCGGCATACCCTGTAAAGCCAGGAAAGGAAACGCATAGGGCGCTCCGGCGGTATCTTGTTCCATGCTGCTATGTATGTGTCATTTACGCATTCCAGCGCATCCTCATGTGCTATCATCGTGTCTGCAAACCGGGTAAGCTTCGCTCCGTACATCTGCGAGGTCGCACTGACAGCCTGCTGGTTGCGCTCAAAATACATATCAAGTATCTGTTCCTGTGTGTACATTTTCCACAAACCTCCCTTCTATATATTATGTAGGATTTTGTTTGGTGGGGGTTACATTTCATCATTAATTCTTTAAAATTTCCCTTATGTAAACTTTAAGCCTAGCCTCTAGGAAATAAAGCTTATAGTGCTGAATAATTGAATTGTATCATATTTAGTCTTAGTTTAAATATCAAAAAAGGAAGATTCTCCTTAGAATCTTCCTCATATGAATTCAAATAGTAATATTTAATTGTTCTTCTTTGCCATAACCAGTGCAACCACCGCAAGAACTGCATTTATCAGACACCAGCCTGCCCATATAGCAAGATCCGAAAAACTTCCATAACCCGCAAATCCGATAATTGCTGCCAATCCAAATAGTACTATGAGTGCGATATTCCCACCCTTGCCTAATGATTTTCTCGTAGCGATTGAAACAATTCCACCTGCAAGCATAAGAATTGCCACAATTATTCCTGCACTTCCCGATGCCTCACCATTGGCCTCCAATGCATTAGATACTCCTGCAGCGCATGACTGAAATGATACAAAAACAAATAAAATTATTGATAAAATACCTGAAACTAATTTCCAAACCTTCATGATGAATTTCTCCTATCTATTAAATATTGCGTAGCTCTACTGTTTAATAATCATACTTTCATATGATGTTTAAATTATTTACTGTGCCGTAAATGTTATCGCATCTGAATCCGCTATTGTATCGTAGCTCTCAGCATTGTATATATGGAATTTAAGCTCCACCTGATCAACCGACGTGATTCCGTTTGCCTCAAGATCACTTGACATAATGGTTATATCATCTATCGACTTCTTTCCGTCATATACTGTGGTTGAAAACAGCGGTGTCATCATATATCCATTGATAGACATATTGTCCACGTTTATTCCGACATTCTGACCTGAGGTGTTTTCGATGTAAAGTAAAATTGCTGTTCCCCAGAAGGAATTTTCATCAACTGTTTTTCCAACAATCCTTACACCATTTGCATTGTAAAGCTCCTGTCCCTCATCGTTTGGTGTCGTATCCATGTTTGCAAATTCAGAGGTCTCAAGCTTTGAATATACATTCTTGAAAAGATTATCCCAGTTTGAATCGTATGCGTGGAAATACATCTCAATTTGTCCTACTGTATCTATTCCGGCTGCTTTAAGCTCTGTTGACGATAAATACATAACCTCATTCGACTTCTTTCCTGCCGCAACATCCGCGCTGAACAGATCTGTGATCATATAATCGTTCACGATAAGTGCATCACAGCCTATTGTATAGTCCTTGGCCGAATTATTTTCAACCAGAAGCTTAATTCCATCTCCCCATATGCTGTCCGTCACATATTCAGTCGCAGTTATTTTGATGCCATCCTGGTCTACAAGCACCTGCTCATTGATGCTCTCATCTGCTAATGCCTGATCTGCGCCGCCTCCATTAGTTCCGCTGCTCTCCGCGCCTCCACCGGCCTCTGTTGCGCTTCCCGGTACAGCTATGCTCTTTTTGGGCCCTGTGTCCGAGCTGCATCCCAATAATGTAAAAGTGATTGCTGTGATACTCAGTACAAGAGCCAGTAAATTAGTTCTTTTTTTCATGGTTAAGTCCTCCTCTGTAAATTGTAGGACTATTATACCATCACAGTATGAATACTGTTCTCCCCGCAGCGGTGGTAAAATTATATTCTAAACCTACTCCTGCACACCACTTGTCCTGAGCATTTCCATACCATTTTTGCTGAGTAATTCGTTCACTTCTATGATTCCACCCGGACGTTCCTTAAAAATAAGCATAAGAAAAGCATCTCTCGGGATTTTTGCATAGAGCTGCGGCATCTCGTATTTTCTCAAGGCTCTCTGTGTCTGCTCCAATGTAAGCTCTGCAGCATAACATATCCTCAGGATAATATCCCTCTGCCTGGTATGTTTTTCGCCTGACAGAAGCTTGTAGCCGTATTTTTCCGGAATATCAGCCTTCAAAAACACCATCTGCTGTGTTATTCTCTTTTCCTTAAGCAAATCCTTTATGTACTCCGAAAATGCATTTTGCTCCGGATCCATGCTGCCTTTCTGCTCAACACAAAATTTATCAAAATCAGATATATGAGTTTTTCCAAGGATATCATCCAATTCTTTTGTATTTTTTTGCTTCATAAATTTCTCCTATCTGTTATACTTGTACTTGTAACTATTCCTACCTCATTAGCGATACCTGAAAGGATACATGCACCATGAGCGATTACAAAATAATCTCAGCCTTAAATGAAGAGCACAAGGTTTATCTGGTTCAATCTGCGCTTTCCGGCAATATTTATGTCCAGAAAATCCTTGATGTATACAATATCCGCGTGTACGAATACCTTTATCGCAATCCTGTGGCCGGTATTCCGCGCCTTATCAATTACTATGAAGATGGCAACCAGCTTATCGTAATCGAAGAATATATAAGCGGAACCTCCCTGCAGGAAAAAATAGACAACTCTGACCTTAGTGTTTCCGATATCAGAAGCTACATGATTATGCTCTGCAATATACTTGAAGCTCTGCACTCGATGACTCCGCCTATAATCCATCGCGATATAAAGCCCTCAAATATCATAATCACCAGTTATAACTATGCCATGCTTTTAGATTTCAATGCCGCAAAACAATTTTCAGGACAAAACGAATCTGATACCGTGCTGATTGGCACCCCCGGATATGCAGCTCCCGAGCAGTATGGCTTTGGCTCTTCATCTCCGAAAACAGACATATATTCTCTCGGCATAGTACTGCGCGAAATGCTTGGCAGCATCACTCCGGTTCCCAACATTGCTCCAATTCTGCACCGGCTTAACCTGATTGCAGATAGGTGTACTCAGATGACACCAGCCGCAAGATACCAGTCTGTGGCAGAGTTAAAAAATGCCGTATCGCAGTCATATTATCCTGCGCAGCACAGCACTTCTGCTGCCGGTAATTCAAGTCAATATGCACACCATAACCATGATAATACAAACAATACAGCCAATGCCGATACTGCTAAACGAGCTATCCACGACAGTGCTTCCCGTTTCATCCCACCCGGATTTCGCACGAGAACTCCATGGAAAATGCTGCTATCCTCAGTCGCATATCTGTTCATAATATGGCTTTGCCTGTCATTGGAATTAGAAAATACTTATGGTGCAAAGCTGTGGCTTGAAAGAATCTTCTGTCTTGGTATGTTCATATTTGCGATTTTCTGTGGCTTTAACTATCTCAATGTACAGAATATACTGCCACTTTGCAAGAGCAAAAACCGCTTTCTGCACTATGTCGGCATAATACTGCTAGATGTGGCAGTGATTTTTGCTCTATTTGTGATTATGTTCATTATAGAGTCTGTTGCATTCCCTATAAAGTGATTATTTTATAACTATTCAGTACAGAAATATGCGGTACCGCATATTTCGTAAGAAAACGTATATTATGCAGGAGCAAGCGCCCATCAGCGCAGCTGATTCTAATGCGCTTGCGGCTCGCAACTGTGAAGGTACTGAACAGTTACGATTTTTTATATAATAGCACATAAAAATAAGCCATGTTCTCACCGCTGTGGTGGTAACATGGCTTATTAAAGATAAATATATTTTGTTCTCATACATCAAAGAGAATTTCAGTCAAATTATTAATCAAGGTATTTGCAGGAACGATTGATTAGAATGCCGCTCTGTAAATCTCCACAATATCGTCCTTGCTAAGCGGTACAAACGATCCCTTTGAACCCTCGCAGGCCTTCTTTGCCATCACCTCAAAATTCCTGTCGTCTGTGATTCCCACAGCTCTTAGATTTGCAGGAATGCCCATTGTCTCAAAGAAGAATTTCTTCAGTGCATCAATGCCTGCGTGTGCAAGTGCATAGTCATCATCACCGGAAAGTCCCCAGACATTTTTTGCAAACTCCACAAACATCGGAAGTGTATCGTCATTTAGTATGTGCTCCATCCACGCCGGTGTGAGTATTGCAAGTCCCTCTCCGTGAGTAATATCATAGAAAGCGCTCAGCTCATGTTCCATAGGATGTACGCACCATGCCGGTGAACATCCATCGCCCACAACACCATTGATTGCATGTGTGCCTGCCCACATCAGGTTGGCTCTGGCCTCGTAGTTGTCAGGCTGTGCGAGGGCAGCCGGTCCATTTTTAATCATTGTACGTAACAATCCCTCTGCCATAAATTTCTGGCAGTCAGCATTCTCCATAGAGAAATAATTCTCCATTGTATGGCTCATCATATCTGCGGTTCCTGCTGCAGTCTGTTTTTTTGATACTGAAAAAGTATATTCAGGATTTAATATTGACATGGTTGGCACCATATATGGTGATCCTGTTCCCCACTTTTCATTTTTAGACATATCAGAGATAACCGCAAAAGGATCCATCTCTGTTCCTGTTGCGGAAAGAGTAAGCACATCAAATATCGGAAGTGCCGCCTTGACCTTTGAGCCATCAAGCACCAGATCCCATGCATCACCGTCATACTTTGCACCTGCCGCAACAACCTTTGAGCAATCGATTGTACTGCCGCCTCCTATTGCAAGCACCATGTCGATACCCTCATTTTTACAGATTTCAACACCCTTTCTGACTGTCTCAATCTTTGGGTTTGGCTCCACTCCGCTAAGCTCAAACACGGTCAGCCCCGCATCCTTAAGGATCTTCATTGCGGTATCGTAGAGACCGTTTTTCTTTATAGAGCCGCCTCCGTACACTAAAAGCACCTTGCTGCCATATGCCTTAAGCTCTGATAAGCTCGAAATGGTATCCTTTCCGAAATGAATTTTTGTTGGAATGTTAAATGTGATTGTACATATATAATACCTCCTGCTAAATAATAATATTTTTTAATCTCTCCAAATCATCTGAATCAGGATGTGATAAAGCCTTGTCAAAATTTTCAATCAGCGCATCAATATTATCCGGATGCTCCGGGTTTTCTTTCATTTTCACATAGCGCTCCCGCACAGACTGTGGCATTTTGCCCTGACACATATACTCTCCTACAATGGTGTTGCTTGAATCAATGGTGCTTTTAACATTGCCAAGAATCCTTTGAAAATATGCATCACTTCCTCCAAAACCGGCTGTTCCGAACAGAAATATCTTTTTATTTTTCAATTTAGATAAGAAATCTAATGTATCGCTATCCGCGTTTCCCTTGTCCGTCCAAAATCCAATGTATAGCAATTCGGATTCTATCCCACTGGCATCAGCCGTGCCAAAATAATCACAGCTCTCCTTTGGTAGTATTTCATGAATTTTATCAGCCAGCTTACGTGTGTTGCCGGTCATACTACTGAATATTATTGAATAATTTTCGTTGTGCATGTAATATCCTCCTTTAAATTGAACTAATATTTAGGTATTTAGACTTTAAATTCATCTTCATGTTTTTTGAAGAAATTATAAAAATATCGTACATTATCCAAATCACTCCATTTTGTAACATCATACTCTTTCGTATCAAGATTGTATATTTTAGCATTTAATGTTCCAAGCATAAATGGTGAATGCGTTGCAATAATAAACTGGCATTCTAACAACCTTGCCATTTTATTAATTTCCTCTGCTAACATAACCTGATTCGCAGGTGAAAGCGAAACTTCCGGTTCATCCAACAAATATAATGCATCTGGTTGTAAATACTCCTCAAAATATTGCATTGATGTCTCTCCGTTAGAATATTTTTCCTGTGCAAATTTTATATATTCTTCCTGCTTACACCCTTCTTTAGATGCTAAAAATTTTTTTGCTTCAAGTAAAGACATACCTCTCTTAACGTAATCATACTCCATGCCATCTGATAATATCTGCTTTTGTTGTATCTTCTTAATCTCATACAATATATCTTCACTTTTAATATATCGGCTGTTTTCCGGTAATTTATTTATTGTATTTCCATAATCATCTTCCCCCAAAGTATAGAAACATTCTCTGGAAAACGAACCACAGTAATCAACGCTTCCAAATGAATTGCTCGTTGCATATTCTTTCCCTTTTAGTTGTAAGCAATTGGCTATAATATTTAAAAGTGTTGATTTACCTGAGCCATTGTTCCCATAAAGTACAGTGATAGGTCTAAAAACAAATGGTTCAATATACTTATCCCGGAATACATTGTAGGGATAAATATTAGGATTATTCACTTTTCTTTTACTTAATCTAAAACTACTTAAATATATCATATCTTTTCATTATCCCTTTCCTGATAAAAGAGCTCCAACACCATTATTTCTCGAATATGTGAAAATGAAAGATTACTCACTAATACATCTGGTTTAGTTATGAATTGGTGAGACACTGTCACACTTTTTCCAAAATCTTGTGCAGTATTTATATAACTAATTTTTAAGTATTTTCTTATTTTCAAATGACAAACACATTATATTAAAGATTTTGTTCAATCCGATTTTCCTATCTGTACTCAACGATTTCTTCCAATGGTTTCCTTGGCCTTTTAGCCGGAGCTTCATCGGCAAAGCCAACCGCAACAATTCCTGTCAATCTTATCCTGCTTATATTTTCTTATACTTCTTCTATTCTCAATTTCTCGTATCATAATTTTTCTCTCCATTATGTAGCATCTTATTACTTCCTACATATTTTACTATTTTTCAAATAAGAAGTTAGTAACGCAAAATGAAATATATGACATACTCCCAACTAAGTAATCCATGAAAAATCCATAAACAGTATAACACAAAATAAAAGTGATATGGTGAACTGATTGAATAATAAGGAGATTTCTATACGATGAGAACAATATTTTCAGAATACAATCCCCGGCATAATACGAAACAATGTTCATATAATCCGTCGGATTCGGAATTTCTAAAATAATCCTCAGACAGTTTTTATGTGTTCCGCTGTATATTACTCCTGCGAAAACACCACATTAAATAATATGCTCACTAATTATATCCTGGCAAGCCTATTATTTTCTTTCAACCCTATCTGTCAATAGTTATCTGATTCTCAAATGTTCGCTAACTGATTCATAAAACTTAAACAATTGAATGTCTTTATAGTCTATTCCTTCATCCAAGTCTTCTGAATATAACAAAAGGGGGCTTTTAGAAGTGTTTTTCATGTCTATATGTAAACACAATACATTTATAAAAAAATAATCGAAATAATGAATTTCACATTTTATTACATCTTGATATTCATATTTATTCCCATTAATATAGAAGAAATCTTCATATATCTCATACTCAAATTCCTTTATGAATAATTTCCTTGTTGCTTTTTGATAAATATATGCTATTCCAACAATCATAAATGCATTCATAAAAATAAATGGAAATCCATTTATATTCAAGCACAACCTATTAATTGAATATTCCTCAGCAAATACTACCACAATTAACAGCAAGAAAAATATAAAAAATCTACCAAATAAGTGCTGTATTTTTATCGTTTCCATATAATACCTCATACTTTTCAATCAACCAAACACTATTCCGTTATTTTTATGAGAATCTCTTCTGTCAATAAAATTGCCAATGCGCATTCCGTCTGCAGACAGTCCTGACTTTATGCTATATATTAAAAGCTTATTTTCTAATTTCTTCTGTCTAACAAAGCCTCATTTTTAGAAGCAAATCTTATAAAAAAACTGTTTGGCAACTCTGTATTTTTAAAAATGACAATATAAAATATTATAAGAATTAATTTTGTTACGTTTGATACATTTTCTACATTAACCAACAAAATATCATCCCACTTATAACCAAGAACACTGCCTATAGAGCTCGCCAATACATTAAATGCAATAAAAATAAGTAAAAATTGTTTACTCCATATATTTTTTGTCCAAAAAGATTTTATATATTTACGTGATAGTATCAGCACAATAACAGAAACTACTATAAGAACAATGCAAACTAATGGTTTCTTATAAAGTTCAAATATATACTGCAAGCTAAACATGTTTATTAAAATCCCCATGCCACGTCCGCCAAATATTCCCGATTCATTCAATTCACATTCAATTTTCTTGATTTCTGATATCATAGAAATATAATACACTGCATAAAACATCAAACATCCAATTAATAATAAGCTAATATTCTGAAACTCATCTCCGGCCGTTGTCTTGTCTAATATATAGTAACTAATTATACCTAGTCCCCATATAATAAAATGTACGATATATTTTTTCACTCTTCACCCCTAATATCTACCATATCCCCAAACTATTTTTTCTTTTTTGAATCAAATCCAATATACATTCCACCGTGTTTTTCACCTTCAGTAAAAAGCCAGCTAGATAACCCAAAAGCAGTTGACAGTGCTCCATCATAACACATATCCATATATGTGTACCTCCTCTTCTCTTTGTTTTATTTTTGCCATTCCCGTCTGCAGACAGTCCTGACTCTATGTAAAGCTTTTACATACAAAAATTAATCAAATTTCCCTGCTGCATCTGCTCCTCATTTATCTTCTTATAAGGATGTTTAAATATAAATACCAGCACTATACTTATGATTGTCATCATTACAATTACCGCAAAAAGCTTTGGGTTCATCTGAAACAGTATCACACCTGTGATAAGAGCCATTGATATATCCATGATAAGCAATAATGCTATATTTGTAAACATTTAAAATCGCCGGAAGTGTATATCTGCTAAGGAAGCCTTCCCTGTCAACCTTAACCGCCTGGCAGTTAAATCCAAGCTGCTCTGCACATTTTGACAGACCTATGAGATTTGTTCCTTTCTTTTACATCATCTATGTGCAATGCCACTTATTATCCCACCAACTATAGACACATTCCAAAACATATGCAGTACGATTGCTGATACGATATTATTAGTGCGTAAATATACATATGCACATCCCATTCCAAGTATGAAATATATTAATAAATTGCTTATTTCCGGCATAAATCCACTCTGTTTTAAGCTATTTATGTGAAACATTGCAAATATAACTGCACTTATTAACATATAAGCAACATTATCTGCCTTTAATATAGTTTTTAGAATAGTAATAACTGCACATCTATTAAATAATTCTTCTATTACTGGTGAAAATATTATAATTTTAATTATAACACTAGCCGATAACGCCTTCTCTTCTCCTTCTCCCAGCAAAACTTGAATTAATACTGACAAAAATGCTATTATTAAAAATACTGTACTAATTTCATTTAAAATCTCTTTATCAAAGGTTTTAAATCCTTCCCTCAAAAATGGGTAAAATATACCTATTGATAAAAAAAAAAAAGATTAAAGCATACATTATATAGTCGCTATATTCTATAATGGTTTAATACAATATTCATGTATTTAAACCCACCAAGATATCCTATTATAAATATTATGGCATATACCATTATCGTAACTTTATATATTTTTTTCATTGTTGTTTTGTACAAAAGTAGTCTCATATAAAATAATTTATTGAGACTACTTTTCATTTTCTGTCTATCCTTAAATATTTATTGCCTTATAAACATACAATATTTTAAAATAAATCGTATGATCCTAATGCATACAGAGTTGCTGCTGTGCATACTCCTATAGCCACCTTTACCTGCCATGGAACCGCTTTGATAAATCTCAATAAAGTTCCACCTGCTTTACTCAACATTCTTCCATATGATAATCCCTTATTTTTTTCAACAAAATGTCTAAATGCAGCCCCTGCATAACCTAATGAAAATACTGCAAGAATTCCACATACATTCTTAAGCACTTGACGTCCACTCCACCCTCCTTCCGTATAGCACATTTCCTCTTCATCCATTACAGCATAGGTTAATAAGTTTCTGTAAATCAGATAACAAAAGAAGGGATTCTTCCTTCATCAGATGTTATCCATAATAATTATCATGTCTGACGGTTCCTGATAGACACCAGATAAAACATAAGGTATTATCTCTTAGGATAGGACAAAGAATGTTCACCTCCTTGGGAAGTCACTTCTGTGACTGATACCTGCAATAAAGTCAATTAGTCCATTCGACAGGGTTTTATGTTTTAGCTGGTTGGGAGCCTGAAGGCCATACCCGAATAACACGCTAGGTTGTGTACCTGCCAGATTGGAAATGGATTCCTATCAGAAAGGGGCTATTGCTCATGTCAAACAAAGTTATTTTTAATCTTGATGAACTATTCATCTCTGTTGGTATTGATGTCGGTGCTGATTTCTCATGGATGTCTATAGCACTTCCAAACCAACAATTCGTAGGAAAACCTTACAAAATCCTACATAACAGTATTGATTCCCTTACAACCGCTGTTTCTAAAATAAAAGAAGCAGAAGAGTTGTATTCTTTGGAAAGTCGCATTTTCCTCGAATCCACGGGAATTTATCATTACCCACTCTTCTGCTATCTTCGTGATAAGGGTTTTAACTGCTCGGTTATTAATCCTATCATCACTAAGAATAGCACAAATATTAACATACGAAAAGTACATAATGATCGTTTTGATTCTAAAAAAGCTGCTTTGGTTGGTTTGAAACCTGATTTAAAGGTTTCACTTATGCCTTCAGATCTTGCTCTAAACTGCCGTAACCTATGCCGTGAATACTACGATTTAATGGATAATCGCAGTGCCTATGTGAATAAGCTTCAGGGTGAATTACGCATGGCGTTTCCACAGTATCTTGGCATCTTTTCCAAGGTTACTATCAACACTTCTCTTACATTATTGGAGATATACCTCTCCATCAGCTTTTCTTAAAGCAGACCAGCAAGAGATTATTGATATCATCAAATCCACAGCTCGATTTGGGCTTACATATGCTCAAAATAAGTATAATGCCATAATTCAGGCGGCAACTGATGCAAATCAGTTTGGTTACATCATAGACAGCAACATCAAGCGTATTCGCCTTTATATCAGCTTCATACGTAAATATGATGAAGAAATCAACAGCATTCTTGAATCACTCCACGAGCTTGTTGATGCTAATGAAGATTCTGACTTTGTCAAGCAGACTCATTTGATTGAAACTTTCAAAGGTGCTGGTTTCTTGTCTGCTGTATCCATTATGGGTGAGATCGGTGACTTTTCAGCATTTTCAAAGCCCAAACAACTTTTCGCTTATTTTGGTCTTGATCCAGCAGTAAAGCAATCCGGTAAATTTGAAGGCACCAAGGTTCAAATGTCTAAGCGTGGTTCTGCCATAGCTAGACGTGTTATTCACACGTTAACCTTACAAAGCATCAGTATCTCCCGTAATAGAGAAGCTAAAAATCCAGTTCTTCGTGAGTACTACCTCAAAAAATGTGACTCAAAACCAAAGCTCGTAGCAATGGGAGCTGTTTCACATAAGGTATGCAATATGATATTTGCAATACTCAGAGATAACAAACCATTCAAAATCATTGCTCCTCAGGAGCATATCAAACAATACAATTCTGCTAAATGCGACATAGCTGCATAAAATACTATAAACCCAATGAATCAATATCTTTCAAAAAACGATATTTTCACCAAGGGGAAAGTCCGCCCTTTTTTAGTCAGAAAATAAAATAGATTTTTTCTCATTTAACTATTGACATTTATTAGCTGGACTTTTCTATTTGTTTTAATGTTTCTGTCATTCCTGTTTGCAACCAGGCACGACTTTATGTAAATGATCATTACATACAAAATTATAATCGCTAAGTGTAGCTCATCACTTCGCCATCATCCGGCTCTGTTTCATTCTCCTTATCCACGCTTTCGTCCTGCCTGATAACAAAATTTCCCTGCTGCATTTCCCATAGTCTGTAATACTGCCCTTTCTTTTCCAGCAGTTCCTTATGTGTTCCCTGTTCTACAATTTTCCCTTTATCCATGACTATTATTTTGTCACAGTTTTTTACTGTTGCAAGCCTGTGCGCAATAATAAGCATGGTTTTTTTTCTGAATTTATTGTATATCATATCAAAAATGATATTTTCTGTTGCAAAATCCAGATTGCTGGTGGATTCATCCATGATATAAAACTGATTTTCTTTAAGAAATGCCCTTGCAAGCGCAATTCGCTGTTTTTCACCACCGCTTAGTCCATTTCCGGCTTCTTCGAGATATGTGTAATACTGCATTGGAAGTCTCTTGATAAATTCATGTGCATCGGCCGCTTTTGCTGCCTCCCTGACCTCATCAAGAGTCGCACTCTGTCTTGTAACCCTTATATTATCATATATGCTTTTTGAAAAAAGCTCTATGTTCTGCGGTACATAGGATACAGCACGCCGGATATCGTCATTTCTGTATTCCGAGATATCCATGCCATCTATTGTTATGTCACCAGACTGTGGCTCATAATATTTAAGCAGCAGCTTAGCTATCGTAGACTTTCCGCTTCCGCTTGCGCCTACAAGTGCAACTTTCTGCCCTTTTTCTATCGTAAAACTCACATCATCCAGCGCAGGTTTTCGGTTTCCATAGCCGAATGTGACATGATTAAGCTTTATATCACCATCAATCTGTGTTATTTCCTGATACTGTCTTTCACTCTGCTGCTCTCTTTCATAATCCATGATCTCAGACAGTCTCTTCATGGAAATGTTTGCCTCCTGTATTGATAGCTGCAGACTTACAAGATTGCCGATTGGATCCATGAAATATCCAGCCAGAGTCATAAACGCCATATAACTTCCAAGTGTCAGGCTGTTGTTTATCACCTGCATAATGCCGACATACAGCATTACGAGATTCCCTGCTCCTGATATGACACTTGATATGGTTCCCTGCACATTTGAAAGCATTCCCTCTTTATAACTTATCCTAAGTGACTTTATGTATTCGCGTTCTATACTTTCCAGTTCGATGTCCTCGTTCGCATTTCCTTTTATTGTCTCAACCGCGCGCAATCCTTCTATTATCTCTGAATTGAGTATTGATGACTGCTGCATCTGCTCCTCATTTATCTTCTTATAAGGCTGTTTAAATATAAATACCAGCACTATACTTATGATTGTCATCATTACAATTATCGCAAAAAGCTTTGGGTTCATCTGAAACAGTATCACACCTGTGATAAGAGCCATTGATATATCCATGATAAGCGATAATGCTATATTTGTAAAAATATCCTTTATGGTAAATGCATCTGAGAAACGTGTCGTAATGTCACCTGTTTTACGGCTTGCAAAGAATTTCATCGGCAGCTTGTATATGTGTTCAAAATATCCCAGCATAAGCGGAATATCTATCTTTATTGACAGGTGCATAAGTATCCACTGTCTTACAAAGCTGACAAATGTCGAGGTCAGTGAAATTCCTAGGAATACTGCAAGCATGATCTTTAAAACATCCTTCTGCCGGTAAGGCAGTATCTCATCATATATTATGTTGTTGAAAAGTGATGATAAAATCCCAAGAAGAGTTACAAGAAGTGATGCCACAAGTGCATATATAAAAAAGCTTTTTCTGTGGAAGAAGCAGCTTTATGTACCTGTCAAACAGCTTTGTTCCCTTAATCTTCTCACGTTCAAATTCGCTGTTTGGTTTTAACAGCAGCATCGCACCTGTAAATTTCTTATAGAAATCATCTATTGAAATTCTCTCTATATCCTTCGCCGGATCTCCCACTATCACATACTTTTTCGTTATCCTGAAAACAACAACAAAATGCGACATTCCCTCTTTAGTAATAACATTTGCAATCGCCGGAAGTGTATATCTACTAAGGAATCCTTCCCTGTCAACCTTAACCGCCTGACAGTTAAAGCCAAGCTGCTCTGCACATTTTGACAGACCTATGAGATTTGTTCCTTTCAGATCAGTTCCCATAAGATCCCTTAATTTTGTTATAGTGGTTTCTTTTCTGTAATGCAGACAGACCATACCCATGCATGCCGCTGCACAGTCTGTTGCATCATGCTGCTTTATAAATGTGTATCGCATTGTGTCCCTTCCTGTTCGCTATATATTAATTTTCTCTTCTAAACATTATTTTTCTGCCATGTCTGTTTGCAACTGGGCATGACTTTATGTAAATCATGATTACATACACCTTTACCAGAACCAGTATCTTCTCTTTACCGCCACATACACAGCTATTCCTGCAATTATGCCGATTCCACCTGCAATCAGTATATATCTGACCGCTGCGCTGCCCTCTCTGATGGGCTTTGCCGTGATCATATACTTTCCTGGTGTGCTTAAATTAAGCCCGCTCATGTCCTCTGTACTCACAAGTTCGTATTTATGCTTTACGTTATTATATAGATACAGATATTTTCCTTTTACATCATCTATGTGCAGTGTCACTTCTCCGCACAGATACTCTCCATCATTGAGATTGAATTTTATGCTGTCTCCTGTCCTTTCGAGTTCTATATCCGTATTAAGTTCATTTTTATAATTTACTATCTTTTTTCCGTCTATTATGATGCTGTAGCCGTCTCCGGTCACTTTCATCGATCTGCCTGCTGTGTACAGTTCATATAGCATCTGCTCACTTATTACAGGTGTTTCGGATACATCAGTATTTTCATCAAATGTCTGTTCACTTGTATTTTCTGCGTCTATACTATCTGCTGCCGGCTCAGCCACAGAACTTTCCGTATCTCTGTTTACGATTACCGAAACAGCGCCAGACAAATCCCCATTTGAAACTATTATCGTAGATGAACCTGTCTGTTTTGCCGTTACCACACCACTGCCCGATACTGCTGCAACTGATGTGTTGGTTGATTTGTATGAAACCGTCTGCTCTGCCTCTGCCGGAAACACAGATACGCTCAGTTTAAATGCCGTTCCCGGCTTCATTACGAGATATTCTTTATTTATATTTATTCCAGTGGTTTTTACTTTTACTGTCAGACTTACCTCTTTTATTACACTTCCGGCAGATACATATATGGTAACATATCCTTTTGAGATACCCTTTACTTCACCTCCAGAAGTCACAGTTGCTATATTTATATCAGATGAACGGAAGGTTATCGTGCTTTCCGTGGCATTCGCCGGAAGTGCTGTGGCTGTAAGGTTTATTGTCTTTCCTACTTCCACTTCCTCCTCATGATCTGATATCTCGATATCTGTTACCGGTATATTCTGTTCCATATCATGTACGTCTGTTTTGTCTTCCTTGTCCGTTTCCGATGCATTGGCCGTTTCTGATGCATTGTCCGTTTCCGGGGTTTCATCCATATCCGGTTCTGCATCATTTGCCATATCGCTTTCTTCCGCTGTCACTTCTGCAGCATATACAGCCATCGGTAAGTACTCCATACCCAAAGCCAGTATAAATATAACAGCAAATATTCTGATTCTGTTTCTTAACTTCATAACCTTATCCCATGTCATTTTCCGGTTTTTATTCCGAGTTTCTCAAGCACATAGTTAAAATATGTGACTTTATCATACTGTATCCTTGCAGCCGCCGTCATACCGTTAGTCACGTCTACCTTGTCTCCCTCACGGCTCAGCACATAATCCTGGTCTAGCACTATCATCACTTTAAACGCCCGGCTTGTCGCTCCATCCTGCCCTTCCTGTGTAGTGACATTGCTGTCTATCCGTGATACGCTTCCGCTTATCGTCCCATAGACATTCTGTGACAGACCGTCCATAACCACCTGCACTCTGTCTCCCTCATGCATTCTGGCCATATCAGATGTGGAAACATATGCTTCGAGATATCTCTGCGAATTTTCCGGTGTGATTGTTGCCACAGTTGTCGTTGTCTGTACAACCATTCCACTCTTATAATTTCCCAGCATATGCAGAACTCCTGATGTGGTAGCTTTTACCTCATAAGCATCCTGCCCACTTGTCACCGCTGCAAGCTGTGCATCTATTGATGCAATTTGCAGATTCGCCTCTTCAATCTTTGTCTCGGCAGATTGTATGGCAGAATAATATACTTCATCAATCTTACCCTGATTAGTTTCAAGCTGTGCCTGTATCTGCTCATCAGTATATCCATATGCCTGATACGTTGACACATCAACCTTATTCTGTTCCACCTGTGATTTGTAGGTTTCAAAAAGGCTCCAGTACAGACCGTCATCCGCTTTTGTCTCGTCAAAATAATTGGTATCGTCTTTTATTGATTTTATAAGAAGACTATACTGTGATATCTGTTCTTCATATGATTTTCTGTTGTCTTCAAGCTGTGTCTGCTGCAGATCATAATCAGTGCTTTTAATTGTAAAAAGCACATCCCCGGCTTCCACAAGTGCGCCCTCTTCCATGTTGCTGTCAAGAATCTCTCCCGTATAGCTGCACATGACATAATTTGACTCATCATTCGTCACAGTACCCTGTGCCTGTATGGTATACACCTTTGGTGTTTTTATACTCCATACTACTGCCACAATAAGAAAAACGGCTACAACTGTTATAAGTATATAGCCGAATGCCGGTGGATTCTTATCAAACAGTATTCTTGATTCCCTTATTTCATCTAAACTCTTAACGCTTCTGCTCATAACGCTTTTATTCCTTTACAGGCATGAATACATCTGCAACCATTGTCTCTTCTTCTTCGTTTCTGTCTACGTAGATCGTATAATTGCAGCCATCCAGCTCTCCTCTCCTATATTCGATGTGTAGATATTAGTATCTGCACACCGAACATATACTAAAATACATGATATAAAAATCACCATATCACATATTTTTCCTTATTTTTATCATCCAAAGATAATAATATCCAAAAATAGCACATGTTATTAGATTCCATTCATACAACACTGATAATACTATAATAAATTCAAATATTACAGCAATTGCACAATTAACGCCTCCTATTCTATCATTATTGTACCTTATAAACAAAATCATATATATCAAAATGATTATACACATTAACGCGTATTCTGTTTTTGTATTAGTTGTGTTCATAAACATACACGTAATAATTCCATTTGCCAATAGCCATTTATTCATTTCCTTTATACGGCAATCATCTGCTTTTTCGTACGTATCAATGAAATCTATCAACTTTATATGCTTTCCATATAACTCTTTACAAATCAGAATTGTTACTATTATCCCAATCATACTAAAACCAATAAGAGCATACTTAAACACAACACTATCAATTTGTGCACCAATAAATGATATTCCTATCAAGAGCTGTTTAATTATTACATTTACCTCTACGCACTTACTGTGTAATGAAATATATTCTTTGTCTTTAAGGAAATTTGATACTGATGCTCCTAAAAGTCCTACCAGTAGAAAAATAAACGATATAAGCACTAAATAGTTAAAATCATCTTCACAAATAAGTTTATATAATATAAATATTCCTGCATAATAGACTACGTCTGATATTATTAATATCATTCCCAACACTTCTATCCATCTCCAATTTCATTTATAAAACACAGTACAAGTGCTCTCACGACAATTAGTATTTTACCGTAATTCCTATTCCAACAGCCTCCTTAAAAGGATTCCAGTTCCATGACACTCTCACCCCATTATTTAGTGCTCCTCTAGCCAAGCCCTTTCCAAACGCTATAACCTGTCCTGCTGCCCATGTAAGTATACCTGCAACAACAGCAGTTGCTAACCCGCCAAATTTACTTACCTTATTAATCAGACATTTAGCTAACGTATACGTCAAAGCTCCTGCAATTGCCACTTGTGGAGATAATCCAATTGCACAAAGTCCATTTATGCATTGCTTTTTGCTAAGATTTGCAATTTCCTTACCACCTTCTAAATATGTCATTTCCTCTTCATCCATTACAGCATAACTGCTTGGGAGCACCAGTGCTCCATCGTAACATAATTCCATTTTGTGTCCTCCTGTTTCTTTCTTCTAAACAATATTTTTCTGCCATGTCTGTTTGCAATCAGACATAACTTTATGTAAATCATGATTACATCCTCTTCTGCTCATAACACTTTTATTCCTTTACAGGCATGAATACATCTGCAACCATTGTCTCTTCTTCTTCGTTTCTGTCCACGTAGATCGTATAATTGCAGCCATCCAACTCAATATCATTCTCAAATGCATACACCCCAAGCTTATCATAAGCGAACTTCAGCTTATCATCCGGTCCGTTATATCTGGCATACAGACAGTTTTTTACACGCAGCAGAGACTCCATCCTATATGGCTGCTCTACGTTGTGGATAAAGTTGTTCGCCTGGAGCATAAACTGCATGTTGATATCAGGCTCATTATTTTCATCCAGCTCAACCTTTGAATATTGAATTAACGGTCCGATCTGGTTTGCTCCATGCGTCTGTATGTATGTACTTATTTTGTTAATTTCAGAATCAAAAAGATTTTGATCATCTGATTCAAGATCAAGCCTACGGACTATGACGTTTTGGAGTTTCAGTGTTTTGTTTTCATAAATATTTATGCTATTCATAATTCACTTCCTTTCTGATTTTTTATAGTATTGTTGTCAGAAGTGTTTGCAACCACTTCTGACTCTATGTAAAAGCTGTTACATACAAAATCACTACCTACTAAACTAAATATTCTTTCCCATTTAAATATTATAATTCCCCATTTCTTATCTCTTATTAAAAAATGTCCATATCCACTGTGCCAGATTTTCCAATCCATACGTAACCATTATGTTTCGCCTCCTTTGTGACAATCTTATTATTCACCAAGGGATTGTCTACAAGCAACATATATGTTATTATCGGTTTGAAATTGTTATTATCGGTTTGAAATTGTTATTAACGGTCATAATTATAAAAGAGGAACACTATGAGCCCTACAAAATATGCTATTGCCATTTGTGATGATGAAAAATACTGGCAGAATCAAATTCTTAATTGTTGTAAACTTTTGGAGAACGATATAAATTTTAATTTTGAATACCATATATTTTCATCTGGCGAAGATGTACTTAAATACCAGAGCAATATTGATATTTTGTTACTAGACGAAGAATTGCCAGGCACTTCCGGACAGTCAATTAAAGAACAGTTTGAAGCTTCAAACAAAAATACCATTATTATTTTTATTACCAGTCATAACGAAATAGTCTACGATTCTTTTGGTAAAAATGTATACGGATTTATCACAAAACCTATCAATCAAACGAATTTCAACAAGACTCTAAAGAAAACTATAAATAAAACAATAGCTGCAAAATATCTGACTCTTCCAGACTCAATTAATGATAATATCACTCTTTCATATCGTGATATTACCTATATGAAGGCAAATGGCAGCTATACCACAATTTATATGAGTGACTCAACCAGTCATCTTATCAGAAAAGGACTGAATGATCTGGAAAAAATCATTACAAACGATACCCTTATAAGAGTACATAAATCATATATCGTAAACTCATATTACATAAAAAAGTTAAATTCTGATGAACTTATTCTTACTACTGATACTACTGTTCCACTTGCGCGAAGACGTAAGAAACAGGTTCAGACTAAGATCGCACAAAATATTTATGAAAAGGCAGAGAGCATATGGAACAATTGAACACCGTAATTTTCGATATCGTAATAGAATTTTTACTTATTTTTTTTATTGTACTCAGATACAATAAAAACCTCATTATATAAATTTTATACATGTGCTGTTATTTTCTTTTTCTCTGTTGTATTACTATACGTTCTACCAAATATAGCTTCTCCACTTATTGATTTTTTTCTTGAAATGCTGTTAGTATTTATCTTATTAACAGACAAATGGTACAATAAAATCGTTTCATTTGTCCTTGTATATATTTTGGATTCATTACTCTATCAGGCTCTTGCTCTTATTTGCGATTTAATCTTAGGTTTTCCAATATTTGTTGGCATGAATACGGTTAAAGAAAAAAAATATAAAAAAACCATAGTAATCCTGATGCTGGCAATTGCTCTTTTTATAAAAATCAGGAAAAAATACCACTTTTCCTTATCTTTAAAAAATAAAATTTTTATATGCGGATATACAGGTACTATATGTATTATATTATCAATTTCACAGCTATACCAGAATCTGATTAATAGTTACTTTTTGTATTCATTTGCCTTACTGTGCATTGTATCATCAGGAATTATACTAGCTTACATTATCTCTTTATCCGAAAGAAATATAAATTATGAAAATCTACAGAAACAAACTCAGTATGTAAATATTTTAAAGCATTATTATAACGAAACCAAAGAGAAAAACTTAGAAATTCGCAAACTAAAACACGATATCAAAAATCAAGTTAATGTTTTATCCCAGTTACTGGAATCCGAAAACTATAAAGAAGCATTAAACTATATCGATTCTCTTAAAAAGCACACTTTAAATAAAACGCCTTCCATAATTGATACTGGAAATGTTCTTGTAAATGCTATTATTATGCAAAAGCAGGCAGAATATCCTGACATAAAAATCATATCTAAGGGGGCTATAAGAAACAATCTCACCGTTAACGACTATGATTTATGCAGTATATTGAACAATCTTCTGGATAATGCTCTTGAATACAGTGCCAAGAATAATTTTAGTACCGTCTGGTTAAACATATATCTGGAAGCTTCTGTTTTGCTCATAGACGTTGTTAATAATATATCCGCACCTATAGATATCAGTAAATTTTCTTCAACCACAAAAGCTGATAATATAAATCACGGACTTGGATTAGCAATTGTTAAAGAAACGGTTCATTATTACAATGGTTCACTTAAATATGAACTCTCTGAATCACAAATAACTGCTAAAGTTCGGTTGTTTACTGTGGAATAACTCCAACATACAACTAAAGGCGGCAAATTGCCAACAACTTGTTGACGATTTGCCGTCTCTTATTTTCTTACCACTTTATACCAATGTGATACGATATTTTGCGATACTTTACGAGGTTTCTTCCGGACAGGTCTTTGTATTCTCTTTTTTCAGCAAAGCCGCTATTTCAAACCTGCGGCTATTTCGCCAGGTAATACCCAGTACTTAGTGGCAAGCCGCCACTAACCGGGCAATGGTTGCACCCTTGTAGCCCACATATAAACCAATAATCATACTCTTGATCCTTCAACCTTCTTCTTGGATACTCTGTATTTCTTATTTAATTCTGAAATTGCATCTGTAGCAGAAACTTTCTTGGTTAAGACATTTCTTACTCTTTGACGACATTCTGCATCAAATGGCATGCTTTCCATTTTGAAACTGGATTCAATACTGCTTACTCTTCTATCAACTGTCATACGCGTATCCTTTCTCCTTTCCCTTTCACAGAAAGGTATTTGTTCTTCTATAGTATACTACAAATTTCCGTATTCACTTTTCTTACCACTTTATACCACTGTGATACGATATTTTGCGATACTTTACAAGGTTTGCAAGCTAATCACTAAAGACCTTCCAGCCCTTGTAAATCAAGCATTTCCGTCACTTTCTGTCATCTACTTCTCATCAACGACCTGGAAAATGAAAAACTTAAGATAATACGACTCCGGTACATTAGCTGAGTTGGCCCACAGTATTGGATGATCCGGTCCCTGTGTGCGGAACTCCACCTGGCGCAGCCTCTTGTGAGTGGCCTTTGCCGCTTCCTTGACCGTTTTTGCAAGCAGCTCCTGCGTCATGAAATGAGAGCATGAGCAGGTAGCCAGAAATCCACCATCCTTAACAAGCTTAAGTCCTTTCATGTTAATCTCGCGGTAGCCCTTTATCGCATTTTTGGTAGCCTCACGCGACTTTGTAAATGCCGGAGGATCCAGAATGACCACATCATATTTTTCACCATCTGCAGCGAGCCGTGGCAGCTCATCCAGCACATTTGCAACGCGAAACTTCACTGTTTCTGAGAGATTATTTCTCTTCGCATTTTCTGTAGCCTGCTTAACCGCATACTCTGATATATCAAGTCCTGTGACCTCACTTGCCCCCGCAATTCCTGCATTGAGAGCAAATGTGCCCATGTGCGTGAAGCAGTCAAGCACTCTTTTCCCCTTGCAGATACGCTGCATAGCAAGCCTGTTATACTTCTGGTCTAAGAAGAAGCCTGTTTTCTGTCCATTTTCCACATCGACCATATAGTGAACTGCGTTTTCTACTATCTCCACATTTGTGTCAAACTCGGCTCCTATAAAGCCTTTTACCTTAGGAAGACCTTCTTTTTTGCGCTCATTTGCATCACTGCGCTCGTATACTCCACGAATATTTATTCCGTCCGCCGCCAGCACTTCCTTTAACAGTTCAACAATTTTCACCTTAAACTGCTCCATTCCAAGTGCAAGGCACTCCACCACTAGCACATCTGCGTATTTGTCCACTGTAATACCCGGCAGGAAATCAGCCTCGCCAAATATCACACGACAGCAGTTTAAATCAGACACATTATCATTGCCTCCTGCCATCACCTGCTTGCGATAATCCCAGGCATTTTGCACTCTCATCCTGAGGAAATTGTCATCAATCAGCTGGTCTGCTTTTCTTGTCATCATTCTGATACGGATTTTTGAATTCTGGTTTATGAAGCCGCGCCCCATCGGATATCCGTCAAAATCGTGCACCACAACAATATCTCCGTTTGTAAAGGTGCCTGTGATTGTGTCTATTTCATTGTCAAAAATCCATGCGCCACCTGCCTTTATAGTGCGTCCTTCGCCTTTTTTCAGTGTTACAATTGTATGATTTTCCATATTTGTTCCTCTTCTAAATTACTTCATTATTCCTTGCTAAAATCTGATTATATAGTTTATCTGAAATTCTATAGCCTTTAGAAATAAGTTCATCTGTCGACATTACATTTCAATTATATGAAATCCCGGCAATATTTACAATACACAAATATTTCTGTAAAACATGCCGATATATATATTATAATATAATCGTAACTATTATAACATCCGACCGGTAAATGGAGATAAATATGATTACAATTAGCTTATGCATGATAGTAAAAAATGAAGAAGAGGTGCTCGAACGATGCCTGAACAGTCTCAAAGGGCTGATGGATGAAATCATCATAGTGGACACCGGCTCGACAGACAGCACAAAGGAGATAGCTGCACGGTATACGGACAAAATCTATGATTTCTCATGGTGCGATGATTTTGCTGCGGCCAGAAATTTTTCGTTTTCCAAGGCTACGCAGGAATACATATATGCACCTGATGCCGACGAGGTGCTCGACGATACCAACCGCAGGCGTTTCATGATGCTTAAGGCTGCGCTGCTGCCGGAAATTGAGATTGTCCAGATGAAATACATCACTCCAAGCAAATTCAACACAGTGCAAAATTCATCCTCAGAGTATCGCCCGAAGCTGTTCAAGAGGCTTCGCACGTTTACATGGATTAATCCGGTGCACGAAACGGTTCGCTTAGAGCCTGTAGTCTATGACAGCGATATCTGTATACAACATCTGCCGCAGGGCACTCACGGCAAACGTGATTTTACCATATTCAAGCGTTCCTTTGAAAGAAACGGCACCCTGCCAAAAAGTATAGCGACTATGTATGCCAAGGAGCTTTTAAAATGCGGAAGCCCCGAGGATTTTACCAATGCCCTGCCATATTTTCAGGGTGAATACCGCAACAGCCCCGACATCGAATCCACCTGCGTGCTATCACGCTACTATCGCATGAATGGCGACTATGACAAATTTTTTTCTGTTGCCCTAAAAAATGTAGCAGTTGATGGCTGCAGTGAGGTGTGCTGTGAGCTCGGTGCGTACTATTTCGACAAGGCAGACTATGAGGAGGCAAGCCTGTGGTATTACAACGCTGCCTTCGAGACAAAGCCGGTACTCGATGTGGAGTGCGGCGGTGGCAAGGCGCTTCATGCCCTGTCTGAGTGCTACTCAAGATGGGCTGATGAGAAGCAGAAAAAGCTTGATTCGCTTCCTCCTAAATCAAGGAATGTATTCAAAGGCGATAAGGAGCTGATTGATTCACTGCGCAGCCAGGCGGCCGATTATCAAAAGCAGGCTGAGGAATGGATGCTTCCGGAGGGTGACTAGCAGAGGCTGTCATATAAAAGTCTCTACCAGCATTTACCAACTTGTAAAATCCTCTCTAAAGTGATAATATAGAGATTATAGGGTTTGTTATTTTTTTAACGTAGCATTTTGCTACTATCATTTTAGGTATCTAAGGAGGATTTTATGAGCTTTTTAGAAGAGTACAAGCAGAAACTTGTCTCAGCAGATGAGGCAGTAAAAATTGTCAAATCAGGCGACTGGGTTGACTACGGCTGGTGCACAGGCACACCTGATGCCCTCGACAAGGCACTTGCCAGAAGAACTGATGAACTTAAGGATGTCAATGTACGTGGTGGTATTTTGCTTAAGCCACTTGCCATTTTCGAGCGTGAGGATGCCGGCGAGCATTTCACATGGAACTCATGGCACATGGGCGGTTATGAGAGAAAGCTTATCAAGAGAGGCTGTTCTTTCTACTCACCAATCCGTTACTCAGAGCTTCCTCGTTATTATAGAGATTCAACAACACCTGACGATGTCGCTATGTTCCAGGTTGCACCGATGGATTCACACGGTTACTTCAACTTTGGTCCTAACGCATCTCACCTCGGTGCTGTATGCGAGACTTCAAAGAAAATCATCGTTGAGGTCAATGAAAACATGCCTCGCTGTCACGGCGGTTCAGAGGCCAATGTACATATTTCACAGGTTTCTTACATTGTTGAGGGTGACAACCCTGCAATCGGAGAGCTTGGTGCCGGTGGTCCTGCAACAGATGTAGACAAGAAGGTTGCAGAGCTTATCGTTGACCAGATTCCAAACGGTGCCTGTCTCCAGCTCGGTATCGGCGGAATGCCAAACGCAGTAGGCTCACTCATCGCTGAGTCAGACCTCAAGGATCTCGGTGTCCACACAGAGATGTACGTTGACGCATTCGTTGACATCGCAAAAGCCGGAAAAATCACAGGAGCAAAGAAAAACATCGACCGTTATCGTCAGGCTTACGGCTTCGGTGCCGGAACCAAGAAGATGTACGATTACCTCGATGAGAATCCTGAGCTCATGAGTGCCCCGGTAAGCTACACAAATGATATCAAGAATATTGCCGCACTTGACAATTTCATCTCAATCAATAACTGTGTAGACCTTGACCTCTTCGGACAGATCAGCTCAGAGAGCTCAGGCACAAAGCACATCAGTGGTGCCGGCGGACAGCTTGATTTCGTTCTCGGTGCATATATGTCAAACGGTGGAAAGAGCTTTATCTGCTGCTCTTCAACTTTCACCGACAAGCAGGGCGTAGTTCACTCACGTATCCGTCCTACTCTTGTAGAGGGTTCTGTCGTTACTGACACAAGAGCCAACACTCACTATATCGTTACAGAGTATGGTATGGTAAATGTAAAGGGTCTTTCTACATGGCAGAAGGCAGAGGCAATCATCTCAGTTGCTCATCCTGATTTCCGTGATGAGCTCATCAAAGAGGCCGAGAAGATGCACATTTGGAGAAGATCTAACAAATAATTATCTTTGGATATAATTTTTTACAATAAAAGCGGTTTCAAGACGAAATGTCTTGAAACCGCTTTTGTGTTCTTAATCCGTCCCACAAACTATATTTTCAAAAAGTCAAAGCACCTCTTTTAACACTTCCTCAATCTCGCTCTTTGCTGCCTTGACAGAGCCCTGCACCATAACCGGCTTACCGCCGCCTCTTGCACCCAGCTTATTTCTCAGTGCTGCGGCAACTGTATTGCAGTCTGCATTCTTGCTTCCGATAATAAAGCTATAGCCCACCTCATCATTTCCTGTAAAAAATGCACTAAAGCCACTATATTTCTCCACAAGGCCATTGACGCAATTTCTTGCTGTATTCGTATCAATGCCGTCCTCAAACAATACTGCATTGTCCGTATCAGCAGGAAGCTCTGCAACCTTATAATCCAAAAGCGCTGACTTTGCAGTGCCAAGCTCTGACTTAAGTGACTGGTTTACTGCCTTAAGCTTTGTGACGTTATCCACAATAGCCTCCTGATTTGTGGTAAATATCCCCATTAGCTCTGAGATAATGTCGCACTTTTGTCTGAAAGCCTCCAGTGCCCTGAAACCACAAAGGATGCTGATTCTGACGCCTCCTTTATAATTCTGATAATTCATAACCTTAAGCATGCCAATCTCGCCGGTGCGCTTCACATGCGGCGCACAGCATGCACACACATCATACCCCGGCACTGTCACTATTCTGACCTGTCCTTCAATCTCGATTTTGCTTCTGTACTCCAGCTGCGCAAGCTCATCCCTTGACGGATATGTCACCTCTATCGGAATATTTTTTGAAATGGCTACATTTACCTCATGCTCCACCTCTGCTATATCCTCCGGTGAAATCACTCCGCTGAAATCCATTGTCACTACAGAATCACTCAGATGAAAGCCCACATTCTCAAAACCAAACCTGCGGTGGACAATTCCCGAAAAAATATGCTCTCCACTGTGCTGCTGCATATTGTAAAAACGATGCTGCCAGTCTATTTTGCCATGTACGTGGACGCCTGCTGCAAGCTCTACTTTCTCAGAAGCGCACTCCATACCTGTAATCTGTCCATCAGTCTTCTTTTCTGTCTGAGCCTCTTCTTTGCCCATTATGCAGCAATCACCTGCGGAAATATCCACCGTATGAGTAATGACTCCATTCTTAATCTGCACATCAACGACACTGTAGCCACCAAGTATTCCCATGTCCGGGCTCTGTCCGCCCTCCTCCGGGAAAAATAAAGTCTGATTTAATATTATATCAAACTGCTTATCATCTGCCTTGTTCGGCTCGCAAGATATAATATCTGCCTCAAACTCTATGGCATATGCATCCCTGTCGTAAAGTTTAATTGTTTCTGTCATACTCATACTGCTTGTTCCTCTCGCTCTATATTCTTACGCATCATTGCTATGTCCTATTATAGCGCATTCATAATTCATATGAAACCCCTAAATCTGGTTTCCCACAATCCTGTAGTATGCTCTCGAAGTAATCTTGAAAACAATATAGTATATGACCATAAACACAAAAAGCGTAGCAACCATACAGATCACAATAAGCTTAACATCCGTCAGATTAAACATGACAAGCAGTCTGCGAAGCAGAGGAAATGCTGCTGCAAGATGACACGCTGCAAGGATAATCGGCAGGAAAAACACCATACGCACCTGCGAAGTAATGGATTTCTTCACCTCGTCATTGCTCATGCCTACCTTCTCCATAATCTCATAGCGTGCTTTGTCATCATAGCCCTCTGAAATCTGCTTATAGAAAATAATCATCACAGTAACCATAAGAAACATCGTTCCAAGGAATATTCCGATAAAGAACAGTCCACCATACAATACATAAATCTGTTCTCTGTTTGCATCACGGCTTTCCTCATAGAAGCCTGACACATCTGATTTTACACTATTTTCCTCAAAATGCTTATCCAGAGCCTTTGCCACAGCAAGCTTATCCTCTCTGCTGCCATACAGATTATAATCAATTTCATTGTTGAGCATAGTCGGCACACTATCCCCTCCCAGCGAGCTGTTCAGGTTAAATATCTCTGCAAGTGTTGCCTTGCTGTCTACCACTACATAGTACACACCACTATACATAGAGGACATATAGCTGTCTTTACTTACAGCAATTTTTTCTGCCGCAGCCACTTTAAATTCTTTGCCCAACAGATTAATTATATCGCCATTAAACTTTTCTGTTCCATAAACAGCCACCGAACCGGTATCAAGCTGTGGGATTTTTTTATTCAGACTCTCTTTAAAGCCGGTCTCCATCTCATCAATTTCATCTCCTGTGACAAAATACAACAGGGAAATATCGTTATCGTAACTTAACACCGGCTTAAACTCTGTCCCCTCTCTAAACACTGTCCAGCTAAAATAAGTGTAGCTTTTGCTGTCTTTAACATTACAAGCAGAGTCAGCTATTATTTTATCCGAATCTGCAGCAGCTTCTTTAAGTGCATCATCCAGATTCACATCATCCGGCACTTCCTTATACCAGCTATATACACTGATATCCGAAGGATATCTCTGCTTAAGTTCTCCCTCCATGCCCGCATACATACTCACGGTTGTGGAAACAACAACCAGCACCATTGTGGAAAGCACGCATATACTCGCTAGTCCGCCCGCATTCTGCTTCATTCTGTAAATCATTCCTGAAACCGCCGCAAAATGCTTTTTATTATAGTAAAACTTCTTGTTTTTCCTGAGTGCCTTAAGTATCACAATGCTTCCTGAAATAAATAAAAGATACGTTCCGACGATGACAAGCAACACTGCGACAAAGAACAGTGAAAGCACCTGAAGAGGGCTCTTTGTGGTAATCGCAATATAATATCCCCCGGCAAGACAACCTAGTCCGATTATAGCGATAAGCCATTTGCTCTTCGGCTCTTTCTCACCGACATTGCCCCCGCGAAGCAGCTCTATCGGATTAGCAAGCTTCACCTGCATCAGGTTATAGATGAGAGTAAGAAAATACAGCACTCCAAAAATAAGTATTGTATTTACGACAGCGCTAGTAGATACAGCGAAATTAATTTGTGCTTTAATATTTATAATTCTATAAAGAAACATAATCATCAGCTTAGAAAATAAAATCCCGGCTATGATTCCGGATACTATTGCTGCGAGTGCTACGGTAAGTGTCTCAATTATCAAAACTCTCGCGATATGACGTTTTTCCATGCCAAGAATATTGTATATTCCTACCTCTTTCTTGCGCCTTTTGATTATAAAGCTGTTTGTATAAAACAGAAATATATATGAAAAAATCGCTATTATTCCGCATCCAAGCCCCATTATATCCACCAATATCTCCGCACCCGGCACCTTGCCAAGTCCCTTTGAGTTGTTTAAAAACATCATCACATAAAACATGGCTATCATGACCATTCCCGATATAATGTAAGGCATATAGAGTGTCTTATTATTTTTTATATTTGTAAATGCCAGCCTGCTATATATTTTATTCATGCTTCTCACCACCTGTCGTAATCAGCATAAGTGCATCCTGAATCTTCACATAGAGCTCGTCATTTGTAAGATTGCCACGGTAAATCTGATGAAACACCTGACCGTCCTTTATGAAAAGCACCCTGTTGGCATGACTTGCAGCCTTTGTGCTGTGTGTCACCATGAGAATGGTCTGTCCTTCCTCGTTTATCCTGTTGAACAGCCTAAGCAAACTATCTGTTGCCTTTGAATCCAGTGCTCCCGTTGGCTCATCAGCCAAAATTAATTCGGGATTTGTTATTATCGCACGTGCCACTGCTGCCCTTTGCTTCTGTCCTCCTGACACCTCGTATGGATATTTATTAAGCAGCTTTTCAATTTCAAGCAGCGAAGCTATAGGTGCAAGCCTTTTTTCCATATCCCTATAGTCCACACCTGACAGCACAAGCGGTAAAAAGATATTGTCCTTCAGTGAAAAATTGTCAAGCAGATTAAAATCCTGAAATACGAAGCCCAGATGCTCACGTCTGAAGGCAGATATCTCCTTTTCCTTCAATGAGACAAGGTTCTTTCCATTTAAGAGTACCTCTCCCGCTGTCGGCTTATCAAGTGCCGCGAGAATATTTAAAAGTGTCGTCTTTCCTGAGCCGGACTCTCCCATGATTGCCACATACTCACCTTCCTCTACAGAGAAATTGATGTTTTTTAATGCCTGTACCTGGTTGCCACCAAATCTGGTGGTATATATTTTTTTGAGGTTACTTACTTCTAAGATTGCCATTTCAATGCTCCTTTACGATGATTTCAAAATGTTATTTAAACTTCTATTTTTGTTACATTTATTTTAAATATGACGTCATAATCGGCTTCACAACTTACATTGTTGATGCTTCATGTAATTATAATAACAAAATGCCGGAATGTATGCTATCGAATCAGCTTACATTTCGACCTCGTATCTTACATTTTTGTAAGAAATGACAAAGAAACTTAATCTGGAGTAGCAAAAAGAGGATTGGCACAGATGTGCTGATCCTCCTTTTATCTACAGATTCTTTATTACCTCGACTCTTGTGACAACGCCCTGCTTCACATTATCAACTCTGAGCGCACAATCCTGGTAATACACACAGGCTCCGATTGACACATTTTTACCCTCATCCTGCAATTTTTCGCTTATCACATCTCTAAGCAGCTTTGTCTTTTCCTCCGGTATATTTGTTCCGGAAATAAAATTCGCCCTCGCTACCGTCTGGCTGCCACGGCATATCATGTGGTCTGCCTCATCAAAGCTGCAGAAAAGGAATTTTCTGATGGCAAAAAGCGCCGCTATCGCACCTATTCCGACAAGTGTCTCATATACATTGAGATGCTCCACGATCATCTGCCTGGCTGTTGCAAACAAAAGCACCTCTATGATTGTACCCGGCTTATGAGTACAGAGCATTTTCACAAACTCCACGCCGATTGCAAGCGACATGATATATTCCATGTAATACTCCAGTTTAATTTTATCATGCCATATATCAAAAAAACACTGCCCTATAAGCTTTATAATAAGCACCACTATCACAAACACCAGTACTGCCGACAGAAAAAGTTCCACGTAGGCTGCTACATTTTTCATTGTTTTTCTCAGGAATTGCTTCATTATCATTTATTCCTCTCTTTTTTAGTTACCGGCAATAATCTTTTTTATTGCAGTAATTTATTTTAATATCCTATGGAAATGATTATCATACTATTCTAATTTCATATATCTAAAAGCTCCCACATAATAGTCAAATTATGTGAGAGCCTTTGCGCGAAAATTATATTTTTTTATGTTTTCTCCCGCATTCTGCGGGTATATATTTTGCCAGAATACTTTCATGGCAATTGGGTTCTAAATAAATTTGATACCAGGCTCCGGCAACTATTTGATGAATCCTACCTGCTTGCAGATTTCCTCTGTTGCTGCATCTTTTTTCTTGTTGAACTCAACTTTCTGCTGCTCGAACCAGTTGTTACCCTCTGTATCTATAGATACGATAAGTGGGCCAAACTCTTTCACACGGCAGTTCCAGAGTGTCTCCGGCATACCAAGATCTCTCCACTCTGCGCGGACGATTTCCTCAACCTCTGTTGCGGCTACTACTGCATTTCCTGCCGGGAATACGCAGTGAATGGCACCGAATTCTTTACATGCACGCTCTGTATTTTCTTTCATACCACCCTTACCGATGATCACACGTACACCGGTTTCTTTTACGAATTCGTACTCGAATTTCTCCATTCTCATACTTGTTGTCGGTCCTACAGATACCATCTCAAATTTGTCATTTTCCAGTGGACGGATGATCGGTCCTGCATGGAAAATCGCGTTGTTTCTTACATCTACCGGAAGTTCTCTTCCTTCTTCTACCAGACGGCGGTGTGCAACATCACGACAGGTTGTCATGCTTCCATTTAAGTATACAATATCTCCGATTTTTATTCCTTTAAGATCCTCTGCTGAGATTGGTGTTGTTAAAATTGTTTTTCCATTAATTCTCTCTACCATTATAATTCCACCCCCGAATGTGTTGTGATTGTATAGTTCAGATCCTTATCAAATACAATGTGTCCTCTTCTGTGACTCCAGCATCCTACGTTTACGGCTACACCGATTGCGGATGGATGACGGGCTGTATTTTCGATATTTACTCCCATTACGGAGTATTTTCCACCCATACCCTGAGGTCCAAGGCCGATGGCATTGATACCATCCTCGAGAAGTTTTTCCATCTTTGCGGCTCTCTCGTTCTCATTGTGAGATCCGATTGGACGCATGAGTGCTTTCTTTGATAAAAGTGCTGCTGTCTCAACAGATGTTGCTACACCTACACCTACCAGGAGAGGTGGGCATGCATTTAAACCATAAGTAGTCATAACATCCATTACGAATTTTGTAACTCCTTCATAGCCCTCTCCAGGCATAAGTACCATAGCTTTTCCCGGAAGTGTACATCCACCTCCTGCCATGTATGTGTAGATCTCACATTTGTCACTGTTTGGAACGATATCCCAGAAGACCGTCGGTGTTCCTTTTCCGACATTTTTGCCTGTGTTGTACTCATCGAATGTCTCAACACTGTTGTGGCGGAGAGGAGCCTCAAATGTTGCTTTTACAACTGCCTCTTTTAAAAGTCCCTCAAGCTCATCAATAAGTGGGAATTTTGTTCCACATTTAACCCAGAACTGAAGTACTCCTGTATCCTGGCAGCTTGGGCGGTTAAGTTTTACCGCAAGCTCCTGATTTCTAAACATTGTATCATAGATTGTTTTTGAAAGAGGACTGTCCTCTTTGTCACGGAGTTCTGTCAGTTTTGCAATGACATCATCCGGTAATTTTTTTGCTATATGAGCGATAAAATTTGCCATATAGGTGGTAAGCTGTTCTACCTGTTTCTCGTTTGACATAGTTTTTCCTCCTAATATAAATCTTATAAATAATTAAATATTAATTTATTGTTTACCCACTCCCATCCGTTCTTATGGGAAGAACGGATAGAAAATCGGCAGTAAGACCATACTTACAATGGTCGCCACTACTATAAGCGGAATACCAGCCTTTGCATAATCCTTGAAGGTGTATCCTCCGGCTGTAATGACCATTGTGTTGGCAGGCATACCGATAGGTGTGGCGTATGCACATGAACCACCGATAACACATGCCATAAGTACTGCACTCGGGTCAGCTCCAATCTCTGTGGCAATTGATACGCAGATTGGAACCAAAAGTGCTGTTGTGGCGGTATTTGACATAAAGTTCGTAAGTACACAGCAAAGCATGAACACTACGAATGTGAGAACATATGGTGATGGATTTTTGCCAAGTATACCGATAACCGCTGTTGCGATTTCTTCGCCTGCCCCGGTCTCCTGAAGCGCCGCTGCAAGTGAAAGAGTTCCACCAAATAAGAAAATGGTTTTCAAATCTATTGATTTAAGTGCGTTTTTCTCACTAATAACGCCTGTAATGATAAGGGCAAGTGCTCCGACACAGCCGATGACACAAAGCTTGATGCCAATCTTGTCCTCGAAAATCATTCCCAAAAGTGTAAGGATTAAGATAATCAATGACATCATCTGTTTCCATTTAGGCACATTTGAAAAATCCTTCTGCTCATCATATGAGCTTTCCGTACTGCCCTGCTTTTCAGGCAGGAATTTGTATCCTATAAATGCAAAGTACAGAATACCTGCTATAAGTATCGGAAGTCCTACCTTTGCATACTCGAAAAATCCAAAGCTAAGTCCAATCTCTCCCATAGCTGATTGTGCTATGAGATTTCCCGGTGCACCGATGAGAGATAAATTTCCACCCATGGCTGCTGCAAAAACAAGTGGCATAAGAAGTCTCGATCTCGAGTATCCTGATTTTGCTGCAATTCCGATAACTACCGGAATGAGAACTGCTGCAGTTCCTGTGTTTGAAAGTACTCCGCTCATCAGTCCCACAATCACCATGATTGCTATGATAAGCTGCCTCTCTGTTTTGGCGAAGTGTGTGACCACTCCTCCAATTTTGTTTGCCATACCGGTTTCAAACAATGCTCCTCCGACGATAAACATCGCTACGAAAAGAATTACATTGCTGTCAGTAAATCCTGAAAAAGCTGTTTTCCAATCCAGTACTCCTGTGATAACAAGACCGACACATACTATCATGGATGTAACCCCAAGCGGAATCTTTTCCCACACGAACATCACAACGGCAAACAATAAGAATAAAAGTGTTATTGTTGCTGGACTCATATCATTTTCCTCCTCCGTTTAATATTTGATATTTGATATTGTATCCAATTTCTGAGTTTAAGATATAACAAAAAACCGAAATCGTCAATACCTTTTTGACAATTTCGGCAATTTATATATATTCCACCTATTCAATTTGTGCATCTATTACAAGTAATGTGTTAAATTAATAACTTACATCTACACATAATATGTCAGCATATCATCACGACTACGCATGATATGCTCATACATCCTCCGCTGTGCAAGCTGCACATCATGAGCCTTGATTGCTTCGTATATAGCCTCATGCTCCTTTATAGAAATGCCCGCATATTCCTCCTCTGTGACCATGCTGCCCATTGAAAGTCCGTTCCACAGTTCTGCGATCATATTTTGCATCTTTTTGTTGCCGGATGCTGCCCAGATTTCACTATGAAACTCACGGTTTAAATCCGCATATCTGCTATAATCTCCGGAAGCGGTCATCTCCCTTGCATCCAGGTATGACTGCTCTATCTTGCTGATATCGATATCAGGTGAAGCAGCAAAACCTGCACATGCGCCCTCGAGTATGCCTCTAATCTGATAGTGCTCCCTTATGTACGTCTCTGTAATTCCAAGTACTATTGCTCCCTTATTCGGTCTTAGCTTGATAAGTCCGTCATGCGCTAATATCTGAAAAGCCTCACGCACGGGAGTTATAGATACATTAAGCTGCTGCGCTACACTTTCCAGTGTAAGATTTTCTCCCTCTTTTAGCTGTTTTGACAAAATTGCCTTGCGCAGCTCCGATGCTACACGCTCCTTCGCTGACGGAATCTTTATCGGTTTAAGTCCTATCATAATTACTTTTTCCTCTTGTTATCTTTTAATTTTATATGCTTCCGAATCATCTGTCATTATTCAGTATAAAATAAGTCACCAATTACCTGCTGCTTTCTTCCCTCTCTGCTATAACAGCCTCACAAAGACTTCCAAAATATTCTCCCAAAAGTTCTCTGACAATATTTATATCCTTATCCGAATATGCCTCTGCTATTTTCGATAACAGCTCAAGTCTTCGCGCATTTTCCCTGCCTGCTGCCGTCTCTTCAACCGCAAACCTGATATAGCACCAAAGACCATTTTCAAGAATATGTGTAAAATACTCGTTATGACTATTGGATATAATTGTCTCATGAAACTGCAGCTCTGCAGACAATTTTTCATTTATAGCAGATGGCTCATGTACGCAATTGGGCTGCTCACTGTTATCACTGACCGCTTTATCCCACAAACATATACCAGGCTGCAGCATGCCCTTTAACAGTTTTATCTCCACATCTGAAAGCAGCTCATAGATTTCCGTTATCACCTCGTCCGAAAAATCAGCCACCACCACATGCCTTGTTGCCAGTCTCTTTGCCAATCCCTGCGACTCAAGTATCTGCAATGCCTCCCTGATTGGTATTCTCGAATAACCGAGACTATCCGCAAGCTCTTCCTGTCGCAATGGCACTCCTGATGACATACGTCCTGATAAAATTTCATTCTGAATAGCTTCCGCTATATAATCACATACTCTTTTATTTCTCATAATATATTATTATATCTGATTTTGGATACAATTTCCAGTCAAACTTATTACACCGATTTATCCTAATCTCTCACATCCGCATAATCCAGATCAAACCCTATCCACACCTTAGTTCCTTTTCCAATCTCTGACTCCATGCGGATTGTATGCCCCAGCTTGTCTGCCATCTGCCTGCACAGATAAAGCCCAATTCCCGTAGCCTTCTTATCGGCATGACCATTGTAGCCTGTGTAGCCCTTTTCAAAAACACGTGGCAGATCCTCGGCTTTGATTCCTATTCCGGTATCCTTTATTGTAATAAAAAACCGGTCTTTTTCCTCTGCAGTTTCTATTGTAACAACCCCATGCGGTGTATATTTTATGGCATTTGAAAGTATCTGTTCCAGCATAAATGCAAGCCATTTTCCGTCAGTATATACCTCCTGCCCGGTTCCTGAATAATTTATCCCAATATGCCTTCGTATCATAATTTTTGCATATTTTTTAATCGTATCACGTATGACACCATCCACACTGACTTTTTCAAGCACAAAATCATTTTCGGTGCTGCTCACACGCTGATACTGCAAAGCCATACTGACATATTCCTCTATGCGGAACAATTCGTCCTCAAACGAGTCCATGTTATCTGACAGCTCTGTGAGTACAGCCTGCTGTTTCAAAGCAGCATTTAATCCGGCAGCACCGATATTCCCACCGGTCATATTGCCTATATGGCACTGACTCTGTTCATCATCACATATAAGCTGCCCAAGCTCCTCCCGCTCTGCCTCAAGCAGTAGTTTCATAGCCGATATCGGGGTCTTTATCTGGTGCACCCACATAGAGTAATAATCTCTCATCTGTGATTGTCTGATTGCAGCACTGCTTTCTGACTCACTTCTTGCAATACTTTGATTTTCCAGCAGCCGATGATAAAGTATCTCCACATCATCTGTTGCTTCCGGAAGCTGTGCCTGTTCCTCAACCGGACGATTTAAAGCATTGCTTAGAGCTTTTACCTTGCTGCTATATCTGAAAAATCCAACCAAAACTGTTATCAGAAGAAGTATTGCATCAAGCACTGCCGCATACACCAGATCCTGTTTGCGCGCACCAATCAGGTACATGTAAAGCAAATGGATACATGACATTGTGACTATCATCAGAATCCATATATAGTTTTGTTTTATAAAATTTGTCAGATGCGGTTTGTTTTGTATTTTTGCCATGACCTCTCACCCCAGCCTGTACCCAAGTCCCTTTTTTGTGACAATAAAGCTCTCAAGCCCTATAGAATCCAGCTTTTTACGCAGCCTGTTGACATTCACCGAAAGTGTATTCTCGTCCACATACGCATCACTCTCCCACAGCTTTTCCATTAGAAGGCTGCGTGATACAATCCTTTCTTTGTTGTCAAAAAGTGTCTGCAATATTTTGAGCTCATTCTTCGTAAGCTCGAGCCTTTTGTCGTCATAGGTTATGGTGGCATCAGATATATTGAGCATGGCGCCATTATGCTCCAAAACACTGTTGTTTGCGCCAAAATCATAGCAGCGCCTGATGATAGCCTGTATCTTTACGGTCAGCACATCGAGGTCAAACGGCTTCGCTATAAAGTCGTCTGCCCCCATACTGACTGCCATCACTATATTCATATTATCAGCTGCGGATGACAGGAAAACCACAGGAACCTTTGATACCCTTCTGATTTCCGTACACCAGTGATACCCATTGTAAAACGGCAGACCGATATCCATAAGCACAAGATGCGGATCAAATGATGCAAATTCTGACATTACAGCATCAAATTTCTGCACCACATGCACATCATAATCCCATTTTTCCAAATGTCTTCTGACAAGCTTTGCTATGGTCTCGTCATCCTCAACCAAAAATATTCTATACATTATTTTCCGCTTTCTTCCATGATAATCTCAGCCGCATCGATGATGAGCTGTGATGCCTTCATACGAAGTAAATCCGGCTTGAGCTGTGCCTTTGGAAGCACCTGCTTTACAACGTCAACAGGCTGACCATACTTCTGTGAAATAAGCTCATACTGCTCATCCATCTCCTCGTCAGATACAGTGATATTTTCCACTCTGATGATTTCATCGAGAACAGCCTCAAGCTTTACCTGCTTCTGTGCAACCGGCTTGAGCTCGTCCTTTAAGCTATCCATAGTCTTGCCTGTCATCTGAAGATACTGCTCCATAGCCACACCCTGCTGTGCAAATGATGCTGCCATCTGCTGAAGCTGCATATTTACCGCTGTCTCTACTGCCTGTGGCGAAACAAGGCATGAGCTGCTCTCAAGAATCTGGTCATAGAGCTTTTCTCTTGCCGCATCAGCCTTTCTTGCCTCTACCTGGTACTCAAGATACTCGTTGATATATTTCTTTAAATCCTCCACTGACTGTACCTCAGGGAAATTGAGAGATGCTGCAAACTCATCGTTCAGCTCTGCTTCCTTCTCATTGTAAATCTCGTGCAGCTTAACCTTGAAAACAACCGCTTTGCCTGCAAGCTCCGGCGCATGATACTGCTCAGGGAATGAGAGATTGATGTCTCTGTCCTCACCGATTTCCATGCCTACAAGCTGCTCCTCAAAGCCCGGAATAAAAGAGCCTGAACCGATTCCCAGAGGATATTTCTCAGCCTTTCCGCCCTCAAACGCAACTCCGTCCTTAAAGCCCTCGTAGTCTATTACTGCCGTGTCACCCATCGCTAACGGGCCTGTTTTCTGCTCTCTGACAGGATTTCCTGAAAGAAGTGTCGCTATCTGTGAATTAACATCCTCCTCTGTATATGCAATATAAGGGATGTTTGCCTTTAATCCTTTGTAATTTCCTAATACGATGTCCATGATTATACCTTTCTTTTATGTGTATTTATATCTGCTTAACGAAGCTGTTATATGCAAATAGTATACACTAGTTACCAAATAAAGCCAATAAAAACTCATTGCATGCTTTAAAAAGGATTGTAAGGCTGTGATACGTGAAAATGGTTCTAATCTTACGCAATCAGGCTATTAATAGCCTTCAATTCATACAATGTAAATGGATCAATATCTATACAATCACTTTCATCCATTTTTCCGGAAATATCCCATGCAAGCGTTCCATTCATTACCGTACATGCATTTTTAAAATTTTCAATATCTCTCAAAGGCTCAAAAATTGAAGATTTAAGATCCTGTGTTGTATCATAATCAACTATTTTACCATCATCAAAGAAAACCTGTACATGATAATTATCTAAAGGTATTACCTGTACAACTGTAGGAAAATACTCATTCATATATTTCACCTCTCATTATATAAGTGGATTAATTTTGTTCAATGGTTTCATGTCCTTGGCCAATTCCCAATTCTGCATTAATTCATCCTGATGAATCGTACACCAGGCCAATATCAATCGTAATTGTTTATTCGGCAAATAGCCTCTTATTACTTGTATATTATTAATATCTACTAATGCTTTATGTCCATTATATTCAGCATGAAAATGTGGTGGCATATGGTCATTATAATACATAGTGACTCTAATCCCATAAAATAATGATATCTCAGGCATATTTTACCCTCTTTCTATAGAAACAAATCCGCAATATTACATCAATAGTATAGCGGATTTACATCTAAAACACAAATTACAAATTATCCTTTTATTTTCTGTATTCTAAATGTTTATGTACTACGACCAATATTACAACTCAATCAGGAAAAGAAATGCCAGTCCATAATAGGTCACAACTGCCATCAGATCATTCACTGTAGTGATAAGCGGGCCTGACGCAACCGCCGGGTCAATCTTTATCTTGTGAAAAAACATCGGAATCACTGTGCCCACAAGGCTTGAAATTGCCATTGCCACAAGCAGTGAAACTCCTACACAGCCTGATACCGCAAATGCTCCAAGCCATGTGTAGCCCTTGAACAGATGCACATATATTCCCAGAAATACAAGTGCCATTATTCCAAGCAAGCCACCATTTACAAGGCCTATTCTTACCTCTTTTACTACGAGAAAAAGCTTCTGCTTACCGCTTAGATTCTCATCCATGAGCACTCTGATTGTGACAGCCAGTGACTGTGTTCCTACGTTTCCTGCCATGTCAAGTACCAGCGACTGGAAGCAGATGACTATCGGCAAAGCCGCTACCACATTCTCAAATATTCCGACTACGGAAGACACTATCATTCCCAAAAAAAGCAGGATGATAAGCCACGGCATTCTCTTTTTCATGCTCTGCAGCGTGGTTTCCTTCAGATCCTCCTCTGCGGTCAGTCCGGCGAGCTTTGCATAGTCCTCACCCATCTCATTGTCTACCATCTCTACAATATCATCAGATGTGATGACACCGAGGATATGCTTATCCTTTGAGAGCACCGGAATTGAATCCTCAGCGTAGTCCTTGATTGTGTCGATACAATCATCGATTTTCTCATGGTCAAGCACATATGGATATGAATGGGCTATAATGCTTTCCAGATTCATGCCCTCCCTGGCTGTGATTAAATCCTTTAAATCGATAGCTCCCGCAAAGCATTCATCTGAATCAACCACATATATAGTCATGATATTGTCGTTTTCGCCCGCCTGCCTCACGAGCTGGCTCATAGCCTGCTTCACTGTCAGACCACCCGGAATACAGATGTAGTTGGTTGTCATATAGCTGCCTATTTCATCATCGTCATATGACAGAAGCATCATGACATCCTTTTCCGCTTCCTCATCCAGATGCTCTACAATCTCCTTCTTGTCCTCATCCTCCAGATTTTCAAGCAAATCGACAGCATCATCCGAATCCATCAGCGATACTACCCTTGCCGCCTGCTCCACAGACAGCTCATCAAAATAGGCCTGCGGCTCATCAAGATATGCAAAAATCTCCGCCGTCCGCTGTGTTCCAAGGAGCCTGTAAAGACGTTTACGCTCCTTCTCGTTCATTCCTGCAAGCATATCAGCAATATCATTCTCATGATAATCTGACAAAACCTCCAGAATTTCCTTATCCGTTTTGTGGCTTCTCAATAGAACAAGAAGCTCTTCGTATTTCTTTGTATTCATCTCCATTTCTCTCCTTTCTCATTTCCGATAGCATTTTCCACATAAAATAAACATATGTGGTTCTCCAAAATCCTGGGATTTTGGAACATAAAAATCATTCCATGATAGAAAGGACGAAACCCGTGCACTCCATAAATTTGCGCACGAAAAAAGCACCTAACGGTGCCCTGATATATAAACAAGTATGCATTTGTGCACAGCAAAACACAGCACGGCGTAAGCCTATATTCCTTAATATGCCTACACTGTACCTCTAAAAACTGTCCGGTGATGAATCCTTCCACGAACAGAATCCACTATGCCTGCCAATACAATACTCACTTGTATATCAGCACCGATGTCGTTCTTACTTCGCCCAAGACCATCACTACTGTCCATGAAATTCACCTCCATACTTAGATTCTTAATTTCTACAATTAAAGTATTAAATTCGGTATACATCACCGGCCTGCAGATATCTGTCACGTCCGTAAATCCTACCAAACTCTTAACCGTAGAAATTGTAACATCAATATACACAATTTTCAACCCATTAATTATATCTTAAGACACACCATACCTACATTTTACAAGCACGAAGCGTAAGCACCGGACGAAAACCGGTGCACACACGCGACCATTTTGCCACAACGTAAGGGGCGCAGGTCCCGGGTCTCGGTGTGGAGTGGCGGCGTGTGCTCTCGCGTGAGCGCATAGCGAAGCTGCCTAGATACTGTAGAAATTATGCCCATGAAACGCAGAAATGCCCCGCCAAGGATGGCGGGGCAAGGATTATATGCGCCATGGACGGCGCATATAATCCGGTTTCGTCAAGCATAGAAACCCTAAAAGCATAATTTCGTATAGAATCTTGGCTGCGAAGCGTAGCGAACGCGAGAGTACATGTCGCCACTCCACACTGGGACCCGGGACCTGCGCCCCGTCCACCCAAGAAAAAATTCATTAAAATCTACTGGTTCTCTGTCGGTTCATCTGTCTCCGACTCACTGTCGTGCTCCACTGCAGGATCCACATATGTATACGCATTCTCAGACTTTCTGAAAATGGTATCACTAGATCCAACCTGGCACACAGTTATCTCATCACCATCACTGATGTCTTCCTTCCTGATAGCAAGCACACCTGCTGAGAGATAAGTCGAAGCCACCTTGGAGTCGTTGATATAAACCTTACTCCAGTTGGTAAAGTTGTGACCGTAAATATATACTGTATCACCGGTCGATGAATCAGACACATTTGTGATGTCCACCTTGTCAATTCCCATGACAAGATCTGAAGCCGGATATAAATCTGTGCCGTTGTAGCAGTAGCGCTTTCCATAAAGGATATCGTACTGTAACAGGTCAAGTCCATCCTGATATGATGCCTCATCTGTACTGTTCATCTGAGTCTGATGATAGTTCATGATAGTTCCCTCATGGATACCTACAGTGTCTGTAGTCTGGGCAAGAAGCTGGTAAGCATAAAGGTCAGCATCCTCCTTTGGCAGTCCCATGTTGTTCCATGTGATGTACTTTGTCTTGTAGATATCACCTGACTTCATATCAGAATCCTGAAGTCCCATTGTAGGGAGGTGATCGCCAAACATAACAACGATGGTGTCCTCATCTCTCTTAGAAAGCTCATCTGTGAGCTCCTTGATGAAGCGGTCAGCCTCGTTGAGCTGGTTTACATAATATGTCCAAGCATTTTTCATGCCCTCGTCCTCAACACCTGATACGGTGTATGTAGGATTTTCAATAACAGGCTCCTTTGGATAGTCACCGTGAGTGCCAACTGTGATGATATAAGTAAAATCAGACTGATCCGGTGTAGCATCAAAGGTCTTCATAGCCTCGCTGACGAGAATATCATCTGTAGGCCAGCTTCCGTTTGGAGTGTACTCTGTGATATTCATGAGCTCCTTACTTGTAAAGGTATCAAAGCCCATCTTAGAAAATGCATTGGTACGGCTGTAGAAATTACCACCGTTGTTGTGCACTACATGTGTTGCATATCCAATCTTAGATAAATCAGAGGCAATGCTCTCGCAATCTGTCTGCTTTAAGATAGTCTTGTATGGATACTCTCCTGTACCGAAATACTGCATGCTAAGCCCTGTAAGCATCTCAAACTCTGTGTTAGCAGTTCCTGCTCCGACTACAGGTACATTCAGATATCCGCTTGAATAGTTTTTCTCAAGCTCATGGAATGTAGGAATAGGATACTCATTCACCTGAAGGAAATTAATCTCGTCCGGGTCACAGAATGACTCTAAAAGCACACAGATGATGTTTGGACCACTCTTTCCGTCCACTGTGGTGATCTGCTTCTGAGAATTGACCTTCTGCTCTACATCTTCCACATTCTGCTTATTGTAGTCCTCCGGCTTTTTCATTCCTCGGTCCACTACAGTAGATGAGAATGAGTATACAAAGCCATAATCATCATAGCCCTGGGCGATGTTTGAATAGTAGCTGGCAACCACATTGGTATTCTGTGCCACATTGGTTGTGACAGGGATTGCCACGAAAAGCAGTGCTAAAAATGCCACTGAAACGCCTGCATAACGGATTTTTCCTGTATATTTAGGTCCCTTGATAAAAAGTGCCACAAGAAACAGTGCAAATGTACCAAGTCCAAATACAACTATTGTAGCCTGCTGTGCTGTGAAATAGCTGGTATTGTTCATGGCTAAAAGCTCCGGAATACACTTTAAATCAGTATAACCAAACGGTGTGACACGGTTTGAAAGCACACAGCCGTTGATGATTCCGAGGATAGTCCAAAAGCCTGTAATTATTACCCTTGCAAAAGCTCTGCGCCTGAACAGATACACAAGTGAAAATGATACAAACACTAAAAATGAGTTGTACATGAACGCAAGTGTATGTGCATCTACGAACTTACATGCAGAGATAAAGCTCCTGCGCGAAATAATCTCCACTATAAATACGATAGCCATAGCTATGATTGCATGGAATAAAAGCGAATATTTATTTAAAAAATCAATTCTGCGATAATATTTTTCTGAATGAATCTTGTCTTTCTTTACAAAGAGCTTTTGTTTAATGACATTCAATACATCAAATATTTTCTTCATATTTTCCTCCTATTTGCCTTTCTTTTACCTTCTCTTTACTACATGATAATATAGACAAAAATATGCACAAAAACAAGGGCATTTTTTTATAAAAATTGACGTTAAAATTATTATTTTTGGGTAAATATTGATAATAAAATTAACTCTTTTTACCTTTTTTGGTTGTTTCCGTAAATTTTGAGTATGAAAACTATTGTTTAATCCGTGGGTAATATGATTATGAAGCCAATGAAACGAAATGTAAATAGGGAAATCGCATATTTAAAGAAAGTTTAATATTTAATAGTGCGGGGCGAATGCCACGGATTCAGGTGCCGCAGACCACACAGCTGTGAGCTACGCTATTCGATTCCGGGTGTGTTGTCTGCGGCACCTGAATCCGTGGCATTCGCCTTTTACGTTATGGATATAATTACATATAAAATACAGGCATATATACCGCACCCGGCGGATATATATGCCTGCTTCATAAAGAAATATTGTAACTATATAGATACTGAACAGTTACAAAATATTTAAATGTGCTCAAGTACTTCGGTTGCTTTTTGCGAGGTGGTCGTTTTCTATGCTATAGAAATCACCCTTATCGGCGATAGCTGCATATGATGTATCGAGTGGCAGCTTGCCAAGTACCGGTACTGAAAGCTCTTTGGCAATCTCGTCTATATGGCTCTCTCCGAAAAGCTTTATCTCCTTGCCGCAGTCAGGGCATTTGAGATAGCTGAAGTTTTCTACCACACCAAGCACTGTGATATGCATTGCCTCTGCCATGTTGTAGGCCTTTTTGACAATCATATTGACAAGCTCCTGTGGTGATGTGACGATTACGATTCCATCTACCGGGAGGGACTGGAATACGGTGAGAGGTACATCTCCTGTTCCCGGTGGCATATCAACGAATAGATAGTCTATATCGCCCCATGCTGTCTCGTTCCAGAACTGTTTTACTACTCCGGCAATGACTGGACCTCTCCAGATAACCGGATCCTCCTCGTTGTCCATGAGCAGGTTTACTGAGATGAGCTTGATGCCCTCTTTTGTCTCATACGGATGCATCAGACCATTTTCGTCTCCGAGTATCTGGTCATGTGCGCCAAACATCTTTGGTATTGACGGTCCTGTGATATCGGCATCAAGGATACCTACCTTGTAGCCCTTCTTTGCCATGTTTACTGCCAGTGAGGATGTGACGAATGATTTTCCTACTCCGCCCTTTCCGCTGACAACTCCTATTACATGCTTGATGTTTGAAAATTTATTCTGCTCTACGAGGAAGCTCTGTGGTCCGCCATTATGTGATGGACAGCCCTCGCAGCTTGATTTTGTGCAGCTTCCCGCGCTGCTACAGCTACTGTTTTCCGGCATTTCTATCTCCTTTTCCTATGAGAAAGCAATTGTTGTATTTCACAAAATATATTTGTGATTGCGATTACTTCTCCTATCCTGTGTTTATTTATGTGTTTATCGTTCATATTTCATACGATATCTCTATATGGTAGTATAACACGTATGCAGCATTTTTTATGCTTTTTTTCAAAAACACCCCTATTCCCACCTGTTTAATCGTATTTATATTGTGACTATTTGCCTTGGACTGTTTTTCCGGAAATTCAGCCACCTTTTCATGTTTTGTCGTAACTGTTCAGTACCTTCACAGTTGTAAGCCGCAATCTCATTAGAATCAGCTTCGCTGATGGGCGCTTGCTCCTACATATCTATAATCGTGCTACGTTTTCCCTTTTTATTATATGGATATTCACGCAGCTTTATAACATAATCGAGATTCACAACCTGCACTCCATTTTTATTTTCCAACACAATTCCATTATCTGTAACTTCTTTTATTACTCCATCAGCTCTTCCATCCAACAAATTGATATAGACATCTTTTCCTATAAAACGCTCTGCTAATTCTCTCATGATTTTTCCTGCACTCCTTTGACTATTGTTAATTTTGCCTTTTTTCATAATTCTTTTTGCTGCATATCGTTTCCGTCTTTTCCACGGAAAATACAATATTATAAGCATCAAAAGCAAATAATAAATGAACCATGTGTTATCCATAGCTTACCTCCCTACTGCATCAGGTCACCTTAAAGTACTTTAGAGCACTTTGCCGCAGCCCTGCAATATACACACTGGTTGACAAGCCATATCAGACAGACGACAAATGATGGTAAAAATCCTATATCAAACATCAAAGCACTTATTGCCAGAATAATGGATAGTGCGCCACATACTGAATTGGTCACCTTGAATGCCTCAAAGGCACATCTGCCTATCATTATTTTTTCTGCTTCATCGCAGCTGTCTACCCATTTCTTTTGAAATTTCAGATCATATACCGAAGCAGTTTTCTCCGGATACATTATTTTGGTAATATCAACTGCCTTTTGCTGGATGATTATCCCCTCAGCCAGTATTATCAGAAATGTCACAATTGCAAGCACATACATATTCAAATGTTTTTCAATCATTGCAAATCCACCTGAATATGTTGCGCTGATAAGGAAAAATGCACATATCATTGCAATGCTGATTATCATGAGTACCGTATTAAGCTTCTTCTCTGCGATGTCGCATATAGATTCATCCTCTCCATCCCATGCCAAAAGCAGCCTTTTTGTCTTTTGATAAACAGGTATGACCACTATCGGTGTGATGACGGCTATAGCAAGCAATATCCAACTCGAAACATATTTACTGAAAAATGCTCCCGCGCTTTTCATACTGCCTGCCAACTGTTCAACATCATATTCTGCGGAATAAAATCCGACAATACCACCCACAATTGCTCCCACGAGTGCAAGAAGCAGAAATCCCGGCATAGCCTTGCGGTTTGCTTCTTTAATCTCATTTCTCTCCATCTTCATCTTCATCTTCCTCCTGCAAATAAAATACATCTTCAACTGTAACACCGCACACCTTTGCTATCGTCAGTGCCAGGGTAACTGATGGTGAATAGTCGCCTCTTTCTATAAGGCTGATTGTCTGTCTCGACACACCACACAGCCTGCCCATCTCCTGTTGATTGACATTCAACGCGGCCCTGCGTTCCTTTAAACGATTCTTCAGTGTCATATAGCGCCTCCGTGTGACAATTATTTTTGTCTGTTTGACAACTTTGTTTGTCATAATGTATTATATTCTTGTCATAAATGATTGTCAAGGAGTTAATTAAGGTAAATAGTAACCCGAGAATCCCCTTTGTAACCCAAGACTCCCTCTTTGTAAATGAAAATCCTGTTTTGTAAGCGAGATTCCCGGTTTGTAAATGAAATTCCCGGTTTGTAAGCAAGATTCCCGAATTTTCATTTCTATTTCGATATGATATAATACGTTCAGCAATAAATTTGCGTACAACAACCAGAGATCAATTCTCTCTCGAAATTTTTGTATTCGGAGAATCCATCCCTGTTTTTGATTGGATAGAGTTGTTCTATTCTGGCTCTGGCGGCACTCAGCAAATTTATTTGTTACTTTTTGAGAAGTTTAGGCTTTAAGATGATGTTCTCGGCGGCAACCGGTGAGCATCCCAGTCTCTTAAGCACATCTTCTCCATAGTAAAAGCTGAATGTTTCGTATGGGCTACGGTTGTTCAGCTTTTTTCTTTTATAAGAATTGATATGGTTCATCATCAGAGTAATATCCTGTTGTGTCAGCTCATCGAAACTGCTTCCTTTTGGCAGGATACGACGTATCAATTCATGGTTGACTTCACAGGCTCCTTTTTGATAAGGAGCACTTGGATCGCAATAAAATATCTTTGTTCTATTGCATGGAATGGTGCTACGTTTTTCGATTTCCTTTGGATTTGAAAACTCACTTCCGTTATCTGTCAGAATAACCGGAAACAAGCTATTAAATGTTTTTGACCCAAGGACTTCATCCAATAAGTTTATGATCTCTATTACAGAGGCTGATGTATTTGCGTCCCGCAAAAAAGCCAGCATGAGACTGCTTTCTACAAAGTGTATGGTAAGAAGACATTTTGCTCCCAGATATTTTTGAAAGTCAGCGTAGCTTCGTTCAATACGGCATCCCCGGTCAACTTTAAATTCAGGCTTCTTATAACGGGGACGGTATTTCACTTTACGGGGCAGATCAATGTTCCTGATATCAAAGAGCTGGGCATCCACGTAGTTATACAATGTCTTTTCACTGCACATCAGTTCATCTACATGAGCAAGATAGATTTGATGAAGCGACTGCCCGTTTTTAACTAAAGGACTGATGATCCCGTTAATTCTTGCAATATCATCTTCGTTGGACATGATACCGGTTCTGGCTTCCGAAACAGCATGATGTGCACGCTCATGTGCATCTGCCGGATCATAAATACGTTTTAATAACGTGCATTTCGGCAGCTGACTGCAGCCATTACAAACATAAGGTGGCTTATTTTTGACAGAACAGACATCTTCTACAAAATCAGAACAATGTAAGGTGCATTCAGAGCACAGGCTGCATTTGTAAGCAGATTGGTGTGTACAGCTTGTTCCGCAAATCCTTTTTGCTTTGCATGTAGCACGGAATTTACAAGGATTATACGGATATCCAGGACGACCGCTTTTCTTGTCATAGGAATACTTTTTAATCTCCTTGGCAATGGTTGTACGGTCCTTTCCTAACTCTTTGCCAATTGCCCCAAAGGATGCATTCTCCTGAAGGCGTTGAGCAATAATCATTCGATCTTCATAAGATAAAAACTTTGACATGGTGACTCCTTTCCAGCCGCCAGAAATCAAAGCATAACAGAAAAGAGACCAACTATCCAGTCAGTCTCAATTCATTTGTAAAAGAAAATCCATACCTTTCTTTTACACTGATAACTATTAACTTTTACACTTATCCAAGATAGCGGGTATGGAATCTTGGATTACAATTAAGCAAGGAGTTAATTAAGGTAAATTAGTGAATTTTTAGAATAGCATTGCTAATCTCTCCAAATACTACTATAATTATAATTAATTCATATGAGGAGAATAACAGATGTGTCTTACAATTGATGAACTTAGAGGTTTGTGTACTCCCGACAATATTTATTTAACACTGCATGCGTCAAAAAGACTTGAGCAACGTGGTATCCTCATTGACGATGTCATATCATGTATCATGACCGGTGAAATAATTGAGGAATACCCTAATGACTATCCATATCCCAGTTGCTTAACACTTGGAAATCTGAATACAAAATGTCCATTACATGTTGTAGTCGGTTCCAATCACGAACAGCTCTGGATTATCACCGCATACTACCCGTCTTCAGACAAATGGGAGTCCGATTTAAAAACAAGAAAGGAGAATTGATATTATGAAATGCTTCCTGTGCAAAGGTGATACTGTCAAAAGTACCACAACTTATATGACTGCATATAAAAACTGTTATATTATTATAAAAAATGTTCCATGCCAAAAATGTTCACAGTGTGGTGAAGAGTTTATTAATGGCTCCACAATGCAAAAAATCGAGTCCATTATATCAAAACTAAAATCCATGCTACCAGAAATAACTGTAATTGACTTTCAAAATGCAGCCTAAATTTCACATAATAAATGCCGGATGAAATATCATATTTCTATCCGGCATTTTCATTTATAACCTCATTATTCTTTTGCTTTAAACTTCATCTTCAATTAAATTTTCTCCCATTTTCAACAACAAAAACCGCCACCAGCGAGCTTACCAGCAGAAACATCGGATACAACAGATACGGCAGTATATTAAAGGCTGACACATCATGCCCCAGCTCGTGTACTGCCGATATAGCCACTAGCATCTGCGCTCCATATGGTATCATCCCCTGAAAAATGCACGAAAATGTATCCAGTATAGACGCTGTTTTACGTGGGGTTATGTCATATTTCTGAGCCATTTCCTTTGCTATCGGATTTGCCATAACTATAGCAACTGTGTTGTTGGCAGTGGCAATATCGATAAGTCCTACCAGAAGTCCCATACCGAGCAGTCCACCTCTTTTGCCCTTGAATGTCCTGTAAATACCCGAAAGCAGGGCATCAAAGCCACCATATTCACGAATCAGCGCACACATGGCTGCCACAAGCACTGCAACCATACAGGTTTCAAACATGCCTGACGCTCCACTTCCCATATTGGTAAGCAGATCGTATGGTGCTGTATTTCCTGTTGCGAGCATTATGACCGTTCCCGATATGATTCCTATTATAAGCACTACAAATACATTTATTCCGGCAATTCCACCGATCAGCACGAGAATATACGGTACTATCTGCAACAGATGATATTCCTGCGATACAGCGCCCGCGATATCTGTCCTGAATGACAGAATCGCTATAACAACCAGCGTCATTACTGCCGCCGGAAGTGCAATAAAAAAATTCTCCCTGAATTTGTCCTTCATCTGACAGCCCTGTCCGTTACATGCGGCAATGGTCGTATCTGATATAAAGGAAAGGTTGTCTCCGAACATCGCGCCACCCATTACGGAGCCTATACAAAGCGGCAGACCAAAGCCCGATGCATCCGATACTGCTGCCGCTATCGGCACAATCAGTGTTATGGTTCCAACCGATGTACCCATCGCAATAGACACAAAGCATGCCACAACAAAAAGCACCATCACTGCGAACCTTGCCGGTATCAGTGACAGCATGAAATATGCCACGCTCTCCGCACTGCTTCGACCCACTACACCCACGAATGCTCCCGCGGTAAGGAAAATGAGCAGCATTGTTATGATATTTTTGTCAGCCAGTCCCTGTGCCATTATCTCTAGCTTTTGGTCGAATTTCACACTACGATTCTGCAGACATGCCACCAGTATTGCCACGAGGAATGCTATTATGATGGGCACATTATAAAACCCCATCGGAATTTTCATTACATATTCAAAAAGTATTCCCAATCCCAGATACAGTACGAGAAATACTGCTATTGGTAACAGGGCTATTGGATTTTGTTTTTTCACGTTTATATGTTTCCTTAACATTTTTTAGCAATTTTCATCATAAGTAATCATCATTAGTATGTCAATAATAATATGCTATTTATTATAATTTTATGTAACTGTTCAGTACCTTCACAGTTGTGAGCCGCAAGCGTTTCGCACTGAGTTAAAAGGATAGCACGATGTAAATATAAAAAACAGGCTGGGGTTGGGAGCTGTTTTGGGGATTATAGTGATTTCAGCTACTTTTTCCCGGGTCTTTTCCGGATGTTTTGCTGGGTTTTGGGTGCTGTTTTAGGGATTTCTGCAGTTTCAGCTACTTTTTCACAGATTTTTCCGGCTTTTGGGCTGGGTTTTGGGTTGGTGCTAGAATATAACCATAAAAAAAAGCCAAACATGCTATTAAGATATGGCATTCATTGATTAACCAAATACATCAAATTATGCATCAAATTGATGCTCATATGAACTGCTATCCCAAAAACAGCATTTCCTCTTTTTATATAAACCAGACAAAACGCAATTCTGGCTAATACATATTGTATTGATTGCAGACATAAGATTCCATAAATAGTTTGCTATCAGATACGCATCCGAATAACTCGTTTCTTCAAAAACTGATTGTATAACAGGCAATAAAATACATTTTTTCATCTCTTTTGCGCCTTTCATGTCAGATGAAATCAATCAACGAATCTAAATTCCAAACAGCACGGATCTTTCTTCATTTTCCAATTCTATCTCTGACAAGAAAGAATATCAGACATTTGTCATACTATTTCTTCCTTAACCCATATCGACTATAACCTCTATATATTAAAGGCAACAGTACAATAAATAGTAAGATGTATAAGAACATCAAGAACGAAATCTGACGAAATACAAACGGACCAATCTGAAAAAGAATTGGCGACCTCACTACATTAAGAATATTAGTCAATACAGTCGGCAACAAATTGAAAAAAGCATCAAATGCCGGTAATACTCTTGCGATAAACGGTATCATACAAAGCAGGAAAAACGGGATACAAACCGCCAGATTCGGTGTATGCATCTTAACTGTCACCAGCATTGTCAGTGCAGCACAAAACATCGTTGCGATATATCCGCCCACAAGTATCAGCAAATAATATTCTCCATATGTCATAACATAAATACTATATGGATCATCAATCTGATACGGTGTGAAAAATCCACTCGTTCCCATTACTGCAAATGAGATAAGAGACAATATCCCTACTCCGATCCAATAGATAACCGTTGACACGAAGATTCCTGCAATAATCTTGTTTTTGATTGCCTTCGATCTACCATACTTTGTAGCAAAAAAAACATCCTCTGTTCCGGGGCGGAACTCTCCGGAAAATATACCGGCTACCAAAAAACCTATGATCACTGCCATTAATAGTACATAAGTTTGTGCGTACATTGTCATCGTAGCCCAGGAACCTTTTGCTTCGAACGTAAAAGGTATTTCTATCTTTTTATAAACGTTTTCCAGATAACTTCTCTTTTCAGGTGTGGTTCCGTACTCTTCTGCCATTTTCTTCATATTATCTTGATAGATTGTATAGATGTCCTGTAATTGTTCATCTGAGAGCTGATACACTGCACCTTCATTCCATTCTGAATCCGGAGTCAATACGCCAATTACAAAACTATAAATATCGTAATATGACTGTACTGTTTTACCATATTCTGTATTAGGTATCTCATCTTGATACTTAGCCGATAATGTCTTGTAATCATTTATCACTTCGGAAATTTTCTCCGTTGTAAGTTTCCCTTTCCATTGATTGACATCTTCAGCCAGAAGCCGTCCCGCGTCAATACCTGTGTGGCTCTGTCCGTCTGCATCCGTATAGCTCATACTCCCAATTGCCATACCTGAATAAATAACCGTCATCACAAGTACTGCCGCAAGCAGAACCTTATTCATCCTCTTTGAAAAAATCTTTTTCAGTTCATATTTGAACATCATCTTTATCACCTGCCTTTTCTCCAAAATACAGAAGAAATGCATCCTCTAATGTTGCCTCCACCTGTACTGCATTTCCGGTCGGTGGCATCTTTGAAAGGACTCTCAACTCTACTCCATCAGAAACTGTCCTTACATTTCCAATCAGATATTTTTTCATATAATTGTTCAACTCACTTTTAGGAATAATGCAATTCCACACGAACATATCCATAGACAAAATGATCTCATCTGAAGTCCCTGTATAGAAAAATTTTCCTTCTTTCATTAATATAATCTCATTTGCCACATATTCAACATCTGACACAATATGCGTAGACAACAGTACAAGACGATCTTCCGACAATTCACTGATCAGATTACGGAACCTGATTCTCTCATTCGGGTCAAGACCTGCTGTCGGTTCATCCAACACAAGTATCCGCGGATCATTCAACATCGCCTGGGCAATTCCGACCCTCCGGATCATGCCCCCTGATAAAGTCCGCATCTTTCTTTTCCTCTTTTCAGCCATTCCGACCTGCTCCAACAGTTTTAATGCCCTTTTCTTTGCCATGATGGGCCTGATTCCTTTGATAGATGCAATATACAGCATGTAGTCATACACCGAAAGATCAGGATAAAACCCATAACTCTGCGGCAAATAACCGAGTATTTCCCTATAAGATGCCCCCAGACTAAAGATATTCTTTCCATTCCACAAGATTTCTCCGCTTGTTGGGGTTATCGCTGTACATATCATCCGCATTAAAGTGGTTTTTCCCGCTCCATTTACTCCCAATAATCCATATACACCTTTCCCCATAGAATGTGTTACATGTTCTACTGCGTGTACATTCCCATAATCTTTTGTTACATTTTTAAATTGCAGTTCCACTCGACTTCACCTCCCAGTTTATTTCACAGTTACATTGCGATTTGTGAACACAAAAAATAAGATAACCAAACGATATGATCAACAAGCTCCCCCAGATTGGCATCGAAATCCTCTGATAAATAGAATCTGTCGATACAATCAGTGTCCAGATAAGTATACATGCTATACTTAGGAAAACAGCAATATACTCCATATCATTCCATCTGCTGTACAATAACCGGAAGCAGATACAACAGGAAACATTAAACGGCACTAAGAAATCTATGATGAGTCGGTATGCCGAAATCTGTAATGTATAAACTGAAACACCGAAAAAAAAGGTAGTCATAAGTAAATCCACCACTGAAAACAGCAATATCCTTGCAGCACAGATCCGGCGCAGTGAATAGAATGCTGTTTTTTCAATTTCCACTGCTGAAAAGCTCCGATTCTTCCAAATTTCCGGTATGATCATTACCGAAAACATCACTGACATAGCCCCCAGTGTTCTCTCTGTATTTGCTCCCACATCCGAGTCCACAAGCAGTATCCAAAGCAGAATTAAGATTCCTCCTTGCAGAACCCACCATCTCTTTTTGATAAATTTGAACTGCTCAAATAAAAATTCAAAATATGATGCTCGTCTGTTATCCTGTCTGTTCATAATGTCTGAACACCGCTCTTTTACTGTGTGAACAGCCGTTTCCCGTATATATTCCTTCTGTATCAAGGATTTATACTCCTCGATTTTTCTCTGATATTGCTTCATAATTTTTCCACCTCCAACTGTTTTGCCAGCAATTCTTTTGCCTTTGAAACACGATATTTTACAAGCGACAATTTTATATTTAATAAATCAGCAATTTCCTTTTGTTTTAATTCCTGAAAGAAAAACAGGATTACAATCTCTTTTATTTCTTCCGGGAGCTGCTCCAGAGCCCTCTCTATATCAATCCGGATTTCTATGTTTTTCGGATTCTCATCTTCTATATCCGGCAACTGGTCTGTCATTATTTCCTTCTTTTTCTTGTAATTATTCTTTATAATATTCCCTGCTATGCTATACAAATAGCTCTTTGTCTTCTTGATCTCTGCCCCGCTTATTAGTGCTCCGAAGAATCTCTCAAAAGTTTCCTGTACCATATCTTCCGCATATTCCTGATTATGAGTATGTAAATAACAATATTGATAGATAGAAGAATAATACTTTTCAACCAACTGATTACCTGCTTGATTGTCACCGTTTCTGATTTTCTGAACTAATAAAAAATCAGCAATCATCTCATATCACCTCTCTTGTCCTCTATAATAATAAGACAACTTAAGGTGATAAAAAGTTAGTGGAAAATTAATATTCATTTAATTTTTTATAATTTTCACCTCAGTGACTCGATATATTCCTCCAGACACAATCCTTTTCCTGCATTTCTATGGCAGATTCCACCCAAAAGAAATATCTGCTTCTCTTCTAAATAGATTGAAACTATTAATCATTGGAATTTCATCCTGAATCGCTATATACGAAACAGCCCGCAAAAAGGCAGCAAAAAGAGTCCCCCTTTTGCTGCCTGCAAACAATTTTGTTTTCAATTTAATGGTATCAAGCTTGTACTTGACAAAATGAAAAAACATGAGTTCATTCCGACTAATCATCTTACAGTAACATAGTCATATAAATTGGTATATACATAATTCCGTCCTGATATTTTAAATCCTTCGTATAAATAATGAATCTGTGCTCACACTTTAACTGATATTTCTGAAGCAGATAGTCAAATGATTTGTGCGACATATAGTTTGAAGATTTTACTTCAATCGGACATATCTTCTTTTTCTTCACAATCATAAAATCAATTTCATATTTCTTTTCTCTGGTCGTTCCCTCCGGCACGTACAAATATTCATGAAAATACAACTCATGTCCAGCTGCTCTGAGCATCTGTGCTACAATATTTTCAACAATCATTCCCTGATTAATTCCCAGATTGTCTATAATCAGAGCCTTATATAAATCTTCATCTGTACTGTCCCGGTTCTTCATAATCTGTGTAACCAATAGTCCGGTATCACCCATATATAATTTGAAATTGCTTCTGTCCGCAAACAGCTCCAGTGCAACCTCCGGTTTTGTCACATTGATACACTCATTTCCTATCATTGCTTCAGAAATAAAGCTGACCGCATCCATATAATTCTGATAACGCGCATTTTTATCTACCATAGAAAGTTTGAAATGTGAATTTTTATTCTCTAGCTGCTCTGGTATTGTTCGATAAATAACTGACGCTTTTTCCCTGTTTTCTGTATCGTATTTTGCCAGATCCTCTTCGTAAAGGCTCAGAATATTCCGTTTAACAAAATCAATTTGTTCATAACTTTTCCCTGAAACATAAGCATCTACTGCCTGCGGCATCCCACCTACAACCATATAGGTACGAAAGCTTTTCATAATTCTCCGGTGAATCGCATCTCCAAGTGGCTTTCTTTTTTCAAAAGCTTCTCTGATCGTAGGAATTGTAACCTCATCATTGATTGCCCATAAATATTCTTCAAAATCCATCGGATACATCTTAATCCGGTACTCTTCCGAAGGAATCAGTATATCCTTTACATTTTTCCGGATTGAGATTAGCGAGCCTGTCTCAATATATTCATATCGACCATCAGCGACAAGATATTTTATCGCCTGCCGTGCCTGCGGAAACAACTGTACCTCATCGAAAATAATCACGCAGTTCTTCCCTTTTAAACTTTTTCCTTTCAGAAGAAATAAGTTTCTGAAAAAAAAGTATCCAGATCATTCATGTTCTCGACAAAATTATTTTTTACATCCTGGTTTTCTCTTGCAAAATCAAGAATCATATAGTCATCATATTCCTTTTTTTTTGCAACTCCTCTACAATGGTACTTTTCCCGATACGTCTAGCCCCTTCAAGCAATACTGCCGATGTTCCTGCTGCCAATGCTTTCCACTCAATCAATTTGGCATAAACTTTTCTTTTAAAAATCATTCAGCATTCCTCATTTCATTTTACTTGGTAGTATTATAGCATATTTCCACCTCAATTCTACCACTTTTCACGAAAATGCAAAATTTTTTCGCCTATTTTTTAACGAAAAGCAGAAATGTTTATACCTGCTTTTTAACGAAAAACAGAAATGTTTATATCAAGTTTTTAACGAAAGCACAAAATGTTTGTTGTTTCATTTCTTAAATGCGTTATTTCCGGTTTATTCGCTCAGAAATTCAGCCACCTTTTCTATCTGCGCACTATTGTACTCCATGTATTCCAGATAATACTTTTTCACGATCTTATTCTGCACTTCTTTTTTATAGAGCCACTGTCTTGTTTTAGCCTCTGGTGCAAACAGCACTGCCTGATATTGTGGAGAAAATATCTCATCAAGGCTACAGGCTGATTTGTCCAGCACGCAATTGTAGTCCATATTTTTTTCCGCAAAATACCGGTTCAATGCTTCCGCAAACTTTTTTGCTTTTCTCACATGGACAGCATATTCCACCGGATTATACGGCTCTCCTTCTATTACCGGCACTAAAATACATTTTTTTCATCTCTTTGTACTCCTTTCATTTTTGCCAAATTTATATAGATATCTTTTATGGTCTTTTACACGCTTTGTAACCTCATCTGTCTCTTATACATACAAAAAACCGCAATAACAAGCATCACTATCAGAACAGGTATCTGCAATGCAAGCGCATTGTACGAACCACCATATCTGTAACGTTCCACTATCATCATGTGATTCATAAAATCCGCGAAATCCCATAAAAAGTGCAATGTAATAACGGCACCAATACTTTTAGTCCTAAGAAAAATGACCGCCAATGTAAAACCAAAGACACAAGCCATAATCATTGTGCACCATTTATTAAACATGGTCATATCCGCATCAAATATAAAATTCGTGATATGTGCCAAACCAAACAACAATCCCGAATACACACTGGCAAATACTATTATATTGCTATTCTTCCTAAGCACGCACTCAGTAACAACCGATCGAAACATCAATTCTTCCTCTTCCAACCGTTATATATAAAAGCACATTTACTACAATATATCCTATCAATCCGCTTCCATACAGTCCTGCATGTCCACCAAATATCCAAAGCGTAGAATTTCCAATCTCAAAAAGAGTAAACATCAGCACCGGCAAGCCATAAATCCCGACACCTTTCAAGTATCCTTTTACACCACCCCTGCCTGTCTTTACCTTAAAAATAAACATAAGCACTACAATTGTCATTATATCAATGCAATTTCTTATCGTTTCCGCGATAATATAGTGTTCCTGCATGATCGGTATACAATTCATTATCACAGAAAAGACCAATGTCCTGTATACAATGAATAATATTACCAGACCAAATGGTAATATCATCACTTTATTCAATATTGGTTTATCAGATTTATTCTTTTCATCAGATAAACTCCTTCCGCTCCTCATACCATTTTGCTATTATCAAAATTTTCTTTATGTATGGTTGTGACAATTTGGATCTGCTTTAATTTCTTTTTCCTCTTTGTTTTCATCTCCTTCAATTAAGACCGTTTCATCCAATCCCAAATCATCAATAAGACGCAGGTAAATATCTACATTGACATCCCGATCCACTTCAATTTTATTGATCAGTCGCTTCAACTGTGCATTCGTCATTTCATGAACATCCGTGATATCTTCCAGTTGCTTGAATGTGCTGTTTAGAATTGCTTCCAGTTGTTCTCCCTTGGTCAGATGATAAGAGACCATTTTTAGTTCATTCTCCAACCATTCAATCTCTTTTCGCATCCCACCGATTTTCTCATTCAATTCCTCTCTGGAAATCAAATCATCGGTATACATGTCCATATACTTTTCGCAGGATTTACGAAGCTTGTTCAATTCTGTATTTAACTGCTTTTCGTACTCAATATTTTCATCTTTTGCTTTGTATACCCGCTGAAATTCTTTAATCACATAATTGATTACTTTTTTCTTCTTACTAAGAATCTCTTGAAAATATTCCTACAGAGCCTGAATCAATTCTTCCTCATCTACCGTCACTGCATTTGGGCAGCTATCCGCACCTTTCTCATTATGCCCGGAACACACCCAGCGCACATAGGTATTCTTGTATTGGTGAACCGTTCTTCGAAAAGACCAACCGCACTCCTTGCATTTTATCAATGTAGAGAATAAATATTTGTTACTCTGGCGCTCATGAGTAATTTTAAAGGAATCATGACGACCTTTTAAAATATCCTATGCTTTATCAAAGACTTCGTCCTCAATAATTCGAAGTTCCGGCCGAATCGTAACAAGCCATTCTGATTCATCCTTTTCTTTTCTCTGACCGGTCAGAAAATCTGCAATCTCTTCTTTGCCGTTGATAATCTTTCCCGTGTATATCTCGTTGGTCAGGATTCAACAGACAGCGTTCTGGCTCCAGTTGTTGCCACGCTTGGTCTTGATGCCTCGTTCATTGAGCATATTCGCAATCTTCGATCCGCCATATCCTACTCCTGTATACCACTGAAAAATCTGACAAATTGCTTTTGCCTCGTTCTCATTGATAGAAAGGTTAAAATAGTCACCAATCGTCTTATCATAGCCAAAGACAATGTTAGGAACACGCCCCTTTTCTGCATTCATCTTCTTACCAAATTTAATACGCTTGGACGTGTTGGCACTTTCCTCCTGGGCTAATGCACCAAAGATAGTTAAAACAAATTCGCTGTTCCCCATGCTGGTCATGTTGGCAGTCAGAAATTGTGTCTCGATACCGAGAGATTTCAGTTTGCGGACACTTTGTAGTAAATCAACGGTATTTCTGGCAAAATGGGAAATATCATTAACTACAACCATATCGAACACCCCCCCTTTTCCGCATCTGCAAGCATACGCTGAAATTCCTTACGATTCTTGATTTTAGTACCGGAAATGCCTTCATCTGCATATAATTTAATGAGGTTGTCCCCGGTGCACTTGGTATATTCTAAGAAGAACTCTTTTTGAGTTTCGAGACTGTTGAGCTGATCGGATTTATCTGTGGATACACGACAGTATGCGGCGATGTTCATGGCAATCAACCTTTCTGTTAAAATTATAATTTTCCGTTGCGGCTATTATACTCAATTGTATAAAAAACAAGATGCCATCATTCAATTAGATATCATCTTGTTTTTCGAGTATGCTATATCATTTTAAATAATCTTTTGTCTCTCTATATCTTTCATATTTCCCTACGCACGAAAGTAATTCTGTAATTCTTTCCTCTTTACATATTGGATTTTTACAAACCTCTATGTATAGGCAAAGTAATTGTGTTGATGTAAGCAATACATGCCCGCGTGATACACAATATTTAAGCATTTGTTGCGGAAAGACATCTTCTAGACGTTCATTCAGTGGCATATCGCAAAACCCATTTACAATTAGCATTCCTTTGGGTGAGACTTCATTTTCTTCAATATATTGAGCAACCCATTTTTCAAGCTGTGCAGCATGCTTTTCTGCAGCACTTTTAGTCACTCCTTTAATTTCAGCGACAATTGCAACCTCTCCATATTTAGCAATTATATCACTTCTACCCTTTTCCGCTTCTAAGATAGTGAATCCTAATTCATCAAGTACTTGTTTTACAATCTCCTCAAGTGTAGTTCCACTTGATGTCAACAATAACTTATATTTCTGAACCTCTTGAACAGCTATTCTTTCTTTATCAAGTTCCTTTTCCAATTTTGCAATCTTATTTTCTATTGTATTCTGCTTTTTTAACTTCACCTTTTCATCTAATATATATATGTTTTGGGCCCATCCGGGCAAATCCATCTCTTCATCAGTTATTTTTAAACGGCGGTTAAGTTCAAATAAACTGTCCAAATATTTTTTACCGTTTTCTTTCCATACATCCTCTGTCTTGTATTCTTCTTCCTCATAAATTTGGGGAAGTAAAACTATTTTCCCACTACCATATGGAATAACAGCTGCCACCACTTTATCAGTGCCTTTTATTTTTCCTAATATTGTACTATTTTTCTGCAACAGAAAAGTATGATGCATAATAATAGCAAGTTCTTGTATTAGTAAAAAAATCCCTATACGGAGATGAACAACAAATATCAATCCGCTCACCAACCACCTCCGTAACATTCAATTTTATTGGCAAAAATGAATATGCATTAAACTCTCTAACAATATTTGTTTGTCTTGCACTTCTTCCTGTCCCTGAATACTGTTTTTCCCCAGTATATATGTAACAGTTATCATTGTTGCCCATTAAAACAAATACATTTCGTCCTTGCTTCAACAACTCTTTTATTTGCCCTTCAATTTTTTTAAAATCTTCTAATATTTGTGCAGAATTATAATCTGAAAGACAAGGTTTATTCTGATAAGAACTATCATAAGAAGTGGAATAACATGTTATCAAATACTCTGCATTGATAACAACCGCATCATAATCCAATAATGAAATTCTCGCAGAAAACTCATACTCATCAAAATTTTCATATTCTAGAGATTTAAAATAAGTGTTAAGACCTACTATTTTTTTCTCCATAGTATTTTCCTTTCTTTATAACGAACAACTACGAACTTTTCAACTGCTCATTTTCAAGCTTTATACCATGTTGTTCTTGCCAAGTTGAAATAACTTTGAATTTCGAAGCAGCATTACAAATGTTCTATTACAGGTTCATCAAAATTATCCCCCGGCTCAGGATACCCAAACAGCATCTTATAATTCATAATAATTGCGTATTCATTAGGTGTTTATCACAAACCCTTTTCTACTGATTTGGAATATATAAATTTTTCAAACTTTCTATGGAATACGAATTCCGCTATATCACTTCGTCTTAATTTTATATTCAACAAATTGTAGATTTCTTCTTTGGTCATTGTTTCTCTATGGCTTAATGCCGAACCAATAATCCCATTAATTCTATAGCTAGCTTTCTTTATATTCTTATCATCTGTATACGTTTCACTCAAAATTTCCTTAATCAGTAGTCTACTATCAGAATAAGAAACTTTCTTGTCAATCACATAACACGGCTCCTTAATTAATACCATTGTCCAGTCGTTCCCAAAATTCACCTCATAAAAATCATACTCAAACAATTTGCATTCATTCATCAAATCTAGTTTGTCACTGTAATATAATTGCATAAGAGATTTTTCATTTTTGTAATGCTTCACGCACTCATTTTTCGCAAACAAATAGGCATTATATATATGAGAAATTTGATTTAATACAACTCCCATCCAACAACACCATGCACTAAAATTATTCCCCAATATTAATTCAAGCGCACTCACTACATTTTTCGCTGTACTAAATGCAGTTTCAATTTGTTCCATTGATGGACATTCTGGAAAGACATAATGACATACTTGATAATTTCCAATATCAAACTCTTCTTTACAAAGACACAAATCATCCCAAACATCATATTCATCATATCCTTGAAAGTATAAGGCCATTCTTCTATCAGATATAAATTTCTTAGGAAAAAACATGTCTCCACTAACAACAATTACATTGCCCGATTTCATTACATTTTCCAACGCATAAAAACATGCCATAATAGAGGTATTCGCAATGGTACAAAGTTGTTTGATATTATATTCTAAACTTCTATTTTCATTCAGAATTAACATCTCTTTTACCCATTCGGTCGGCATTAATATCTCAGACGCAAATACATTTGCTTCATGTTCTTGAATATCTAATTTGTTATGTTCTGAATACTCATTATCCGTCACACACAAAGTAACATCACTATGCCAACTAATAAATATGTGACCTAATTCATGCGCCAAGGTAAAACGTTTTCTTGGTTCATACTGAATAGCAGAATTTAACACTATCTTTAAATCAGAATCCTTCAAATCAGAATAACCATCTGCATTAGTTCCAAGATTTTCTTCAACACAAGTTATTCCTTTTTCTTGAATAAGCCCCATCATATCAACAGGCGGATGTAGCTTATATTTCGTCATAACCCTTTGTGCAATTTTTCTAACTTGTTTTTCTTTATTCTCCATCTTTTTTGTATTTCTTTACTTCCTCCAAATTATACGATCTAGCCGCAATTTTATCTCCACTAGACATATTGATATAATCATGATAATTTATAGAATGTCTTCTACAATAAAGTATATCTCTCACCACATCATTTCCATATATTAGCCAATCGCGATATTCTTCATCTGTAAATCCTAAAAATTCACATAATGACATATTTGTCTCGTGAGTATGCCAGTATTCTACATAGTCATCTATTTCGTCAACAAAAAGCCCTTCTTCGAGACAATCTAAAACAAAATTCTTATACATCACTTAACCTCCTATCCTTACGCGCCTGCTTAATCAATTCTCCTGTTTTTGCGTCTAATGCACCCAAATGCCACCCCTGCTTATTAAACACCTCTATTTCTCCATGCAACTCATCCCATGAATATAATCGACCATTCCCCCTATACACTTTTCTTCCATCAATCACTTTATAAAACTCAAATTGATCCATATAGCAGGGGTTTGGCTTTGCTACATATGGCATATTAATCTCCTCTCCATTTTTATTGCTCCATTTTTTCGTTTATACAAATTTTTTCTAATTATTTGTTTTATAACGTATTTCCCCCACCAACCTATGCACCGTCGTCCCCGGACACATCTCTGATGGTTTCTTTTTACCTTCACGTTCACACTGTTCCAATTTCTGCTGTGCTATCTGTATTGCCTTTTCCTCATTCCCTGCATTGCTGATTTTTCCATACATCTTTTCATCTGCCTTGGAATACTTCTGTCCCGTCTTGCTCTCATATACTCGCCCGAACTCAGAGCAGCATGTCCATGAATCTTGAATTGCCGGCATTGCACCAAAATAAGCATACATCCATATTTCAAAACATGGATTCGACCATCCTACTTGTATACCTTTTTTCTCTGCCTCGGAAATAATTTCATCAAATCCTATCACTTGATCTCTGTCAAACACAATCCAAGGAATACGATATTGAGCCTCATAGACTGTTAGCTCCAGGCATTTATCAATCATGCTTCTTGTCTTTGTTTCTACGACTTTAATGACAAGTTTGTTTCTAACTTCTTCCGACAATGATTGATGCAGTCCTGCAAAAAAGCAACGTTCGGTTCCTTCAGTGTCTGTAACAATCAAGTAATATCCCAATTCCGGTACTTTGATTGTTCTTCTTTGCTCTCTTGTCTTTCTGTTCCCTGTTCTATCCCCTTTTGCCATGCTCAATACTCCTTAAACATATCAATACTCTTTAAAGTCGGAATGGCACCATACTTACCAATCAGATAATTCTTCTCATAGCTTTCGTCCTTGCGAATACGCACTCCATCCTCATCCACAAAATCTGCAAGGGAGTATAATGTTGAAACACCTCGATCATCCTTCTCAACAAACCAGATTTCATCACGACGCAGTAACTGATTTGAAAGTTGCCAGGTATCATGCGTTGTAAATACAAGTTGCGCATGGTTAACATTAATATTCGGGTTCAAGAATGTAAGCAAAAAATTTCTTACCAAAAGCGGATGCAGGCGAGCATTTAATTCATCAATGAAAAATACGCTTCCCTTTTCCAATACTTCCTGCAATTCCGGGTAAAGAGCAAACATCTTCAATGTTCCCGCTGACTCTGCACCTAATGGTATCTCTGCCATTTCATCAGAATCAATCTTCTTATGAAGCGCATTAATCTTATATTTTTCTTCATTTGATTCACCATCACTCGGAACCTTTTCTACCCGAAAATCCTTAATATGTTCATCAAAAGATGCAAAGTATTCCACAACCTTCTGCTGAACATTCTTATCATCCACAAAGCCTCTTGGCAATCTGCGTGATAAGAAAAAGTTAGTAACCGGATCACCAAAATCTGCAAATTCATTTATCATGAACCAGTCTCTGATTGCCTTACATTTGCTAATTTTTAACTTAGCTCCTAGAGAAATAATCAGCACCTGCTTTTCCAGCGCAATCTTTATATTACCCCTGCTGTTCTTCGGCAAGCCTGATAAATCCAATTCACTGTCAGAATTCCCACGATAAAATACTGTACTATACTTTCTGGCTGTCTTAGCCTTAGAGTTCAACCATTCCTCTGTTACACCTTCCTGATCAACGCAGAATCCATAATTATATGTCTTCTCGTTCTTATCTCCAGGAATAGTGAAATAGACCTCAAAACTGGACTCTGCATCTGCTGACGTCGTATCAAACAAAAACGGAGTAGGTCTATACTCCTCAAACTTCTCTTCCTCATCTCCGTACTTGAAAGAATCCACTACATACTCGGACATATACTCAAATGCACTGTATATATTTGACTTGCCACTTGCGTTTGCTCCATAAATGGCAGCAACCGGCAGTATCTTTTCACTTCCTATGGTCACAACTCTTTCAGAAAATTCTGTCATCTTAGTAGCAGACAAATCCAAAGTTACTTCTTCTCTAAAAGATCTAAAATTTTTAAAATTAAATTGTATCAACATAATTGCTACCTCATCTTCTTTTCTATCTTCTATTATATGCACTTTTTTCAAATAATCAACATCTAAATGTGATTTTTTCTCATTTTAATGTTGATTATTTATTTTTTTAGATATCAAAGCCAAAAGCAAGGCTCTCACCTTGCTCCTCTTACCCCACACATAATTTTTCATTATTTTCCGATAAGTTGTGTTCTTTCCGACAGCAATCATATATTCGCGTAAAGCTTGCCTAATACTCAAATGAATCCTCAAGCTGATACTGTCTGTCTCCAATGCGTTCCATTTCATTTTTCATTTTCAGATTGTCCATTTCGCCGGTTTGACACACATATGTAGGATCTATATAATATGTTGAATCATCTACTCTCATAGCAACCCATCCATGTGGTATGAGTGTACCATCTGATTTAATTGTACCAAAAACAGGATAAGCTGTTATTCCCACTCTGTTACATAGTTCTGATAATATTATTGAGATTCCACCGCATATACCTCTTTTATCCAAAATACATCCTTTGTTTGAGACATCAGCATATACTTCATTTTCATACAATTTGTCATAATATGGTTCAATACTTGATTCATAGACAGAATAATCATATTCCATGTTGTCTTTTATCCAATTTAAGAAATATTGTACAGCCTCTTTTTCATTCATATTCTTGGGCATTTCTTTTATAATCTCATCATAGCAAGCATCTATTTCTTTTGATTTTTCCTGATAATATTCTGTTGAAAAATCAGCGCTTTTACATATTTTTTCAAACTCATCTATATTGGTAATTATATTCTCATCATTTAAAACAAGCTTAAAATTCTTCAACTCCTTGCGCTTTTTTGAATCATTAACCAGAACATATAATTTCATAATATTACAGTCATCATTAATTGTGTTTCGATCAATTAGTTTATTATTTTCTCCAACCGGAAAAATTAATGAAATCGCCCAGTTCTGATATTCCGGATCAAATGATAATGTTCTTACTATCCTCAGATACCGGTATGTACTTATCGGAGATGTTAGATCAATTTTTCCACCATTTCCCTGTTCAACTAATGCTGTAATATCGTTACACACCCTTTTTTCGGTTTCGTCAAGCTGGTCATAATAAAATGAATTTGTTTTATTTGAGAAACTCACCTTATTCTGACCAACCCCTATTTCAGGCTCTTCTTTACCATTTAAAAAAAACACATAAAATACCGATTAATGTTAATATAAACAGAAGGATTATTTTCTTTTTATTCATAAATTATGTCTCCCTTTAGAAATTAAACCTATCATCATACATTTTCAATACTTTAATGCTATTTGGTAATGTTATTCCCCTATAACCACCTTTACAGTTCCTCTAATATTGGTCCTATAAATGCGTTATTTTCCGGTTTATTCGCTCAGAAATTCAGCCACCTTTTCTATCTGCGCACTATTGTACTCCATATATTCCAGATAATACTTTTTCACGGTCTCATTCTGCACTTCTTTTTTATAGAGCCACTGTCTTGTTTTAGCCTCCGGTGCAAACAGCACTGCCTGATATTGTGGAGAAAATATCTCATCAAGGCTACAGGCTGATTTGTCCAGCACGCAATTGTAGTCCATATTTTTTTCCGCAAAATACCGATTCAATGCTTCCGCAAACTTTTTTTGCTTTTCTCACATGGACAGCATATTCCACCGGATTATACGGCTCTCCTTCTATTACCGGCACCTGCCATACTAAAATACATTTTTTCATCTCTTTGTACTCCTTTCATTTTTGCCAAATTTATATCTAATAAATTTAAGACTCTCATATTAGATTTTGCCTTTTTCTATACAAAATCAAAAAAATTATTATATAGTTCATGTTCTATTTCTATATTTCTTTTATTCTTCCACCCAATTACCAATTAACCAAAAATTCTGTAAATATCGGTACCTGCTCCATATCCTATATTGTATAGCATAAGTCCAATTATCCCTATAATTAATATATTTCCATAAGTTTTATGTTCCATATACCAGCTAATGATTTCTTGCATGTAAATCACCCCTTTCAATATTCTGGTCTGTTCATATTATTTTGTTAACATTATTTTTGTTAATAACATTACAGAGCCAATCAGATTCCAAGTGCCGTGTATCGAAACATTTATCCAAATATTTTTGTATTTTTTATAAATAAATCCAAAAAGTATCCCTGACAAAAAATAGTCTAACCATTGACACAAAAATAGTAGTATATTTGTGTTTCCAAATGAAGAAAGCATATGCATTGTTCCAAACAAAAATCCTGTCGACAATACCGCACATAGTTCTCCATATTTGCTGAAAAATCGAAACAATATACCTCTATAAATCATCTCTTCTGTAAAAGGTCCCATAATTACACTCATGATAACAGACAAAATAGGATAATACACAAAATATCCACTAACGTTTGACTGATTTGCCGAAACCGATATATTTGAACACATTGTCATTTGAATAATTCTAGCTATGCCACTTAACAAGTATGCAATTCCCACACCTGCCAAAACTCTTTTTATATTTACAGAAATTCTGTCAGCTTTGAATTTTTTAAATGAAGTAATCAAATATTGCTTCATTGCCACTCCAATCTTGATAATCAAAGTCAACTGACAAATCATATTTATCAGCACTCCATAAAATATATTTTTTTCTCTTTTAAGCCAGATAAAATGCCACTAGCCGCTATGAGCATAAAACAAACATGAGTTATTACAACTCCAACCATTAGCTTTTTATGCCTCATTTCAATATATATATAATTACTCTTTCGTTTATTCATTTGTATTATTCTCCTGATAAATAACTTGATTATTTTTAATGTATTAATTATTAATTATTAATGTTCTTTCCAAAGTGACCTCGCTTCCTCAAAAGGAGTAGATAACACCATCATCATGCCTGATAAAATCATTACACTAGAATAAATCTCATTCAAATTGAAGTACACCATGCCCAAAGCTAAAACGACAAAAACAGAACAAATTCCCAGCTGTAAATTCTTTATTATACCTTTTTTATCTTTCTTTAACTTAATCATTATAAAACCTATATCCAATAATATATAGAGAACTAAATCTAATATAAATAAAATAATACTTAAATCTTTTTTAAAGTAAATTGCTAAAATAATATTATATAATCCTAAAATCACCGAATATACTCGGGTTAATTTAGCATCCCAAATCACATATGGTCTCTTCCATTTATATGTAGACCAAACAAGTAAAAAACAACCCGAAAACAATATCATTATTCTATTTAATTCCATAATCCACTCCTTCTGTTTATTTCACATATAAACCACCAGTATGAAAACAAACACTATACTGAATCAAAATGAAATCATGATTCCGACTATAGTGCCTACAACACCTCCAATTACTTCACCTGGCACAGATCCTGCTGCACCACAGTCAGTGATGTCGCGTTATTTTATACAATAATATTTCATGACACTTCCTCAATTAATTTTCAACTTGTTGCAATTAGATTTATAACAATGTGTGTAACTATGGAGCAACTAATATTTGACGTTTTTTCCTGCACATATGCTATTCCAACACCCAAAAAAACAATGGTATTATTGCCAATATTTGTTCAACATTAAATACTAGAAGAGATTTGATGCCGCAATGATAAATCGCAAACATCAATGAGGTTATAAAGTTTGCAACAATAATTCTCGCAAGATTTCCTTTTTTTCCACGTAATAAGTAATATATTATACCTCTAAAAACAATCTCTTCAACAAGGGGTCCTAGAATGATTACTACTAACAATGTTATAATACCATAATCACTTATATAATTATTTATTGCTTCTTGATTTGCACTTTCTCCAATTCCATTATATGACAATATAATGGCGGAAGCGACCATTGTAATGATAATAAATATAAGTGCAATACCTATATATTTGAAATCTGTAATTTTTATTTTTTTTATGCTTGCTGCGATTTTATTTTTATAAAATAACAAACATGCAACCGCAAAAATACCATAATATATTATTTCAAAATATGTATCCCAAAATTTTGTATTCCCATGAATATTCAATAATACATTTTCTGACAACTTCGTTTGAAAAAATATTGTACCAGTAAAATATATTATCACAAATAAATAGTCAAAATTTGATTTTATTCTACTCATTTCATCTTTCCTTATATTTTTTTTTCAATAACCTTTATTTTATTTTCTTAGAGATATAGTATTTACAAACACAATAAAGTAAAATCCCAGAAATAATTCCTAGAAAAAATTTCATTTAACATTTCTCCATTTATAACTATGCTTGATTTCATCATCATTAAAATGTACCCGCACTAATTTAAGTTGTGCGGGTACATAAAAATTATTTGCCTCTTACTTTATTAATTCCATGAGCAATCCAACCACTAACATTTTTTCCAGTAAATGCTTCTACAGTACCATCTACTACCCATGCACCTACTGCACCAATCACACAACCTGCAATAAAACCAATTCCACCTTCTGTTGTCATGCTCTCATCCTGTGTCATTTCACAGAATCCATTGTTTAAAGTCATTTCCATTGCTTTAAATCTCCTTTTCTTTAATAAATTTTGTTTACGCCTATTAAGAAAAGTGATATACTTTACTCGAGTACTTTTCTTAAAAGTGCTTGTGCTTTTTTGGACTCTGATGGTTGCGCAAATTTATCAGGGTCCTCTTTTTATATAAAACAGTCTACTTAAAGCAAAACTATTTTATAACGTAACTTATAAGATGTTTGGGCTGATTCCCACATATACATCTATCTCTGTGTTTTCCGGACTTAACATATCCGTTTTCTTCGTAACATTATAGCCTACTGTTATAGGCTGTAATCTACGCTCCATTATGTATTGATTCAACTGGTTGCATGCATCCTGCAATCTCATTGATGACCTATATATGATGCAACAACAGCATTTACTATCTTAATCTGGTTCTTGAAATCAAATTTATCCGTTGAATTAATAGTATTATCTACAGGCATAAGCAATTCAATATCAATCTCATCACCTTCAAGTGCGTAAGTAGCAGTTATAGGATTTCCTACACGTTTTGCACCTTATATTTGTGTTAATATAATTACAGCGACAATCAGATTCCAAGTGCCGTGTATCGAAACATTTATCCAAATATTTTTGTATTTTTTATAAATAAATCCTAAAAAAGTATTCCTGACAAAAAATAGTCTAACCATTGACACAAAAATAGTAGTATATTTGTGTTTCCAAATGAAAAAAAAAGCATATGCATTGTTCCAAACAAAAATCCTGTCGACAATACCGCACATAGTTCTCCATATTTGCTGAAAAACCGAAACAATATACCTCTATAAATTATCTCTTCTGTAAAAGGTCCCATAATTACACTCATGATAACAGCCAAAATAGGATAATCCACAAAATATCCATTAACGTTTGACTGATTTGCCGAAACCGATATATTTGAACACATTGTCATTTCAATAATTCTAACTATGTAGCTTAACAAGAATGCAATTCCCACACCTGCCAAAACTCTTTTTTATATTTACAGAAATTCTGTCAGCTTTGAATTTTTTAAATGAAGTGATCAAATATTGCTTCATTGCCACTCCAATCATGATAATTAAAGTCAACTGATAAATCATATTTATCAGCAGCCCATAAAATATATTTATTTCTTTTAAAGTAGAAATAATACCACTAGCTCCTATGAGCATAAAACAAACATGAATTATTACGACTCCAACTATTAGCTTTTTATGATTCATATCAGTGGATATATAATTGTTTTCTTTTTTCATCTCTTTGTACTCCTCATTTTTTACCAAATTTATACAGACATCTTTTATAGTCTTTTATGGTCTTTTACACACTTTTTAACCCCATCTATTAAAAGCATTGTTTGCATTCCCATGCACCATCCTGCTAAACATATTACCACCATAAGAAAAAACAAACAATATATATGTGCTATTTGGCATGATTTCGGTGCCATTTGACACAATCTACTGTTATGGTGAATTTATATCTAATAAATTTCCATCACCAAACAAGCTTTTAAAATACGGCATTCATTGATTAACCAAATACATTAAATTATGCATCAAATTGATGCTCATATGAGCTGCTATCCCAAAAACAAGATTTCCTCTTTTTTATATAAACCAGACAAAACGCAATTCCGGCTAATACATATTGTATTGCTTGCAGACAAAGCTCATTTAAACTTATTGCCCCTATAGATGGTATAAAATGCATTAATCCAAATAGCACTGATGATACAATCACTTTGATTATCAGACTTTTATTGATGGAGCTGAATATAAACCATCTAAAAATCAGTTCTTCCAATATAGGACCTATAAACGCAGAAAGAATCATAATAGCCCAATAATGTTCTTTCATTGTCATTCTGAGCGTAATTTCATTTATGCTTTGCTCATTATTTCCGGATGACAAAACAAACTGCATAATACCACCTAATATTGTAAACAATACTATTACAGCAAATGATTTGATATATCCCGAAGCTATTGATTTGATATCATACTGTCTTATCTGTTTTATATCCCTTAAAATACCAGTTCCATAAAGGCTGAATAAAATAACTATAGCTATAAGATTCCATAAATAGTTTGTTATCAGATACGCATCCGAATAACTCATTGCTTCAAATACCGATTGTATAACAGGCAATATGATATATTTTTTTCCTATCAAGTACCAGGCCGGAAAGAATATCCAGCCTATATACCATTTAATGTTTTCTATTTTCATAGCTGGTCTCCTGTACATAAAAGTATGGCAATTATTTGCCATACTTTTATTATACACTTTTTAATAAAAATTATAGTCAGAAAATCCCTGATAAAAACTATCCCAGCATGATTTGATCTTTTTGGTAAATTTATGCCAAACTCCTTTTGCATTAAATCCACCATCAATATACATAAGTTCTATATTTGATAAACTAGTGAATTTTTCCATTTTATCATCTCTCCTTTGAAAATATACTATTAATACCCTAACAGAAGCTTTAAACAAGAATAACCAAAGCCTACACCAGCACCTACCCAATAGCATACGTCTTCAGTTTTAATTTTTCCACCTTCTACAACAAGCAGTTCCTCACTACTTATACATGTAAATGTTGAATCCATAAATCAACTATCTCCTTCCATTGATTTTTTCCTACGCGCGCTCATAGGATTTATTTATATAAACCGGTAATCCCGGAATATACCTTATTTATCTTACTAATCCACTAAATTTATCTTACTCAGGACGAAATGCAACACACTGTCATCATCAACAACAATTTTTTTGCCTGTGCAGCCATTCCACTTTTCAGATTTCCCTTTTTCTCCATCCTTATTCTTTATCTCCATATTTTTACATTCTACTTTTACAACGTAATATGCATTCCCAGTATTCTGGTCTACAGTCACATCTTTTGCAATTTCTTTTACTGTTCCTGTAAAATATCCATATTCACTTGACGGATATGAAGCCATCTCAAATTTTACTTCCTGATCCGGTTTTATTTTTGCTATGTCAGAATTTTCCACATACACCTGTGCATAATAACCTGACTGCTCCTTTGGATATATCTGTCCTATAGAATCTCCTTCCTGTATATATGTTCCATTTGAGATTTCCTTATTTGTGTAAAAATATCCTGATGATCCTGCCTTTATGGTACAGTTATTATTTTTTATATCATAATCTTTTAAATAAGCCTCATACTCCTGCTTCTTATCCTCATAAGTAAGAATTTCAGCCGACACATTTCCTTTTTCCGTAAGAATCTTTATATCTGACTCATCTGTATTATTAGAATTTTCTGTCTGCTTCTTTTGAAGTTCTACAGAGGATATATTAGATTTAAGGCTTTCTATCTGTTCATTTGCAGTTTCTATCTGCTGTTCTATTGTTGAAATCTCATTAGACTCAAGATTGGACAATGCCTGATTTTTTTCTGTATCCACATCTGCCAGTTGTGATGAATCCATTGTGGTTTCATCCTTTTTATTGTCATATTGAAGTGCTGTATAATCATATGATGAAATATAACTTTTTACTATTGAATAGTAATATGTATCGTTTTGGTCGAATGTGTTATTACGCGATATGATACATTGCTTTACATTGTTAAGTTTATTAATTTTTTCATTATACTTATCAATAGAATCATTGATAACTGTAATATTTTCATCGTATACCTCCCCAGTTTTATTCTTTTCCTTTCCTGCATCAATTGAAGTATTTAATAATTCTTTCCTGTCTTTAAATTCTGAATAATACTGGTTATCAGACATTGCATCTAATTCAGAATTATCTCCGTCAAGACTCTCCTGATATGCATTTAGTATGTCAAGACGCTGCTGTACACTATCAAGTTTACTCTTATAATCTTCGATAGTACTTCCAAGGTTTTCAATATCTATCTCATACAGTTCGTCCCCCTCACTCACATACTGTCCGTCCTTTACCGACATTTTAGTTATCTTTCCTGTAACTGCACAGCTTACTGCCGTACTGTCATCGTCACCTCTAAAGACACTATCAGCTTTTACTACTATATCCATCCTGAAAAGATACATCCAGATCAGGGCTATTGCCAGAATTGCACATATTATATATATGGTGTACGGCACAAATCTGTTTGGCTTAGAATCATATACTTCCGTACTGTCACTTATATCCTTTAAATCCACAATTATAGGTTTCATAATTTTCCTCTTTTCATAATCGAAGTTATGCGGTTGCTTTAACATCCACAGTATCAAGAGACTGCTGTTTTACAAGCTGTGCATATTTGCCGCCCTTTGCTACCAGTCTGTATGATTGCCACTTTTCTATAATCTTTCCATCTTCCAGCACATATATCTTATCGCAATTTTTTATAGTGCTGAGTCTGTGTGCTATAAAGATAGTTGTAACATCTTTTGAAAATTCACTTATTGTCTTATCAAGTGCTCTTTCAGTTATTGCATCAAGATTACTCGTAGCCTCATCCAATATCAATATATCCGGTTTTTTAAGCATGGCTCTTGCTATAGCCAGCCTTTGCCTTTGACCGCCTGACAGGTTTGCTCCGTTTTCCTCCAGTCTTGTCTCATATCTGAGTGGCAGTTTATTAATAAATTCATGTGCCTGCGCCTTTTTTGATGCCTTGATGATGTCATCCATCGTTGCATCATCCAGTCCCAGTGTAAGATTTTCAAATATTGAACCACTAAACAAAAATGTTTCCTGTGGTATATATGCGATTTTGTCTCTAAGTGTCTCTATCTGTATATCTTCTATATTATTATCATTTATCAGAATATTACCTGACTCTGCCTGATATAAGTGCAAAAGCAGTTTCGATAATGTTGTTTTTCCTGAACCGCTTTCTCCAACAAAGGCAATTTTTTCGCCCTTTTTTATTGTAAAATCTATATCCTCAAGTACCCTCTGCCTTGTTCCGTATCTGAAATTCACATGTTCGAATTTTATATCCCCGGCAAGACTTTCGGGTGCCATTTTTCTTTGTTCATTTTCCTGCTTTTCAGCTTCAAGATTGAGTATTTCACCCAGTCTGTCTGCCGCTACGACTGCGGTCTGCATCTGTGGCTGCAGATCTACCAGATTCTTTACAGGATCAAGGAAATATGCCAGCAGTGAATTAAATGTGATAAGTGCACCTATTGTCATGTCTCCGTTTATAACACTAACACCGCCTGCCCACAGGATAACTACACCACCTATGAGTTCTACGAAAGTTTTCAGTGACACTTGTATATTGTTAGCCCATGTGAGATTGAATACACTTCTTAACAGTTTTACAAATTTTATTCTGTTTCCCTGTTTACTTTTCTCTCCGCATTA